>ERZ773136.1323-NODE-1323-length-24795-cov-10.181770_pt1 | contig 24795 bp, 9 predicted proteins | sample MGYA00580855_ERZ773136 | MGnify/ENA primary metagenome ERZ773136 (study PRJEB29015, sample SAMEA2737860) | human gut metagenome | biome: human gut; feature: human-associated habitat; material: faeces | place: China | collected 2012 ... | reverse complement strand
TGCGGCCCGAAAGAGCACACAAGATGGTGGCAAAGATATGGAGGACACCTGCAAGCTTAATTGTATCGGTTAATTTTGAACAGCTGCTTATGGCTTTGGCCCGGCTATGATATTGGCGCATGCCGTTGGTTGCTCGGCTTGAGGGCTTTCGCTGTGCATGGCTCAATATACAGGACTGTTGAAAACAAACCGATGCCAAGCCATTTTATTTGGCAACTGCGGCAACATGCCGCATCCGGGGCGTTTGTAAACGCCATGCAGTCGCAGTGGGCGGCACATACCACAACCGGCCTGCATCAGTATTAAACTGTGCAGGCCGGTTGCCTTGTGTTTTCCGGGGCCCTAAAAGCGTGTTTGCTCCGTTTGCCCATGCCCTCAAACGGCAGTCTCAGCCATTGGCTTGCCGCCTGCGTTGGCATCAGTCGGGGTGGCTGTCCGTGCCGGTAGGCGCGGCTTCAACGGTCTTGGTCACCTCACTATATACTTCCGCCCTTCAATGATGTAAACCCCTCGGGGGAGTCGTTTGAGGGTCTCGCGCGTACCTTCGTTGGTCACGAGGGTGCCCGCTATGGTATAAACCTTCAGCTTCAGTCCATCGGCGAGCATTTCGTCTATGCTTAGCCATTCGCCCATGGTGAATGCCAACGGCGACTTGCGGCTTCCGGCCACGTCGTCGGTAAAGGCCAGCGACTCGTCGACGCTGTAGCCATCGCCTGTTGAAGTGTTTTCAACGACAAACGACAAAGGTTCGGGTTCGGCCCCGTTGCCGTAGACAGTCAGGCAGTGCCTTCCTCCGACCATGCGGCTCACCCCTCGGCATTCGTTGCCGGCAAAGGCCACAATGCGCCAGTCGTCGCCGTCCAATACCGCCTCATTGCGGTAGATTATGGCCGTAATGTTCATTGTCGACGGGTATTTGCGCATGTCTATGCGTTCGTCGGCAACCACGGTGGCTGGTGTTGCTGAGAGTCGGCAGGTGTCTATTGCCAGTGCCTTGGCATCTACCGACTTGTATAGATAGCCGTTGCCGGGCACCAGTGTTGCAATGGTGCCGATCCAACGGCCGTCGGCGAACTCGGCGAAACCCTCCTGGGCTGTGATGAAATCGCCTTCGGTGGCATTGGTGATTGCTGCCAGCGGCGACTCTATGTCGAGCGGACAGGAAATCCAGTTCCATCCGGCCGCAACCGCAATGGGCTGTTCGGTCAGGTCGTGCAGCTTGCCTGAAGCATTGGCCACAAACGGAACGGCAGCTTCTATCTTGTATCCGTGGCCGGGCTCAAGGGCATGCTTTTCCTCGCCGTCGTCGGGGCCGTCGGGTAAAATGCTCTTGCCGTCGTGGCCGAGTATGGTGCTTGCATATTTGAAGTTGCCGGCGTCAATGATTTCGCCGAGGTATGACGACAGCCAGTTCCAGCCTTCAAACAGCCTGAACGTCTGTCTGTAAGTTGAGCGTTTGAAGTGTGCGGCAATGTCGGTCTTTCCGTTCACTTCTACGGTGAGCCTGTCTTTGGCTTCGATTGTGTCGCCGTTGACAGTCCAGCACCACAGCATATAGTCTTCATCGGCCACCGCTTCGAGCTTCAGCGTGTCGCCGTAGTCGTATATGCCGCTGCCGCTGCCCGTCACGCTTCCGCCTTCGTCGGATGCCACGGTCACGTGATATGCGGCGGCTTTGAAGTTGGCCACCACGTCGATGTTGTCGGTTGCAGTATGCTCGATCACAGAGTCTGACGTAACGGTTTCGCCATTCAGCGTCCAGTTGACAAACTTGTAGCCCTGTTCTGGTATGGCCTTCATGGCGACAGTGGTGCCATATCCGGCCTTGCCGCCATTTTCCTGTGTAGCCGTTGCGTTTGCCGCCGTGGTCGCCGGGCTTGTTGTCAGCACTATCTTTCCGGCCCGGGCGGGGCTTACTTCGGTGTCAATGCTCACCAGGCCGTCGCGGAACATAGTCCAGCCAGCCGACTTCCCGGTGGTTCCTTGGTAGCCTTCGGCGTCTGTTATCATCGCCGTTTGCACCGTGAGCATATAGTAACCGTTGCCTGCCACAGCGTTCAGGCGTCCAAGGTTCAGCCTGAACGTCTTGTTGTCTTCGGTCGATATGCCTATCAGTGAGGCGTCGAGGCTTTCGCCCTGCACCGACATGGTGATGTCGTCGGCCGTGAATGTTGACGGGTCAATGTGCTTGTTGAACATGACGTCGATGGTTTCCACCGGCTTGAATGCCACTTCTGTCGGCACGCCTTCTATCGAGGCCACCTCCAGTGGCATGTCTGCCTGTGGCTCGAAGGTGAGCTCGTAAGTGCAAGGCACGCCGCTGTTGAAGTTGTCGGCAAAGTGTATTCTGTTCTCATACAGCGGTTCCAGTCCGTCGCGCAGTGTGCGGTCGGTCTGCCAGAAGTTGCGCAGGCTCATCGGCTTGCCGTCGTTCGTGCGTGTCACGCCCCTCAGTCGGGCCCGTCCGTAGGTCGGGTCGACGAGGTTGCCATAGTTCCATCCGCCAGCCGAAGGCGTGACGGCGAGCTCGTAGGTAGTCTCCGACGTCTGCGTAATCGTTGCTCCGGCCGCCGGTTCCACCTGTTCGGTGGTTCCGTCTGTAAGGTATAGCATGTCGGGAGTGTCGTCGGCATCGGCTATGTCGTTGGTCATGAAGCCCGTTATCGTGTCATTTTCCGCGCTGGCGTCGATGCTTCTGATGAGTTCGTGCACAGTCACCTCGTTGAGCAATGACAGGTTGGGGTTGCCGTGGCTGGTCACATGGGTGGCCTTGACGTCGTATTCGGTGAAGTGGCCAAGCAGCGAACTGGTTATCCACCATTGTGCGTAAGCCTGCCCTTTGGCCTTTATCGTGCCGAAGTCGGTGTATGCATCTCCGCCAAGGGCCATCACCTTGTCGGCTCCGTTGAGGCTGCTGCCCGTCAGCTGGAAGTCGATTGCCAGTCCTTTCTCGTTGTCAATTATCTCCGGTTGCTTTGTTACTATGCGCAGGTTTGTGGCGTCTCCGTTGCCCACGTTGTCGATGAGCAGTGCAAACTCAGCCTCTTCGCTCGGCTCGACGGCTTCTGTCAGCGGGTCGTCACCGTAAACGTCGCGCTGCATGAAGTATGTCAGCTTGAGGTCGGGGGTGGGGTTCACCGTCAGCGTTACGGGGTAAATCTCGCGTGTTGCGGTAAGTCCGTTGTATGGATCTGTATACGACAGCGAGCCGCTGAACACGTAGTCGGTGGGTTCCGTCGGCGCCGCGTGCTTGGTGGGGATATACAGTATTGTTGCCTTTCCGGTGGCTCCGGGTGCCAGTTCCCATCCGGCCCCGAGCTCGGCCTTGCCGTTGAAACCGTCGATAGACTCCAGGCCGACTTGGAATTCGTTGGCTGTTGCAATGTCGCCTTCGGTGTTGTTAACGCGCAAAGTAAGTTTCACGTCTCTCATCGGCGTGTCTTCGTTGCCGTTAAACACCGTGAGCGTGCCTCTGAAAGCCTGCCGGGTGAATGTCATCCGCTGCTCGAACCGGAGCGTGATTGACGAGCATACCGAGCTCGACTCCTCCTCGGTGCGCCCCAGAAACTCGTGGCTGGCTTTGAAAAACCTGTCCTGCATCGACTGGAAACCCTCGCCTATGGCCGTTGCCTCACTGTCTTTTATGAGTCTGGCGCTGGCCATCAGCACCTCTGTGTCGGGCGCGTTGCCGGCTGAAGTCCCGTTGAGCCGCTCAACAAGTGCGCGTAGTTGCGCTTCGGTGACCGATTCCGGCTTGTATGGCATGAGCGCTTCGGCGTCAAGAGGCTGCCCTTCCACATGTTGGTCTATGGCGTGTTGCCAGAATGCGGCTATGGTAGGGTCGGGGCTTGTGTACCATACAGAATCGCCGAACAGCTCGAGTTTCACGGCTTTCCATGCCTCCAGCTCCTCTCGGAAATCCGCAGCGGCATCGGCAAGGGCGTCAATCCAGCTGTTTCCCGAGTCGTTCCCGTCAGCAGGTTGTGCCGTCGTTGGCAGCCCGCCGTCTTGCCGGCTGCGCTTCGGTCCGCCCTGTTGAGCCTGTCTGGCCTTGCATTTCTTGTACTCGTAGAGGTGCTTGTTGATGTTGTCTATGTTTTCGAGCATGCCTTCCACCGTCTCGATCAAGTCGTCATACTCGCCCGGCGGCGTATTGTAATCCTTGTAAGCACCGTATGCATCGCCAAATCCTTCGATGGCATAATCCCTTATTTTTGCCAGCACGGAGTCGCGCAGAGAGTACGGCCTGTTTTCCGCTTTGGCCCTGGCGCAGTCATACGCGAGTGTGGCCCCGTCGTTGACCCATCCTACAACGGGTATCATGTCAAACAAGTCGTTGAGGTTGTTTTCGAGCAACTCGGCATAACAAGGGTCGCAAATGGTCTTGTCGTTGTTCGACTCCACGGGCCGTGTCGTCTCGACGGCATCCGCGTTGCCTCCTCCCGAGCCGTTCGGGCCGCCCAGGCCTCCCCAGCTTCCGCTGCCGCCAAAGGCTTGCCCGATGGCGTTGAGTATAGCCGACGTGGCGCAAGCCTTCATTGCCATGCGGTGTGCCGACACGTTGTCGTAGAGTTTCGTGCCGCATATTATCTCGTAGTTGGCTTCCATCTGCGCCATGCATCCGTTCATTATCTGCTGTGGCGAAGCCCTTCTCTTGTCACGGGCGCGCTGCCCTCCGTTTGGATACCGTGTGATAAGCACGGGTATCTGTACGCTTTGGTTGGCACCGAGCGGGAACGGGCCCGTGTCGGCGAGGGCTTCAAAGAGCCACTCATCGGTTGGGGCGGGCAAGTTGAACCTTACGTTTTCGGTGCGCACCAGCCCGTGGTTGGTGAGCGTGAAGTATACAAGGCGCTGGTCTCCGGCCGCCATGTTGTCGCCATCGACGCTGTTCGGGCCCTCTATTACCACAACCGGCTTGGGCACGTTGGTCTCAAACTTCACGATGTTCTCAATGATATATTCGTCTTCAATCTCGGTTTCTACAAGCTCGTAGCTCACTTCTATGGCCCTGTAGCTGATGTCTACCACCTTGCGCGTTTCCACTCCGGGGTCTACCATGATGTTGTTTGAGTAGGCGTCGTGCTTGTCTGCGGTCACGCACAGGTTGTAGTATCCTTCGGGCAACACCTTGGTGAAAATGCCGTCGGTGCCGGTTGTGCCGTTGGCTATGACCGCCCCGGTGTTCACATCCTTTATTACCACCTCGGCACCGGCCACATGCGGGGCCTCGGCAGTGTTGTAAGTCCATTCGTCGCAGACGTCGACCACAAGCGTGCCCGTGGCTTCCGACACCGGCGTAATGCTGAACGCTACGGGCAGCCCGTCGCCGTTGGCGCAATTGATGCCTATCCGTCCGGTGACGGGCACATTGAGTTGTTGCCCGTCGGTGGGCTCCAGCAGCAGGTGGATTGTGGCCGACTCACCCGGTGCGAGCGCCGGCATCTGCATCGGAGTGGCCGCCGTCATCCATCCGCCAGAAGGCAATGCCAGCGATATGTCGCCTGTATTGCCACTCCCAATGTTGGTTATCGTGACAGGGTAATCGCGCGTCTGGCCCTTGGTCATGGTTGTTGTTATCGACTTGGTCGATGCCTGCAGCTTGCCTTTCGGGCTGCGGCAATAATAATAAATGGTGGTTTCCAGCGGCTCGCAGTCGGCCGACGACACCTTGATGCCAATCTTTTCCCATTCGTTGCCCTCGCTCACTGCGTTGCCGGTGATGGTGTATCCCAGGCTCATTGTGCCCCCGCCATCTACCGACTCGCCGCATTCGAGCTTCACGTCGCATCCTTCGGGCTTGCCCGTCACCTCGGCCTTCACCCCGGTGAGCGTCGTGCTGCCTGGGTTGTCGATGCCTATCGTGCCGCTGTGAGGTACGCCCAGCGTTACCTCGGCGGTAACGTAGCCGCTTGAAGAAAGGCGCATGCCATTGACGTCGAAGGCGCACTGTGCGTCGGTGAGACCCTCGCCGGGATAGCACGCCCCCACGGAGAAACGACCGGTCTGCAGGTCGAATGGAGTGAACTGCATCGAGAATGTGCCGTCGTCGGCTGTAGTGGCGTTGATGGTGTGGCGATAGCCGTTGTTGACGACATACACCTCCACCTGTTTCTGGCCTGTCTTGCCACCCTCGGTGCGTCCGCTTATCACCACCGTTTCGCCCCTTCCGTACACCTTCTTGTCGGTAGACACCGTTGCAGAGAACGGAGCGCACACATTGACTTCGGCCGGTTGCGACGTGTTGTTGGTGTATATGGCTTCGTCGACGGCGCGGTCGGGGTTGGCCACGGCATAAACATTGTGGCGTCCTACGCCATCGGGCAGCCTGACCTTGCGGGTCAGCATGGCATGCCCTCCGGCCTCAACGGGCGACTGCAGATAGGCGCTCAAGGCAGGCGACAGGCCTTCGCCGGCAAAGATGTCTATCCTTGTGTGTACGGGCAAGGGCCTTACGCCAGTGTTGGCAATAGTCAGAGCCACGCTCACGGTGTCGCCGGCCGAAGCCTCTGCGGGGCTTACTTCAATCGCAGTTATCTGTGCGTCGGGCAGTGTGCGGTCGGTTATCACAAACCGCAGCGTTGCGCCCGAGAACCCATCGGCCGAGGCTTGCAGCGCCCCCACAAAGCCGTCGCCGGCCACGGCATTTGCTTCGGCCACGATGTCGAACGTTGCCGAGGCAGCCCCGGCGGGTATTTCGACAGACTTCGGAAACGATATGCCTTCGCTGTGGTCTGATGCCAGCGATACGGTCAGCGGCTTGTCGGTGACTGTGTTGCGGCCCACGGTCACCGCCATCGTGCCCCCTTCGGCCACCACCGAAGCCGAAGCCGACAGCGAGAGGGCCGGGCCGTCGTCGTCGTAGACCGTCAGCGGGGCGGTGGCAACCCCTGCCGACGCCCCGGCCCCTGCGCTGCAGCTGCACGAGGCAATATATACGCCTGCCGAGACGCTGTAGGTGCGTTCGCCGTCGGCATCAGTGTTGTCGATGGGGCCGAGGCATATAGTGGCCTCGGCTTGGCCCGGCTCCATGACCACAGAGCGCCCGGCGTAATACAGCCCACCCTCAGAGTCGTCGGAAAAATGTATGGTCACACGCTTGTCGATGTTGCTCGTGCGGCGCAGTGTGGCCGTGACGGCCAGGGGGCCGTCGGCTTCCGACACTGCCGTCGGTTCCAGTTGCATCTGCAGCATGGGCACATCGTTGTCTATGAGCGTGGTGTTTAGCGTGGCGGCGTCGTAGCCGGGGGCGGCAGCCGTGAACGTTACAACCTGCTCTACGTCGGGTATGTCGTTGTCGATGGCCCCGACCGTTGCCGTGGCGCTTGCCTCACCCTGCTTGATTATCACGGGCGATGGTATGCTGAACATGGCAGGCTTGTCGCATGCAATAATGATTTCGGTGTCTTTTGTCACAGCCTTGGGGGCCGAAACCGTAAGGCTTAGCGTTCCGCCCTCGGTCACATCGGGTGCCGATGCGGCAAGCGTGAGCGCCGGGCGGCGGTCGTCTTCAATGACGATAATGCCGGCCACATCGTCATATCCGTTGCCTCCGGCTGTCAGCCTCACCGTAGAGTCGGCGTCGGTCTTGCCATTGGGCGTGACGGTCACTGTGATGTATGTGCCCGACTGGCCAGCCCTGATGGTGGCCGACGGTGGCACCGACACACGCTCGTCGGCTGTGCAGCCAATGGCGAAAGTCTCTTCGGCCAGCCTGCTGCCCGTGCGCGTCAGCAGCAGACGCAGGCTCCTGGCTGTTTCTTCTGTGCGTATGGTGTCGGGCGAGAGCAGGAGCTTGCGGCTGACGGTGAGCGCCGATGCCGCCGAGGCTTCGTTGTTGGCCAGCATCCACGACGGTTCGCCCGTGTCGGATGCAGGCACGAGCTTCACCCTGACCGTGGCCTCGCCGCTGATGCCCGGCTGCTCGGGTATGCCAATCTCGGCCTGTCGGCTCAGCGTGCCCCCGGCGGCAAGCGTGCCGTCGTAGTAGACCGTGCCGGCCAGTTTTGATTCGCCGCCGGGCGATGCCAGGTATATCTGCTCGCTCCAACCGGCCGTGGTGGCTGCCTGGCCTATGTTCCTGACCCGCCAAGCCACGTTGAGCCTGTCGCCGGGTGACACTGCCGACGCGTCGGCGACAACGGCCGACACCTCGAGGTCGGCAGAGCGGGATATCGTTATGCTGCCAGCGCTGAAGCCGGTGGCCACGTTTGAGCCGTCGCGCGCACTGATGACTACGTCTTCGAGCACAAACCTGAGCTGCGAGTCGTCGCCCAATCTTTCGTCGGCAGTGAGCCCCACAGAGAGCAGACTGCCCGTGCGGCCCTTGAGGGGCTTGTTTGTCGGCGAGAAAACCATGGCCATATACTTGTTGGCTGCCATCTGTTTCATGGTGACAGAATGGCCGTCGGAGCGGTCGGTGAGGGCCGCCGTGGCGGCGTCGAGGCTGATGCCCTCGGGGACGTAGAGCGTAAACTGCACTGCAACCACGTCTTCCGAGTTGTCGAGGTTGACCGGGAGGTCTATCGACCGCCCCTGAGCCACCGACACATCGGGTATGGACAGTGTGTTGCCCTGTGCCAAAGCAGAGAGCACTCCGGCCAGAAGGGCAAATATTGTTAATGCAAAATGTCTTGCCTGCATAATATAAATGGTTTATGTCTGATTGTTTGTTGGTGTGCCCTCAGCCGCTGTTGCGGGGGCGGCTTGGGGCTACTTGTGCCGCAGTATGCGGGCCACTGTTTATGTGCTTGGCTGTCAGCGGGTTGCGAAACGGCCTGTTTGGCATTGCGAAACGGCCCGTATTGGCGGCCGGAACGGCATGTATTGGAATGCCATACGGCCCGAACCGCATTTCAGCCTGGCTTTGGCGTGTGCCGGCCTGCATGCTTGGCGTGAGTCGGCATCGTTGGGGCAATCTGTGGGCAAGGTTCACTTGCCGATTACCTTCTTGGCAGACTTGCCTTTCATCAGTATGTTGACGCCCTTACGCATGGTGTCGAGGCGGCGGCCCGACATGTCGAACACGGCCTCCAAGCCATCGTCGGCGCCGGGATGGCCCACTGCTGTCGGTTGGCCGTGGCAAACGGTGGCGTCGACGGCATAGGCCCTCTCGTCGGACAGTGTTGCTGACCTCACGTCTACTTTGCCGGTGTAGGTGCCTATCACGGTTGTGCCCTGCGGCAGCGTAGTGCCGTTGAGCGAGTAGCCTACAAGGTTGCTCCCGTCCACGGCCTGTTCCATGCCGTGGCCCGGCAGGGCCCAGCTGACGTTGCCTTCGGCCCTTACGGCCATTGCGGCTATGGGCACCGGCGATTGCAGCACCACAAGCCCGTCATGGACGAAGATGCGCGCCTGTGGCCGGTCTCCGGCCGTCGTGGCTGCGGCAGGGGCCCGCCTGGCCTCTGTTGCCGCTGGCTGTTGATGGGCGAGCAGTATGTCTACCGTGCGCACAACGTCTTGTACGTTGATTGTTTCGTCGGCGAATGTGTTGGCGGCCGTGAAGTTGAACGGCCTGCCGCCGTAGTCGTCGAAGGCATAGAGTATGGTGGCCTGCAAGTCGGTGGCTGTCACCCCGTTGATGAAGTCGGCATCGCCCTCCTCGAATGTGAAGGCCGTGAGGCAGCTGCTGAGCTGCACCTCGGGAGCCGCCGCGGGGTAAGACACGTACAGAATGTCGCCGTTGGCGCCCCGGTAGTCGTCACGCCCGGTGGCCGCCAGATGGGCCCTACCGTTTGTCAAGTCAATGTCTATGCCCCAATAGCCGGCGTCGGAGCCGGAGCCATCGCCCGGGCGGCGGTTTTCGAGCCTTACCACCGCCACGTCTTTTTGCCCCTGTGACCTGTGGTCGTAGAGCATCAGCGACGGCATTTGTGCCGCCACGGCGTCGAAGTCGGGTGCCGACATGTCTATCGTCACCGTTGTGCCGCTGTGCTGCCGGGTCAGGTCGAGGGTGGTGATGGTGGCCGGCAGCGGCGGGTTGACATCAGATAGGTTGTTGCTCGAGGCCAGCAGCTCCGCCAGGTTGGGCATGACGGCCGACAGCGCCGACAGCAACCCGATGTTGCCCGTGAAGGCATTGCCCGACATGTCGATGGTGTGCAGCGCCGAACGGAAGCCGGGTTGTTCTGCGGCAATGGTGGTCATGGCCTGCACAATGTCTTTGGCCACGTCGCCCTCAAGGGCGTTGTCGGCCAGCGAGAGCGTCTCGAGGCGCGGCAGGGCGAGGGCGTCGGCAGGGAAGCGCCCGGTGAGCCCCTGTCCCGAAAGGTCTATGCCTACGATGTGGCCGCGGCTAACGTCGACGCCGGCCAGGGTGGCCACGCTGTCAATGCCGCCCGACATGTCCCACGGGGTGGGCCAGCCCCCGGCCACGAGAGCCTCGCGCAGCCGGCAAAGGGTGAGCCATTCAGACTCGTCGAGCGTGGCGCTGCCCGGCTCGACGGTAATGGTCGGTGTGAATTGGCAGAACTGCAGCTCGCCCATGCTGCCGCTGACACTGTAGGTTAGCACGGCGTCGGCCTCTGCGGTGTTGTCGATGAACATCGTGGGCAGGTTGCCGCTGCCGTCGGTGGCATAGCCGGTGAGTGTCTCCGGTATTGGGGTTGTGGTGAGCTTCCACTCGAAGGTCAGTTCAGGGCTTATCGTGCTGAAGTCAAGTTCCTGTGTGCCGTGGCCCGACTTCACGGTCTGTGAGGCCATGCCACTTATTGCCGAGGGGCAGTAGGCCACACCGCAGAGGGTGGTGGCCACGCCATCGCAGGTGGCCAGCCTGCCTATAGAGTTGTAAAGGTCTATGAGTTCGGGGGTGAGCTCGTCGCCCTCGCGGCCCAATGCCAGGCCGGGGGCCGATGTCCCGGCTGCTGCCGTGAGGTGCAGGGTGAGCGCCCTCGATTCGAGTTGCGACACCACCTGGGCCAGCAAGCCGAGGTTTGCGTCGGTGATGCCCAGGGTAAACGTTGAGTCGGCGTCTACCTGCACGGTCAGGCTCTCGGTCACCGGCGCCAGGCCTACAAAGGCCAGCAGCGAGTCGGCCGAGGCGAAATGGCGCACGCCGGTGGCGGTTTTCGACAGTATGAATGTGCCGCCTATGGTCCAGTGCTGCCTGTCGTTGATGAGTATGGTGGCCCGGGCAACGTCTTGCCCGTATTCGCCATAGGCCGTAAGGCTCACGTCGTAGTAGCCGTCGGCAGCATAGGTGTGCATAGGGTTGGCGGCAGAGCTCGTGGTGCCGTCGCCGAAGTCCCACTCGTAGCGCACGGCTTTGTCTGACGACTGGTTCAGAAACTGCACCCTGCCCAGCAGCTTGTCGTAGGAGAAGCGTGCGTAGAGCCCGTCTTCAGACAGCTGGCTTACATATATGTAACCGCTGCGCACGGCCACGGCTTCGATGGTGCCGTCGGCATTGTTGACCACACCATGCGTCAGCTTTACCGCATGATTGCGGTTTGTTGTGGCCGTGTCGGGTATGCTTACCATCACGTCGAACACCTTGCCGTTGGTGCCGCTGAACTCGGTGGTGCCCGTCAGTTCAATGCGGTAAGAGCCGTCGGCCAGTGCCGTCGCCTTGACGTCGTGGCCCGATGCGCGTCCAGACAGTCGCACGTCGGCCGTGTTGACGGTGAATCCGCGGGGGAACGTCATGTCGACCGACATGCCCGTGACGGGTGTGGGGTTTTCAAGGTAGACTGGATAGGCCACTGTTTGACCCCTGAAAGCGTTTTCTGTCATTCCGTAGATGTTGACGCTGCCGCCCGGCTGGCCCGGTTCGCCCGGGTTGTCGGGGTTGTAATCGTAGCGGTAATGGGCAATGAGCGTGGCCTCGGAGTCGGGCATGACAAAGTTGAGGCTGCTGTTTGTCGATATGGTGTCGCCGTCGGCAGTCCAGCATACAAACGTGTACCAATCGTTTGGGTAGGCTCGCAGGCTGATGTTGGCGCCGGCCCGGAACCCATTGCCGCTCGACAGGTTGAAGTAACCGCTGCCGTGGGGTTCGGCCACAAGATTGAGCCTGTGCATCAGCTGCGGTTCAGAGGGCTCGCCGGGATTGTCGGGCGAGTATGTGAAATGGGCCACAAGGTTAGGGTCGCCGGCCTTCATCACATACCTGAATGAGCTTGAGGTAGATATCACCTCGCCGTTTTCCGTCCAATGGTCAAACTTGAAGTCGCTCTTGGCGTAGGCCTGTAGGTTGATTGTGGTTCCGACTTCAAAGCGCGCCCCGTTGCCAATGTTCAAGCTGCCGCCGTCGGCCGGGCTTGCCGACAGGCGCAGGGTGGAGTATTCGGGCATGTCGGGCTCTGGCGGTTCTGCCGGGCTCTGAGGGTCGTAGACGTAGCGGGCCACGAGCCTGGCGTCGCGGGCGGGCATGGTGTAGGCAAACGACGCCGACGTGGAGACCACGTAGCCGTCTTCCTCCCATGCCACAAACCTGAAGTTGCTCTTGTTGTAGGCCCTCAGCGAAACCTTCGTGCCTGGCGAATGGCTCGACTTGGAGCCAATGTTGAAACTGCCGCCTTCGGCCGGTATGGCTTGCAGGGTCAGCGTGTGGTTTACGCCTGGCTCCGGGGGATTGGTGGGGTTGTATTGCCCTTTCATGCCGACACTGGCGAGCAGTGTCAGCATGAAAAGGATTAGTCTGTAACCTCTCATATAGAAAGATATTATGGGGTTGTCAATATACTATCGTTTTCTGTGTGCGGCCATTTATGCCGACCACGTAGATGCCTGCCGGCAAATTGATGCGCAGCGGGGTGGTGCCAAGCTTTCCGCTATGCAGGGTGCGTCCGTCGGCAGCCCATATACTTACGGTAGCGCCGGCCTCGCCGCTTACGCAGATGTAGCCTTCGGCGCCAGTCACAGCGGCTTCTGTGCCGGCTGGGGTGCCGTCGATGGCTGTTGGCGTCTGTCCGGTCGGTTCAAACGAGAGCTCGAAGCGGTTGAAGTCGGTGCCATCGGTGGCGCCGGAATAGAACGAATAGCCGTTGGAGCTTATGTTGGCTGTTGTGCCGAGCAGCTTGTCGTGCAGAAGGGCGGTGCCGTCGGCGCGCGTCACGCTGATGGTGTAGAAGCCGGCCTTGGCTGCCTTGTAGCCCATGGCCACAGTGGCGCCGGCGGCCACGGGGCGCTCGTTGATGGCGTAGGTGTTGCCATCGGCATCGGCTGTCATTACCTGCGGTACGTCGGCATTGATGCTCATGAACTTCGAGGCGTCGCACCCACGTTCGTAGCCGGGCTGTGCGTTGGGATTTACAACCACTCGCGTCTGGTCGCTGTAAGTGCCGTCGGTGATGGCTATGTCGAACAGATGGCGAGACGCGCCAGCCGGCGGGGCCATCCGGGGCGATGCCGCCTTGACCACGATTTCAGAGCTAAGTTGGCGCCCCTCCTTATGGAATATGATGTTGTCTACGGCCTCAGGCTTTTGCACGAAGAACGCCTGCATGGGCCTCAGTGCATACTTGTCGTCGACAATCGAGTAAGCCCTGTATGTGTTGTCGGCCCATACGGTTATCGGGGCGGTGAAGTCCATGTAGTAGATGTCGAAATATGCCGGATATGGATTGCCCACATAGTTCCATCCGGCGTTGGCCGTCGAGGTGGCTTCGAAGGCAGACAGAGGCATGGTCACGTCGGTGGTGGCAAACACTTGCGGGTGGGCGCCGGCATCGGCCGGCAGTGTTATGGTGCCGTTGGCGTTGCACTGGAAGATATAGCCCTGCCCGGCGCGGAGCGTGTCGGTGTCAACGTTCTTCCAGCTGTTGCCTGTGCCGTTGGTGGCACGGGCGGCTCCGTCGTAATAGCGGAACACAAACGATGCGTTGGCGCTGTGGGTCACCTTGTCGAGGGCCACGTCGTGGAGCGGGGTAATGAAGTACCAACGGCTGTATTCTACATTAAAATATGTGTTGACGCTGTCGGCGGTGAAGTCGGCGCAGTCGTTTACCAATAGGCCGGGGTTGGTCTCGCTGACGAAGAAATTCATCTGTGCCGTTTCCATAGGGGCATTGCCGCCCACGGTGAATTTGCCGCCATAGTAGAGGTCGATGTCTGGTTTGCCGTCCATGCGGCGGTTGTTGGTGAGCGAGAGGGCGCTCGTTATCTTCCAGTAGCCCACGTCTTCGCCTTCCAGGATCGAGCCAAACTGATACCAATAAGTGTCGAGCTTGTAGTTGACCACTGCAAACGAGGGCACGATGAGCGTCATGTTGCCCTTCGACGCCCCGTCTTGGAACGGGTCGTTGGATATTGACGGCGGTGTGGCCGACTTGCATACAACGGTCTCAACGGCAGGGCAGTCTTCGAAGTTCCTGTCGTAACTGCCTATGTATGAAGGCAGTTCGATGTATTTCAGGTTGTTGCAATATCGGAATGCTCGATATCCTAAGTTTGTCATTTTGACCGGTAGGCAAACAGAGTCGACGCCACTGTACTGGAAAGCATAGTCTTCTATGGTTTTGACCCCATCGGGGAATTCAACATGGCGCAGTGATTTCGTTTCGTGGAATGCTTCGTTTCTTATTGCGATAAGCTGTTTGGGCAGGTGAAGATCGGTGAGTTTGGTGCAACTTCTGCAGGTGTATCTATTGATGGAATTCAAAGCGTCGGAGAAGTGGAGCCTGTAAAGCGACGTGCATCCCTCGAATGTGCTTGCACTGTTATTTACATTATTGCCTTCCGATGGCAGTTCGGTCACTGTATTTGGCATGATGAACTCTGTGAGCGACGTGCATCGGTAGAATGCCCGGTCGCCTATGGTCTGTAGCTGTGACCCCTCTGCAAACGTTATTTCCTTGAGGCCTGTCTCTGCAAAGGCGTAGCGTCCTATCGACCTGACGGTGGCCGGTATCTCTATGGTGTTTATTTTTGTGCCCCTGTAAGCATACTCCCCTATTGAGGTTGCGCCCTCCGGCAGGTCGGTGCGTATGAGGTTGCGCAGGCCGTTGAAGGCGTTGTCGGGAACAGCATCAAACTTGGCCTCGGCCAGGTCTATCCATACTAAATTCTTCATTTGCTTGATGTTGGCCCAGTCTGTCGAGTTGATTGTGCCGCTCACCTTGAGCAAACGCACGTCGCCCAGGGTGTTGACCACATACAGCACCTCGACGCCAAGCGAGCCGGGTGTGGTGACGTTGATGTCGATGACGTCGGATGTGAGCTCCATCTTGCGTAGTTTGCTGTAATAAGTGTTTGTGGAATTGGATACAGTGTCAATCCATTGCACGGTGTATGTCCCCGGTTCGAGCAGCATGGTGTATTGGCTCCAGCCAGTCTGGTTGTTTTGTGAGAACACTTGCTTGCCGTTGACGTTGAAGTTGAGATAGTGGTATAGGTTGGAGCTCGTGGAGTTGTCTATTCGGTGTACATACTTGTCAAACACAAACATAGATGTCTTGCCTATGGTGAACGTGCCCGTGAGGCATGACGAAGAGTTGTTTTTCTTTACGTTGCCGTTTTGTATGTAGCCGTCCTCTATTGTCCAAGGGTTGTCTTCGTCGTTGGTGAAAGTGATGGGCTCCGAATTGTCTTTGAGCACTACCGACAGAGAGTCGGCCCCGGCCTTTGTTACGACATGCAGATTGTAAGACGCCGAAGCAGCCGCATGCTCTTCTGTCTCGCCGACTCTGGCAGTGATGACGGTGGTGCCGGGGCCTACGAGCGTTACCATGCCGGTGGTCTGGTCGACGGTGGCTACGTCTTTGTCGCTTGACGAGTAGGCTACCTTTGCCGATTCAGGGCAAGTGAGGGTGGGGGCTGTAAATGGCTCGCCTATGGTGGCCGTGGCCTCATTCCGGCTGAAGCCCAGCTGCGGCTTGGGCTTGCCACCGCCGTCTTCGTAGGTTATGCTTATGCTGCCAATTGGAACATTGCCGCTGGAAACGGTAGGATAAATGAACACCGTGTCGGCCGAGCCCGTCCAGACACCATCGGCAAATGTACCGTTCGGAATTGACAGGTTGTCAGTATTGAGGCTCTTGCCTTCTATTGCTACGCGGCTTATGAGCTTGCCGGCGTCAACGCTTATGGCAATGCTCGAATTGGCATATAGCCGCAATTCGTTGCCGGAGTCATTTCCCCACCAGCGCGTCCTTCCGGAGAGGGTGATGTTTACTTCTCCGTTGATGCACTCGGCGGGGTCAGCATTATATGCCGCACCATTGTCGTTGGTGCTGAGCGGCAGGCCGTAGGCTTCGTCGCCCGTGAAATCGAACGTGACAGTTGTCTCTGCTTTCATGCCGGTGCAGACTGCCATCAGCATGCACAGCAATGCAAGTTGTAATGTCTTTCTCATAATTATGGTGCTTTATAGTTTGTTTCCGAAAAGGTGAAAAGGCTGGCATGGCACAGGAACAAGCGTGGCGCATCCTATGCCAGAAGCGGACGCTTGGGGCCATGACTGACCTGCCGCCATAATGGTATCCATTGCCATGGATGCCATCAACGTTAATGTTGCAGTCTTTCCTTCCTATCAAAATTCTTAAAAGTTCTATTTATTATTTCCCAATTGTATCGTATGTATGTAATCTCTGATATGATTGTAATCCATTTTCCCTGAATAATCAGCAATGCTGCGGGCATTGCTTGGTGCACGAAAGTGCATGTCGACGATGTGTGTATGATTTGTGATGCGGCTCTCCTGCCGCCATGAAATGTTCTTAATCCCTGCAAATATAGTTATATTTTTCTATGAATTCAGAGTAAACATGCAAAATGTTTGTTGACTAAATAAAAATTAACATTTGTCGGCGCTGTGGGGATTGGGTGGTGTTGAGGCTTGCAACGGTCGGTAATTTTCATTAAGTGGAAGGCCGCGCCACTACATGTGGCGCGGCCTTCGTCGTGTGTGGGTATGCTGGTCAGGCTTTCACTTTTTATTTAAACAGTCGTCTATCATCTGCCTCAGCACATGGTAGTGGCCCTTGGTGGCAGCGTCTGAGCTGCGGGCTGCCGTGAGGCGTTCGTACAGATTGCGCAACATACTGTAGTAGTAGACTTTGGTGTTGTCCGGTGCCGAGTCGTACCAACGTGTGGCTTCGGTAACAAACGTGGTCTGAATGTTGCGGCGGTAGGAGCCTACGGCTTTGCCCGTGGCTGTCTCACGAAACGCAATAGTTGTCAAGTCCTTTATATATTCCTCTGGCTTGTAAGCATTGTCTGCGTACGAATACTTGGCAATGTTGCCTATCTTCGTTGGCGAGAGCAGGTCGGTGACGGCCCTTCTGCCCAGGGGCATTATCAACTCGAGTGGCGCGCTGCTGATTCGGCTCACGTAGCTTTCGGCTATGAGCCATGCCGGCTCTGTGAGCACGTTGCGGTCGATGTAGTCGAGCGCGGCCTTTTGTTCGGCCTTGGTCTGCGGGGTGTAGACAGCCCCGGGCTCCTCGATGCTCTTGTATGTGGTGTAAATGCCGCCGATGTTGCGCAGCACATGGCCCTCGTAGCGCATGAATTGGTTGACGACAGCCTGGTGGATGTCGTTGAGGTTGTCGTTGAGGTCGCCTTCTTCAGCAGTCCACTGCGGCAGCGCCTTGACAATTCTCTTCAGGTTCTTTATGCCGTATTCGCTTGCACGGACGGCGTTGTCGCCCAAGTCTTCGCTTTGGGCGCGCGGGTCGTTGTCGTAGCCTTCGCCACCAAACCAATAGCGGCGGCCTTTCTTGAGCTGCTCAATGGTTTTGCGGTTTAGCACGAGGCGGTCTTCCTCTTCGTCTTTAGTGTCGAATATTGGTTTGTAACCCCACTCAATGGCCCATTTGTCGTAGTCGTTGATGCGGGGAAACAGGCCCGCGCGGCCTATGTTGTCTTCGGGTTGCGCCACGTAGTTGAAGCGGGCGTAGTCCATTATCGACGCCGTGTGGCCGTGTTTCTCAACCCATTCTTTGTTGCGCAGGCTGTCAACGGGAGTAGCGTTGCTGGCTCCCATGTTGTGGCGCAAGCCGAGCGTGTGGCCAATCTCGTGCGAACTGACAAAGCGTATGAGCTGCCCCATGAGCTCGTCGTCGAAAGTCATCTTGCGCGCCGTGCTGTCCGAGCAGCCAGCCTGAATCATGTACCAGTCGTGAACCAGCTTCATCACGTTGTGGTACCAGCCCACATGGCTCTCAAGTATTTCGCCGCTGCGCGGGTCGTTGACGTGTGGGCCGTAGGCGTTGCTGATGGGTGAGGCAAGGTAACGGATGACAGAAAAGCGTGCATCCTCCATGCTCATGGTCGAATCGTCGGGCCATTCCTTGGCCGTGATTGCATTTTTGAAACCGGCCTGCTCGAAGGCGGCGTTCCAGTCGTTGACGCCTTGTATGAGGTAGGGGCGCCATTGCTTGGGTGTGGCGGGGTCGATGTAGTATACAATCTGTTTCTTCGGCTCCACCAGTTCGCCACGTTTCATCTTCTCTATGTCTTCGTCGCGTGGCTCAAGGCGCCAGCGGCAGATGAACCTTTTGCGCTTCACGCTCTGCTGGTCGTCGGTGTAAGGCTCGAAGTAGTTGACGAAGTATCCTACGCGCGGGTCAAACAGGCGCTTGCGCATGGGGTCTTTGGGGAGCATTACAAACGACGTGTTCATCTCGAACGTGACCACTCCGGCAGTCTGTCCGGCCGGCGAGGTGCCGTTTTCTTTGCTGTTGTATGTGCGTATGGTCTTTACCTCGGTGTTGATGGGGTAGGTGTTTATTGCCTTGATAAACGAGCGGTCGGTGTTCATGGCACTCAGGCCCAGGCGCTTCTTTGTGTTGTTGTCTATGCCTACGGCAATGTTTTCTTTGTTGAACAGTCGGCTTATCTCAACTTTGTAAGATGCGTTCTTGGCCGAATCTCGTTTTGTCGATTCTATCTTGAATGACTCTACAATGGGGTCTTGGGCACTTGCCTTCACGGCGCGGGCAATTGACTGGGTGCTGTCGGCTGCAGAGAGGTATATCAGCGACCTCAGCAACAGGTTGCCGTTATTGGCGTTCTCCCAGTAAAAAGTCTGTTCGTTTACTTCTTCTCCGCCATATAAGCCTATGCCGGAAGGAGTGGAAACATGGCGTGTTATTGCCAGGAACGGACGGCCCATTAGTGAGTCGGGCACTAAGAGAAACCACTTGTCGCCTTCTTTCTGCACGCTGAAAAGCCCTTGGGTTACCGGGGCTTCTTTCTTTTCTGTTTTGTCGTCCTTCTTCTTTTTCTTCTTGGCCTCGGCTGGCTGGCCAAGTATCATGGCCATGGCCATGAGGAATATCACTCTTTTCATGCTTTTGTTTGTTTCGTCTTCTGTTGTTCTATATATTCGATAAGTCCGTCGCACGCGTCTTCCAATAGCTCTATCACCAGTTCGAAGCCATTGTCGCCGCCATAATACGGGTCGGGAACAGATTGTATGCCGGGATGCTCACGCAAGAATTGAGACATGCGTACCACCTTCTGGCGCTCTGTTTCGGTGGATGCCTTGGAAACGATGGCTGAATGGTTTTCGGCATCCATGGTCACAATATAATCAAACCGGTTGAAGTCTTTCTCGTTGAACTGTCGCGCTCTGCTGTCGAAGGTGTAGCCGTGGGCTGCCCCGTGTCGGCGCATCCTTATGTCGGGCAATTGTCCTACGTGCCAATTGCCTATGCCGGCAGAGTCGACGAAGTATTTGTCTGATAGTCCGCGGTCTTCGAGTTTTTTCTTCATTATGCCTTCGGCAGCCGGAGACCGGCAGATGTTGCCCAAGCAAATGAACAGGATGGATTCTGGTTTTGTCTTTGTTTTGAGTTCGGTCATATTTATTTATGCATATGTTTAAGGTGCAAAGTTAATAAAAATGAATGGGAATATGTCTGTTTTGATTATCAAAATGCATATCATTACTTGTGCGTCAGAGGCATGTTGCATTCAAAACGTATGTGTTTTTCGGCAAATGGATGCAGTCGGTTGATATGATGCATAGTTGGTTGGGCTTGCAAGCGGGTGGATGTATGTGGGCGCCTCCACTTCCGCTATTGTCAAGCCATGATGGAATTAACATATAAACCAAAACAAGCACATAATGAAAAATATAGAGATAGTTGTCAACGGCAAGGCGTACCCATGCAGGCAGACCATGGGCGCCATGCTCCGCTTCAAGCGCGAAACGGGCAAGGAGGTCACCGAGATGTCTGGCGGCTTGTCCGACGCGTGCGCCTACCTGTATTGCTGCACCGTGTCGGCGTGCAAGGCCGACGGCGTTGAGTTCTCCATGTCGCTGATGGAGTTTGCCGACAGCATTGCGCCCGACGACGTCGGGGGTTGGGTTGAGGCTGTGAACGCCACGGCGGCCAACGCCCCCGGTGATGATGGCGACGGTGAAAAAAAAAGTTAGGCATACTTGAATTGTTGGGCGTGGCCGTTGGCAACATCGGCCTGCCCTACAATGACTTTTGCAGGCTCACGCCCGAGGAGTTCGGCCATGTCTACGAGGCATACAGCAGTCAGCGCGACGCCGACCGCAAGGACAGCTGGGAGCGCGCCCGCCTCATGACCACGATAATGATACAGCCTCACCTTAAAAAGAAGCTAACGCCGCAACAGCTGTTGCGGCTACCATGGGACGATGAGCCACAGGAGCGCAAGGCCAACAATCCGCAGCCCACGGCCGCCGAGAGCAAGGAAAGGTTTGAGGAGATGCTGAGAAGAACGGGGGAAGGATAAGGAGAGGCGAAGAACCATTTTCGTGAGGTCACGAGGATGGTGTTATTGTGGCCATGGTCTCTTTCGTCTCCATCGCATTTCGGTGTTTAAGTTTTTGTAAATATACAACTTATGTAAGCTTGTTTACGTAGCTAAGGCCCAACTGTAAAGAACCAAAAAAAGCACCAGTACTTGCGAGAGCCATAAAAAAGCAAAAAGCATTCAGCCCTATGAATATTAAGCCCAGAATACAGATAATAAAAACGACAATTGATAGTTTGCAAACATGTGCACAAAATGTAGCTTTCCTCTTGTACTCGTTTAATTCTTCGCTTTCGTATGGTGTTTCAAACTCGCTATCATCGCATTTGTCTATAATCTCAATGCTGAATATTTCAGCTTTGATTTCCTTTGGCTTGTTGGTAATTTCTTTCTTCTCCATGTCAATGCGGTGTTTAGGTTTTTGCAAATATACAAATAAATTGCGTATAAGTGGCATTAAATCGTTAAAAGTATGAGCAAAGAAATAAAATTTAACGTTCGGCTAAACGTCGATGGCAAGGAGCAACTGGTCACTGCTGCAACTTCGATAGAAGAAATTAGGTGTGCTGTAGAAGCCACTAAGAGTAGTGCAGACAAATTGAAAGATGCGATAATAAACTACTCTCAGGTTAGCGTATCTATACAAAACGTCATTGGTGGCTTGCAACAGCTTACAGGCGTTTTGCGCGAATACTCAGCGGCAAATGCCGTACAGGTAGAGGTGGAGACGAAGCTCGCCACGGTGATGCGGCAGCGCATGGAGGCGTCGGAGGCAGACATTGACGCCATAAAGCAGCTTGCGAGCGCACAGCAGGAGCTTGGCGTGATAGGCGACGAGGTGCAGCTGGCCGGTGCTCAGCAGATAGCAACATTTCTCAGCCAACGGTCGAGCCTTGAGGCACTTATCCCGGCAATGAACGACCTGCTGGCACAGCAAAAGGGGCTGAAAGCTACAGGTGAAGATGCCGTGACGGTGGCCAACCTTATGGGCAAGGCCATGCAGGGGCAGGCGTCGGCATTGCGCCGGGTAGGCATCACGTTCACCGAGGCTCAGGAGCAGGTGTTGAAATACGGAGACGAGAGCCAACGAGCGGCCATGCTCGCTGAGGTAATAACAGACAACGTGGGCCACATGAACTCCGAGCTTGCCAAAACCGATGCGGGTAAGGCTCAGCAGATGGCCAACGCAATAGGTGACATAAAAGAGGTTGTGGGCTCTTGGTTTGAGAGCATAGAGCCCGCCATCGCCGCTGTCAATGAGTTTGGCATGGCTCTCATGGGTATAGGCTCAATGGTCACCGGCATTAAGTCAGTCAAGGCGGCATTAGTCTTGTTCACTTCAAAGATACATACCGCCACTATTGCCACCATTGCCAATGCCGCGGCGTCTAAAGTTGCCGCCGCCGCTCAGTTCCTGTGGGCAAAGCAGTTGCACTATGGGCGAAAGGCAAACATTGCGTGGGCATTCAGCGCGCGGCTGGCGGCAACCCAGGCCGTGGCCATGCGCGCAGCCATATTGGGGCTCATGGCCGCGTCGGGCGTCGGTCTTGCACTGATGGCCGTGTCTGCCATCGTTTCGTTGTTCTCCGACAAGACCGACGAGGCCACCGAGAGCATGAAGGCTGCCAACCGCGAGATGGCCAACGCGGAGGAGGCGGCCAAGCGGCTCGAAGACATGGAGCGGGCAATGAGCGAGGCCCGCGCCGGTGCGGTTTCTTCGCTTGAACTGTACAAGGAAAGGCTGAAGAACCTTATCGCCATGAAGAACACCGGCAAGGACACCACCAAGGAAGAGAAGAAAATCATCGGCGAGCTCAACGACACCTACGGCGAGACGATGGGCTACTTTGACAGCGTTTCCAAGTGGTACGACGCCCTCATAAAGAACAGCGAGGCATATTGCCGCCATATGGTGATTGAGGCAAGGATGCGCCAACTGGCCAACCAGATAGCCGAGAAAGAGGCCGAGAACCACTCCATCATATACGACGACAAGGGCAACAAACGGAGATACAGCAGGAAGCGCGAAACCGAAATTATAGACGAATGGGGCGTAGACCGCGACGGCAACAGGGTTCTGACAAAGCATGAGGTCAAAGAAAAGTTCAAGCGACTTAGACAAGGCGGTGCAAAAACTAAAAGACAACAGCGCGGTCATAAAAAACTTGCAAAGCCAGATGTCTGCCAGTGCAAAGGAGGCCGGGCAAATAGTCATTCCCGTAAAGGGCAGCTCTGTACGCCCCGGCACCGGCGGGCACGCCACCCCCAAGTCCGCGCCACAGCCAACGAAAGCCGCCCCGGCCGCCGAGGGCAGCATGGACTGGTACGAGCAGCGGCTGGCTGAATTGCGCAAGCAGCTGCGCGCCGCTGCCGACGAAGAGACGGCAAGGGCCCTGCAGGCCGACTACAAGGCCACAGAGCAGGAATATGCCGACTTGAAGGTGAGCATAGGCGTTGAGGCTCCCGACAAGGCCGAGACAGACACCTCGCTCGACAAGCTGCGCGACGAGCTCAGGGCCGCACAGCGCGAGTTTGACGACGCCGTGACCGTAGAGGCCAAGGTTGAGGCGTCGGCCAAGGCAGACGACATACAGGCCCGCATAGATGAGGCCACGCGCGGGCAGCTGACCATCGGGGCCGATGTGGAGCCGTCGTACATAGCCAAGGGCAGCGCCGCCGACCTCCGCCAGAGCTAACAGAACGCCCAGGCCCGCGCCACCCGCATACAGCAAGACTACGAGATAGGGCTGATAGGCAAGGACAAGGCCCTTGCAGAAATTGCGGAGATAAACCTCGCGCTTGAGAAACTTGGCGACAATGGCATGAAGCCCATAGAGATAGGCGTGATGGGCGAAGACGCAGACAAGGCCGGCGAGAGCCTGCAAGACGCCACCGCCGCCATAGGCTCAATGGGGCAGGCCCTCTCGGGGCTTGGCGGGGCCATTGAGATGCCCGAGCTCAACATAGCGGGCACGGTGGCGCAGGCCGTGGCCACCATGGCGCTGGGCTATGCCAAGGCCACCTCTACGGCGGGCAAGGCGAGCCCGTGGGAGTGGGTGGCCTTTGCGGCCACGGGCCTGGCGCAGCTCACGGCCATGATAGCGAGCGTGAGGCAGGCCACGGCCTTTGCCACGGGCGGCATAGTGGGCGGCGGCTCGCCGTCGGGCGACAGGAAGTTCGTGCGCGTGAACAGCGGCGAGATGATACTCAACAAGACCCAGCAGGCGCGCCTGTTCGGCTTGGTGAGCGGCAGCCTCAGGTGCCTGCCATCGGCCGAGGCGCGCCCCACGGTCGCCATGGGCGACATATCCGGCATCGTTGAGCCCGCCGTGACCAATGTGAACGTAAGCCTGGGCCTCGACGCCCGCAAGATGGTCCGGGTGATTCATGAGACAAAGACGGTGGCCGGAAAGAGTGGCCGCAAGTACAGTTGAACACCAAAAGCAAATGCAGATGAAGATACACGGAAGTTTCATCAACCGGCTTGGCGACACGGTGGCCGTAGAGATAACCACCCGCACCGGCGGCGCGGCCGACATGGAGATAGGCACCGAGGAGGCCGGGCTGTGGTTTGACGCCGATGCCCCTGTGGCCATCAGGGCCGAGGCCAACGGCACCGACGACGTGCTGCTGCGCCACTCGTGCACCATACGGCTGCTCTCGCGCAGCTTCGTGCCCTCGCTGTTCTGCGCGTCGTGCCTCGACGCCGTGGCCATGGTGAGCAGCAATGGCCGCTGTGTGTTCGCGGGCTACATAGAGCCCATGGCCTACTCGCAGCCGTTTGCCGAGGCCCTCGACACGCTTGAGATAAACTGCATCGACGCGCTCTCTGCCCTGCAGTATTCCTGCTACGGCGGCGCGGGCTCGCCGGACGTATCGTTCGAGGCCCTGAAACGGGCCGCGCGGCAGCGCAGTTTCGCCCATGTCATAAAGGCCGCCATCGGGGGCGTCGCGGCGGGCTTGGGCGGGGGCGTGCGCCTGCTCTACGACGGCAGCCGGGCCATTGGCTCCGACACAGGGGCGGGCGTGCTCTCGCGGCTGGCGGTGAGCGAGCTGCTGTTCCTGGGCGACACCGAAGACGACGCCTGGGGCATGGACGAAGTGGTAAGCGAGACCCTGCGA
>ERZ773136.1318-NODE-1318-length-24832-cov-4.247568_pt1 | contig 24832 bp, 21 predicted proteins | sample MGYA00580855_ERZ773136 | MGnify/ENA primary metagenome ERZ773136 (study PRJEB29015, sample SAMEA2737860) | human gut metagenome | biome: human gut; feature: human-associated habitat; material: faeces | place: China | collected 2012 ... | reverse complement strand
GACGCCTGTACCGGACACGGCAGCGAACTGTCCACAATCACCAGCTTTACCTTCATCTTTTCCGGCAAAATGCTCTTTATGTACACCGCCGCGCAATGCCCTACCACCGCGCCCTCGCACCATTCCGCAAGTCCTGCTAAATTCGGCGCAAGCTCCACAAAGATTCCATACGGCTCAATGCTCCGGATAATGCCGGCCGCCGTCTCACCGGCGCAAAAATGCGCCGCATTTTCCTCCCATGTGCCAAGCAGCTCCTTATGCGTGAGCGTGATCCGTCCGGTCTGGCGGTCATTGGATTTGACGGCGCACTTTATAATATCTCCGGCCTTAAACCGCTCTTTCGGATGCGAAATGCGCGAGACCGAAATGCAATCCACCGGCAGCAGCGCGATAAGACCGCTTCCGATGTCGCAAAAGCACCCGAACGGCTCGATATGCGTGATCTTCGCGTCAAGGATATCGCCGGCACGCAAGGCCGACACCTTTTTTTCATAGCATTCCAACTGTGCCGCACGCCGCGATAACAAAAACGTCGGCTTTTCCGCGCCGCGCACCGTTCCCGTTATCTTGAAGCAGACCGGCTTGCCGACGCGCGTTATGACCGCGATATCGCGCACCTCGCTGCCGTCGATGCTGTAAGCCGCCTCTTCGCGCGGTATCATGCCGCGATACGCACCAAGCTCTACGATGAGCGCGTGCGAGCTGTCACATAACGCCGCCCGTCCCTCCAAAACCACGCCTGCGTTCATAGCATATTCGAGCGACGCAAGCGACGACAGGTATTCGCGGTTTTCCGGCGTATCGATAAGACTCCCTTCCGGTTTGTAAATATCCATGCTTCTGCCCATACCTTTCTCTTTGATTTCATCCGGTCTTGCAAGGAAAATTTCTTCAAAACCGGAGGTTTTTTCGTTTTATCCTATTCTTCGGCTAAGAAAAATATGTGCAAAATCCCTAAATCCACGCTTCTTTTGTGCAATGCTCACAAAAAATGAGGCACAAAATTGTGCAAACCGAAAAAATATCAGTTTTTTGGAAAAAATCAATTGATTCTCTTGCAGTTTAATGCTATAATATAGGATGATATTGGATATACTGTCGGTACTATTCCTATTTGGAGGAAAATCGGACAGCTTATGTTACTTGAAAACTTTGGAGGCGACTTTCAAAATGAAAAAATTCTTAGCTCTTGCGCTTGCCGTCGTAATGGTGTTCAGCGCGGCCTTTCTTACCGCCTGCGGCAAGAAAAGCGATGACGACAAGGGCGCTGTCATTCAGATGTATTTAAGCGCGTTCCCGACGAATCTCGACCCGACGGAATCGATCTATGCATCCTCCGACAATGCAAAGCTGTTCGGCCTTTTGTATGAGGGTCTTTATACCATTAACGATAAGGGTGAACTTAAAAAAGCGTTAGCCGACAAGGTCGAATACTATGTTGACGCGCGCGACAACACCTTAAAGCTTGAGATCAAATTAAAGAACAGCCGCTGGAGCGACGGTATCATCGTGGACGCCGACGACTTCGTCTACGCTTGGCAGAGACTTCTCTCGCCGACGGCCGACCATTCCGCAGCCGCTCTTTTATATCCGATCAAGAACGCACGCCTTGTCAAGGAAGGTCTTTGCTCGGTCAACGACCTCGGCGTCTGCGCTATCAAGGATAATGTCATTCAGATTTCCTTTGAGAAAGATTTTACCAACGTCGAATATTTCCTCCGCCGCCTTGCAAGCCCGGCGCTTGTGCCGCTTCGTGAGGACAATGCCTCGAAATTTGACGATGCCGACAACATCGATTATACCTGGAACGCCTCCACCACGCTCGGACTTCCGCTCACCAACGGTGCTTTCAAGTACAGAAAGCTCTCCTCGAAATCCATTGAACTGGAACGCAATCTGCACTATGATAACGTCAGCGCCAATGAAGATAACGCTGTTGACAAGGTCGTAAAGCCGTATCAGCTCATTACGCTGCTTTCCGAAGGCGACACGGCCGAGGATCAGCTGGCACGCTTCCAGAACAAGGATATCTTCTATCTCAATCTCAGCGGCGCAAAGACCGAGACCATAGACGCGGCCGGCAAGGTCACCCAAACCGCGCTTCCGTCGGTATATACATACTTCTTCGATACAACAAGCGAGCTCTTCTCTGACGCACGCGTCCGCAAAGCGCTCTCGATCGCGCTTGACCGCGACCACATCAATTCGCTTACCGGTCTCAAGACCAAAGCCGCCGATGGCGTTGTTCCGTTCGGAATCGACGATGTAAACGGCAAGAAGGAATTCCGCAAGAACGTCGGCAATCAGTTCACGCCGACCGGCGACCTCGAAGCCGCAAAAGCGCTCTTAGCCGAAGCGGGTGTAAAGAAAGGCTCATTTACGGTCGAATACAATAAGGATCGTGCGTACGAACGTGACATTGCCGAATACTGCAAGAGCGTTTGGAAAGAGCTTGGCTTCACGGTCAAGACCGACGGCAAGACCGCCGCTTATATTTCCGGTATCGTTACCGGCAAGACCCTTGCAAGCGGCACCAACCGTCTTATCGCCACCGACTTCCAGTGCGTCACGCCGGATGCTTACGGTATGCTCGTCGGCTTCTCCACCGATTACAGCGGCGCGCCGGTTGACCTGACGGTCGATGAGATCACCTATACCTCCGGCAATATCACCGGATTTGCCGATGAAGAGTATGACGCTGTCTGCGATGAGATCGTTAGCGCCATGAACAACGATACACGCACCGACGCTATGCACCGCGCTGAAACGATGCTGATCGACAAATCGCCGATCATTCCGCTCTTATGCAATGTAGACGCTTACGCCTCCAAAGAGCTTTCCGGCATGAAGTACGATTACTTCGGTACATGGAACTTCACCAAGGTCTCCCAGAAGAACTATACCAAGTATCTGCCGGAAGAGGTCGTTGACCAGACGGCTGCCGCCGATACGACGGACACCGCCGATAATGCCGATAACGCAGACAATACGGCTGCCGAATAATCGAAAAATTGCAAAACCATAAAAGGGCTGCCTTGACGGCAGCTCTTTTTGCTCTAAAAGATAGATGAGGTACTCATGTCAGAATTACTTGAAAAGCACGGCTTTCATTTTCAGAAAAAATACGGGCAAAACTTCTTGCAGGACGTCAAAATTCCGCGTCGCATAGCCGCCGAATGCACCGAATATGCCGAGCCTGCCGGCTTTGTTCCGGATACCTGCGACACGCCAAAAATCCCGGCACTCATTTTAGAGATCGGTCCGGGCGCCGGCATCTTGACCGGCGAGCTTGCCAAACGCTTTGAAAAGGTGGTGGCCGTCGAGATCGACCGTTCCTTGGAGGGTGTGCTTGCCGAATCGCTTGCGCCCTATGATAACGCCGAGGTCGTATTCGGCGACATCATGGAAACCGACCTCAACGAGCTGCTTACACCGCGCAGAGTCGGCCAAAACGGTAATATTTTGCCGGTCTCGGTGTGCGCCAATCTGCCGTATTATATTACCACGCCCATTTTGATGCGCCTTGTGGAAAGCTTTGCGGATTTTGATTATATCACCGTCATGGTGCAAAAAGAGGTCGCGTCACGACTTACTGCGCTTCCGGGAAGCGCGGAATACGGCAGTATTACTGCTTCTCTCGGCTTGTACGGCGTCTGCAAGAGGTTATTCGCCGTGCCGTCCGGATGCTTTTATCCGCGCCCGAAGGTAGACAGCGCTATTGTGCGCTTAAAACTGCATAAACCGCCGCTCTATACGGAAAAACAGATAAAAAGAGCGAGCGAAGTCATTCGCGCCGGCTTTTCCATGCGCCGCAAAACGCTTGCCAACACGCTTGCTCCTTTTACCGGCGGCGACAAAGCAAAGGTTGCCGAAGTGCTTCGCGATTCGCTCGGCATTTCCGAAACCGTGCGCGGCGAAACGCTCTCGCCTGCGCAGTATGTGGCGCTGTCGGAGGCGCTTGCCACGTCAGAATTTACAAAATCCAATTGAAAGCCGGCGCGGCTTTCGCTATAATGAATGAAAGAAAAATGCCGGAAAGGACGATCTATATGTATTCAAAAAATGAAGTTCTGGAATTCATCTCGGAGAACGACGTGAAATTTATCCGTCTTGCCTTTTGCGATGTGTTCGGAAACCAAAAGAACATCTCGATTCAGCCTTGTCTCCTCGAAGAAGCCTTCGAGACCGGCATTCCGGTCAATTCCTCGCTCATCGCCGGCTTTGGCGATCCCTCGTCACCCGACGTATATCTGATTCCCGATCCGAGCACCATGTCGGTGCTGCCGTGGCGGCCATCGACCGGGCGCGTGGTGCGCTTGTTCTGCAGCTTGCGCGTCGAAGGAAAGCCGTTTGAGCTTGACGCGCGCCGCATACTTCGCGAAACCGTCAAAAGCTTGCGCGAAAAAGAGCTGTCCGTCTTTCTCGGCGCTGAATGCGAATTTTATCTGTTCAAGACCGACGAAAACGGCGAACCGACCGATATTCCGCTTGACTGCGGCAGCTACCTCGATCTTGCTCCGGCTGACCGCGGCGAAAACGTGCGCCGCGAGATCTGCTTTACCTTGCAGGAAATGAGCATTCGTCCCGAAAGCTCTCACCACGAAAACGGGCCGGGACAGAACGAGATCGATTTTCGTGCCAGCGACCCTCTTACCAGTGCCGACAACGTAACTACTTTCAAAAATGTGGTGCAGACTGTCGCGCAAAAGAACGGTCTCCATGCGCGTTTTGACCCCAAGCCGCTCGCCGACTGCGACGGCAACGGATTGCATATCAACATCGGTCTCTCCGCCGGCAGCAAGGCGCAAAACGCCGCTTTTCTTGCCGGGATCTTGCGCCGCATACGCGAAATGACGCTGTTTCTCAACCCGGACGAGTCGTCCTATAAGCGTCTTGCCGATTGCGCCTGCACGAAGAAGATTACATGGGGGCATACCCATTCCAATCTGATCCGCATTATCCGCAACGACGAAACCGAGCTGCTTTTTGAGATCTGCTCGCCGGATTGCCTTGCCAATCCCTATATCGCCTATACGCTTGTCATGGCTGCCGGACTTGAGGGAATGCGTGACGGTCTCTTGCTCGAAAATCTGCACACAACGGACGAAAAACTGTCCGAAAGCCTTGCCGAAGCCGCAAAAGTCGCTCTTGCAAGCGATTTTGTCGCCGGCGTTCTTCCGGAACGCTTGGTAAGCGCTTACGCCGCACGCGCCGGAATCCGCCGGTAAAAGTGCGCCGGAGGGACGGTCTATGAATTCCGGAAAGAATGTTTACCGCGTTCTTGTGGTATCCGGCACACAAAAAGGTGCGGATTTTATCGGAGAACTTGCGGACGGCGCGGTCATCTGCACGCGTGAACATGCCTCAAACGGCGCAGAGGCGCGGCGAAAGTTAATGGAAAACGAATATCACATTGTTATCGTCAACACGCCCTTAGGAGATGAATTCGGGCACGAGCTTGCCATGGCAGCCGTCGAAAAGACGGGTACGGGCGTGGTATTGCTTGTGAAAAACGAATTATACGAGGAGCTTAGCTGCCGCATGGAGGATTGCGGCATATTAACGGTCGCAAAGCCGGTGTCCAAGCAGTTATTTTTTCAGAGTCTGAAGCTTGTGACCGCGTCGGTCGGCATATGCGCAAGGCTTACCGAAGAAAACCGGAAGCTGCGCCGCAAGCTGGCTGAGCAGACCGTAGTTTCGCGTGCCAAATGTCTGCTTATCGAGTTTGCCCATATGACCGAAGAGCAGGCGCATAAATATATCGAAAAACAGGCAATGGACAGCCGGTCGTCCAAAGAGGATATCGCTTCGGAAATTGTGCGAACCTACGCGCAATAGCATTTGTCAAAAAGAAAGGTGCCGCCATGACCGAAAATTACAAAACCGAATTTACCAATATGGTAATGCTTCGCCGCGCGGACGGCTGCATCCTTGTCCAAGAGCGCGTCAAATACTGGTGCGGCGTCGCTTTTCCGGGCGGACACGTTGACCCGGGCGAAAGCTTTGAAGCGGCGGCTATCCGTGAAGTGCGCGAGGAAACGGGACTAACGGTCGAAAAGCCTGTTTTTTGCGGCATTATCCATTGGGATAACCCGGAAAAGAATGAAAAATACATCGTATTTGCTTACCGTGCCGACAAATTTTCGGGCGAGCTGATCGACGAGACCGAAGAGGGACGCGTGTTTTGGCTTACGCCGGAGGAGTTAGCAAAACAAAAGCTGCCGCCGAATTTCGAACGGTATTTGCCGGTGTTTTTCGGAGATGAAGTAAAGGAAATATATACGAAATATCATTAAGAAAAAAGGACTGCACGTTTTTGGTGCAGTCCTTTTTCTTTTGTCGGTGCGTGCTGTTGTTATGCTTTTACACCGTAAACGCCGAGCGGCGTCGGCTCATGCGGTACAGTCAATTTTCCGTCCGACACCAAACTTTCCATTAAAAACGCCATGGTGTTCAGCCGATGATGAATTTTGGCAATGTCGCTGCACTGATCCTTGACGGAATCCGGCACATATTCGCGAAGGAGCTTTTCTCCCATGTCCGAAATTTCAATCATCAGCGCGGAAGCTTTCTCGGTCATCCCCTTTAACAGCGCTGTAACCGCCGAAAATGTGCTCTCGTCAAACACCGGAAAGCGCGCTTTTAACACGCCGTCTGTACAACGAATAAATCCGCCGGCGATAAGCTCCGGAATCGTGCCATTGCGCTCGTCTGCCTTTTCACCGCGCATGGCCGCGCACATGGCTTCGGTTCTTCGATCGAATTTTTCGTGTAAAAACCTCTGGCACGGTTCAATGACAATATAGTTTACCGCCGTAAACCATGCCGACCGCGCAGCATTCCAATTGTCCATACAAACGCCGCTGAAATGGCGGTATGTATAGTTGTTATTATGCCCGAAAAGGAAGCCGCAGCCGCCGAGCGGCAAATTTTTGGGTTCACTCATCGGCGAGGCTTCGTTCGCTAAGCACCAACCCTGTACCATGGTGATGTTTAATAGCAGCCATAAAAGAGAGTTGTCGTTGGAATTGTTTCCCTCAAACGAGAGTTTTCGCAGCGGCGGGAGCAGCTCCGCCGCGTCCTCATAGAGCGCATCGGCAGTGGCTTTGTAGAAGTTTTTCGTTCTCCGATCGAAATCCTGTTCATAGTCTCCTGTGAGGATCACCAAATTGGTTCTGTATTTTTCTCCGGTTTTCAAAAGCACACCTGCTTTTACCAATATCGCCAGTTCTTCCTCTAAATACGGCATCGCCACGCCCAATTCGACAGACAGCTCCTGCGCTGTCATCGGAATGTCATAGGCGGCCAGCATGATCGAGCCGGGAAGCTTGCGGCGAAACAGGTCAAGGTAACAGTTTTGGTCGCCCCAGAAATTGATGCGGAAAACACCGGGATTGTAGCTTTTTTCTCCTAAATTACGCGTCATACCGATTCCTTCTTTCAAAAGTTTTCTTGTTTTGAACAGATGATATTTCACCATATCGACGGAAATATGCTGTTCTTTGGCAATTTCGAAACAGGTTTTGTGATGGATGTAATAAGCAACGCTGACCTCGCGGTGCGTTTGGGACAAGAGCGAAAGCTCTCTGCGCAAAAGGAAGATACTTTCTTTTGCAGATTCCCTTTCGATATACGCTTCCTCCGGCGTCGGCGCGGTATCCGGCAGCGCGGTATCCTCCGGAAGCGGTTCGGTTTTCCCGGAACGTTCCTTGCGGCGAATGAATTTCCGGAATGTATTTTCGGCGATCTTCCATGCAAATGCCCAAAAAGCGGATTCATCGCTTAGCCTTGACGAAGAGCGAAGGAGCTCATAGACGATCTCCGACGTCAGGTCATCGACGTCGTTTTTATCATACAGACGTGCAAATGCATAGCCGTAAAACGATGTGAGGTTTTCGGAGATTATTTTTGCCGCTTGCTTATTGTCCATTTTCTCACCTTTCTTTGTTTGAAAGCTTTCATCTGTATAGTATCGGCTTGAGGGCGGCGGTTAACGGGAAAAATAAATTTTTTAAAGAACTTCGCCTTTTCCTGCAAAAAGCTCTTGACAGGACGCACATCTTGCGGTATAATATTATAGTATTTTGAAAAGAAAACTCCATATTGGGGCGTCGCCAAGCGGTAAGGCACCGGACTTTGACTCCGGCATTCGCTGGTCCGAATCCAGCCGTCCCAGCCAATACCCCCGAATGCAGCAGCATTCGGGGGTATTACTTTTTGTCTATTCCTGCAACGGCTTATTTTTTATCCTTGATAGCTTGCAAAAGCTTGATAATCTCAGCAAAGCCAAGAAATATCGTTCCGCTGATGCCGGAGGCTGCCCAACAGTATACTGCTGTAGTCCAATTCGAAGAACCGCTCAATAATATAAAACCTATAACAAGTCCAATTACATAGGCGGCGCACGCAACAAAAGTCAATATACCTGCGATTCTATTTGAATTGCCTGAATAGGCATATTTTCTGATCTGCTCGTATTCTTCATCGGTTACTTCGATAGGAATTGCTTTATACGGACGATTTGGTATAATTTTTGAGTCCAAAAAGGGGTACTCACGGTTAGGAAGCTCTTGTGACTTAGGCGCATATTCTTTTTCATATAATCCGGCAGCAATCAGTATTTCTCTTTTTTCCTCTTCCCGCTTTTCTTCTAAGTACTTTTCAACTTTTTCGTTCATAAGTCATCCTCCATATTGCCGTATAGGCTTTTTATAGTCTATATTGTATCATATATAGCCTACTTTGTCAAGCTGGAAAGACTATAATTAGCCTATAAACTTTTGCGAGGTAGGAAAGATGGACACATATGCGGTTGTAAAAAACCGGGTTTTATCCCTATGCGAAGAAAAACGCATGACAATCAACAAATTAGCGAACGAATCGGGCGTTGCGCCGTCCACCGTCAAGAATATCCTGTACGGCAAAAGCAAAAACCCGGGTATAGTGACCTTGAAAATGCTGTGCGACGGGTTCGGAATTTCCCTTGCCGCTTTTTTCGATACCGAGGAGTTTCAGAGCTTAGAGCAGGAAATGGAATGATCCCATGGCCGAAAATCAACCGCTTGCTTTTCGCGGTGCGACATAATAGGCTTATTTATAAATAAAGCAGCTTCAAATTTATCTGAAGCTGCCTTTGTTATTCAAGAATCACAAAATTCCATTACAGCGTGGTCGGAAAGCTTCCGACGGCAAGCTTGCTTTGCAGCCTTTTAAGGTCAGTTTCGGCAAAGGCCGCGAAATCGTCCGTCATGGCGGCTGCGCGTCCGGCCGCTTCGCCGCTCACGGCGCACACCGGTATCACGCGCGTGATATCCCACATCGCGTCCGTAACCGAAATGTTCCGTCCGGCGCAGATCAGATTTTTTACTTCTCTGCCGTACAGCGTCCCAAACGGAAGCTTGTAGACCGGCCCGCGTTTGCGCCAATCGGAGAACATACCGACCGCGTCGGGAAATTCCTTGAACATTTCGGTATCATCCATGGTGCGGACGCCGGCTATGCGGCGCGTCATGCGGATCTGCGGGATCGTCGGCAGCGTGATCGGCACATAAGCCGGGTCTTTTTTCTTGCTTTCCAAAATGTTGGCAAGCATCTGCTCGTGCGCCGCCTGCGTCATTTCGGAAAGCTCCACGCCGTCAAGGCCGGTAAACCGGCGCGCGATAAGCGGCTTTTGCTCGTTTCCGGTCTTTTGCTTGTCCGGAACATCGGAAAAACCGAGCATACGAAGCTCCGGTGCGTCGTTTTTGATAAAATAATGCCATGCGGCAAGCACATTCCCTTGGGAAAAGGTGACGGTCTTTGCGCCGGAAAGTTTACAGATATCTGCGTCGCCCGTGCAGTCCACCACACTTCCCGAAACGCCGAGTGCATAGCGGCCGGATTTGTTTTCGACAACAAGTGCGTCGATCTTATCATTTGTTTTATGCGCGGCACAGACGGTCGTGCCGTATAAGATCTTCACACCGTTTTGAAGCAGCAGCTTTTCGGCTTCAAGGGCAAATAAATGCGCATTGTAGCGAACTTCAAAGCGCTGTCCCTCGGCTTTTTCCTTTTCCGAGCCGCCGTCAAGCCACGCTTTGGGATAATTCGCCTCTGCGCCGTGACAGATAGAGAGCCGGAACAATTCCTCGGCAATGCCGAAAGAAACCTGATGACCGCGTCCGTCGCACAAGGGCAGATAAATGGTGACAAGACCCAGTGTAGCAAGGCCTCCGAGTAAGAATTCACGTTCGATAAGCAGCACGTCCGCGCCCTCACGCGCGGCGGCAAGAGCGGCGGCGATGCCGGCGATACCGCCGCCGGCTACGATGACCGAATGCGTTTCGAGAATCGGTGTTTCGAGTTGTTCATGCAGAGTCATAAATAGTCTCCTTTTGATTTATGCGGACAAAGCCGCTTGACAGAAAAAGGCAAAACGGATATAATGAAAGCAGAAAACGCGTCGGAAAGAGGGTACTCACATGGCTGAAAAAGAGCGCAAGTTCGGAAAATCCACAACATATTTTCCGTTTGAGGCCGGTTCGGAGCATTCGTTTCAGAACGGCGGCTATATCCATATTGAACGTATTTTGGCAGGGAAGCAGCTTTTTCGGATATGTGGACAGGAAAGACGGGTATCGGCCGGGGATATCCTTGTGGTTCAGCCGTATGACGAGGTCTATTCGTATGCCGAAGAAAGCGGTCTGGTACAAGGCTTTGTTTTTGATTCGCCGCGCTATTTTGACAGTATCGGACTGCCGCCGCTTTTCCGGACAAAGACGTTTATCGGGAAAGACGCGGTGCTTTCGCGCATTTGTGAAGCGATTCAAGAGGAATATGTCAACCAGAGTGCGTTTCACGAAACGGCGTTAAATGCGCTGACGACCGAGTTTGTGATTCGGTTATACCGGAATTATGGCGAAAAGAACTTAGAGGTGGCCGGAATTGCGGTTCCGAACGCCGGAGAAGCGCGGAATTTCGGCAAGCAGAGGGTGGTGCGCGAGGCGCTGGCGTACATTTATGAAAACTGTCAGGACGGAATCAGCACGCGTGACATCGCGCAGCATGTCAATGTAAGTTTATCTTATCTATGTCGGTGTTTTTCGGAGGTTTGCGGCGAGACGGTACTTAGTTATTCGGATCGGATTCGCTGCCGCAAGGCGCACGAGGATCTAACGCTTGGGACGTTATCGGTCGGTGAGATCGCCGCGAAATATCATTTTTCGAGTTTATCGTATTTTAACCGCCGGTATCGGAAGTTTTACGGCACAAATCCGGCGGCTACCTTGGCGGACGCCAAGATGCGGCATCGGCGGTGAGGGCGCTTTCCGTCTATCGGAAAGCGCTAAAGGCGGCTTTGCCGCCGGAAATGCCGCGAGCGGCCTGCGCGAAAGATTAGTCTCTGCGCCGCCGCCCATTCACTAAGATGATCAATCTTAACAGGTTGGCAAGCGAGACCGCAAGCGCCGCTACATAGGTAAGCGCCGCCGCACGAAGCGTCTTTTTTGCGTTGCCGAGATCCTCTTCGGTAAACCGGCCGCTGGAGGACAGCGCCGCAAGCGCGCGGTTGCTTGCATTGAATTCTACCGGCAGCGTGATAAGCTGAAATACCGTCGAAAGCGAGAATGCAAGAATGCCGATCGTGCAAAGCCCGAACATATCAAGTACCAGTCCTATGATAATAAGCGGCATGGCAAGATTCGAACCAATGTTGCAGACCGGAATAATGGCATTGCGCACCACAAGCGGAAAATATCCTTCGGCGTGCTGTACCGCATGCCCCGCTTCATGCGCGGCCACTCCGATGGCTGCCGCACTGCGGTTGTCGTAAACCGAATCGGATAGCCGGATGACCTCGGCTTTCGGGTCATAATGGTCGGTCAGCTTGCCGTTCACATGCTCTATGCGCACATGCGTAAGTCCGTTTGCATCCAAAATGCGTCTTGCCGCGTCTGCACCCGTAAAACCGCTTGTGCTCGGGATCTGCGAATACTTTTTAAAAGTGGAATTGACATTGGCCGATGCCCATAACGCGATAAGCACCGCCGGAAGCACGAGAATGAGATAGGTCCACATGGAATCCGGACTGTAATACATATAAGGCATGATAACAACTCCTTTTTGTTTTTATCGGGTAATTTCCTTTTTCAAAAGCTTGGTGCGGATAAAATAAACGATGATCGAGGTCATGTTGAAGGTCTCACAGAGAACACCGCCGATCGAACCGGTGCAGCCGTTGTATATAAGCCAAGCCGGCGAAATGAGCGTAAACTGTATCAGACGCATTCCCGTCTTGTGTCCCCAAAACATACTGATACAGCCGACGACCTGCGCCGCGCAGGCGAGTATCGACAGGGCGTCTCCGTGCGTAAATACCGTTGCACTGACATAAAGCGTCACGGATAAAACCAGTGTAATATACGGCTTTTTGTTTCTTTCAAAAGTATAGCCAAAGCCGCGAACGACGTTGATAAAGTTCAAAAGCGCTCCGGTAAATGCGCCGAGAAGCAAAAAGTGAACGCCGAAACAGACGCCGCTTAGGGCTAACAGAACAAAGTATTTCCGGTTGTCCTTGAACTGATACGCAAAAATGCTGAGAGCGGCGCCAAGAATCCCGACGCCTTGTGCTAAAACTTCGCTCATTCGTCGGCCTTTCTGGTTTCAAAACGCATACCGTCGGCAATTTTGCGGCCATTGACCATATCGGCGGCACTTAACATTCCCTTGCCTTCCGGCTTGAACGACAGAAGTCTTACCGAGCCGATACCGCAGGCAACCACAACACCGTCGCGCGACGCTTCCAGTACCGTGCCGAACGGTGCGCTTTGTCCTTTTTCATCGTTCAGGCGGCTGTCATACAGCTTGACGGTCTTGCCGTTCAGATACGAAAACGCGCCCGGAAACGGCGAAAGTCCGCGAATGCGGTTATGCACCTCGCGTGCCGGAAGCGAAAAATCGACTAAGCATTCCTCCGGCGTGATCTTGTCGGCATGGGTGGCGACCGCATGGTCTTGCGCCGTAAGAACGGCAGAGCCGGTTTCCAATGCGTCGACCGTTTTGACAAGCAGCTTTCCGCCGATTTCGGCAAGCGTGTCAAACAGCTCGCCGGTCGTCGTATTTTCGCCAATCTCGACCGATTCGGAAAAATACATATCGCCCGTGTCCATGCCCTTGTCAAGACGCATGGTGGTAACGCCGCTCACGGTGTCGCCGTTTAATACGGCGCGCTGGATGGGCGCGGCGCCGCGGTATTTCGGCAGAAGCGAGCCGTGTACGTTGACGCAGCCGTATTTCGGAAAGTTTAAGATATATTCCGGCAAGATTTTGCCGTAAGCGACCACGGCGATAAGGTCGGGCTTATACTCTTCAAGCGCCGGCAGAAACGCGCCGTTCTTCAACGTTTCCGGCTGAAGCACCGGAAGTCCTTTTTCGAGCGCGTATTTTTTCACGTCGCTGAAGGTCACTTTCATGCCGCGGCCGCGCGCCTTATCCGGCTGCGTTACGACGGCGCACACATGCTTTCCGGCGCTAAGCAGCGCGGCAAGACTTGCTGTGGCAAAATCGGGTGTTCCCATAAATAAAATGTTCATGCTGTAAAACCTTTCGGAAGATCAAAGGGCGTTATTTCTTATTCAAATTCATCCGGGTCGAGCATCCGCACGACCTTGTCGGTGTAGAGAATGCCGTCGAGATGATCGTATTCGTGGCAAAGGCAGCGTCCTAAAAGGCCGGTGGCGGTATATTCAAACTTCTCGCCCTTGCGGTTTTCGGCACGCACGGTCACTTTGGCCGGACGGCGCGTCAGACCGTACTTGCCCGGCACGGAAAGGCAGCCTTCGACATCCTCTTGCGTGCCCTCGGCAGCGATAATTTCGGGATTGATAAATTCGATGATCTCGTGTTTGTCCTCTTCCACACCGGCGTCAATGATGTAAATGCGGCGCAAGATTCCGACCTGTACGGCGGCAAGGCCCACACCGCCCGCTTTGATGAGCGTGTCTTTCATGTCGTTCAAAAGCGTTTCAATCTTGGGTGTGATCTCGGTTACGGGTTTGCTGGTCTTGCGAAGGATATCGTTTGCTTCTTCTTCGGTTAAAATCTTTAAAATAGCCATGGCGGCAATACTCCTTTCGGATACGGTTCTTTATAAATTGGTTGGGTTGATGTCTGCCGAAACGCTCACATCCTTGAGCGCCGGTATGTATTTTTTAAGAAGCGCGGCAAGCATGCTTCGCATACGTGCCGACGCGCGGCATTTGATGAGAAAGCGCATACGGTATTTTCCCGCAAGGCGGTATATTTCATGCTGAAACGGGCCGAACAGAATAAATTTTACGTCGGCATATTCGGTCTTGGCAAGTGCGTCAAGCTCCGCGCCGAAGTTTTTCACCGCGTTGACTACATTCATTTCGACCGGCGAGGAGAAATTCACCGTGATCAAATCGCAGAACGGCGGAAAGACCGACGCTTTGCGGAAGCCGATCTCGGCGTCGTAGTATTTTTCATAATCCTGGGTCGCCGCAAGACGTAAAATTTCGTTGTCCGGCACATAGGTCTGCACGACCGCGCGGCCGTTTACTTTATCCGAACGACCGGCGCGTCCCAATACCTGTGTGAGCAGGCTGAAGGTCTTTTCACCGGCGCGGAAATCGTTGACAAACAGCGAAGTGTCCGCCATGACCACGCCGACAAGCGATACCTTCGGAAAATCGTGTCCCTTGGCTACCATCTGCGTGCCGACTAAAATATCGGCTTTTCCGGCACGGAAATCGGCTAATATCGTCTCATGACCGAATTTGCCGCCGGTGGTGTCGGCGTCCATGCGAAGCACGCGTGCTTTCGGAAAGCGCGCGGCAAGCGTTTCCTCCACAAGCTGCGTGCCGCTTCCCACAAACGAGATATGCTCTTTTTTGCAGGCCGGGCAGACTTTGGGAATGGCTTCGCTGTAGCCGCAATAGTGGCAGACCATGCGGCTTGCCCCTGTGCGCTTATTTTTGTGATGTGTGAGCGATACGCTGCAATTCGGGCAGGTGAACACGTATCCGCAGCCGCGGCAGAGCGCAAATGCCCGGTAACCGCGTCGGTTGACAAATAAGATTGCCTGTTCGCCGCGGTCAAGACAGTCGGAAAGCTCTTGTTTTAGCAGTTTTCCCAAAACCAGCGGAATTCCGGTCTCCTCGGCTTTTTCGAGTAAGTCCCGGCGGGCTGCGGCCGCCTTTTCGGGCGAAGAGCTCGGCAAAAACGGGTCGTCCTCACCTTGCGCGTCAAACGCGTCTTCGGGAAGCTCGTAGTACGGCTCGGTCTTCATATCGTAAAACGCCACGTCGGGCAGATTCTTGCCGCCGTAGCGGTTCTTTAAGGTGACAAGCGCATATTTCCCGGTCTTGGCCTTATAGAAGCTCTCGATACAAGGCGTGGCCGACGCCATGACAAGCAGCGCATTATGGTACACGCAACGGAATTTTGCGATCTCACGCGCATGATATTTTGGCGATTTATCCGATTTGAACGAGCCTTCGTGTTCCTCGTCCATAACGATAAGGCCTAAGTTTTCAACGGGTGCAAACACCGCCGAGCGCGTGCCGATTACGATTTTTGCCTCGCCGTCATGAATCTTTTTCCACGCGTCCATGCGTTCGCCGGCCGAGAGCGCCGAGTGGATGAGCGCGATTCCCTTTTTGCTGTAGCGCGCTGCAAAGCGTCCCACCGTTTGGGAGGTGAGCGCGATCTCCGGCACAAGCACGATAACAGTCTTGCCGTCGGCAAGCACCCGGTCAATCAGCTTCAATAGCACGTTGGTCTTGCCGCTGCCGGTCACGCCCCAAAGAAGCGCGGCCTGCGGCTCGTTCGCTTCATACAGCGCCGACAGCGCGTCAAGGGCTTTGGTCTGCTCCTCGGACAGCGAAAAATCGCCGTATTCGTTCGGGTCAAAGGCGTGCAGCAGATCCTTCTGGCGGTCGAGATCGACCTCGAAAAGACGGATAATGCCTTTTTTGGCAAGCTCGGTCAATACCGACATACCGCACCCGGCGTCGCTCATAAGCTCGGAAGCCGGAACGGCTGTCTCGCTTAAAAGCAACGCTTCGCAGACGGCCTTTTGTTTGGGTGTGAGCGCACGCGAAGACGAGAGGGCTTCCACGGAATCGGCGTCGATGCTTTCGGCAAGCTCGGCATATTTTTCATTTTTTGTATTGACGGCGCATTCGTAGCCGTCCTCGGTGTCACATAATCCAAGCTCACACAGTGCCTTGGCGCCGGAGGAGGCGGCGGAGCCGAACTGAGCGCGCAATTCGGTGATGGATACGCGGCCGGCGCGAAGGATGTAATCGAACATGTTCTGCGCGGAGGCGTTGACCGTATCCGGTTTTCCGATGTCCGATGCATTTTCGGCCGGAACGTAAAAAACGGCGCGCCGGACGCCGAGACCCGACGGCAGAACGCATTTTGCCGCGTCGCCCACAGAGCAGAACAGCCGGTCGCTCATAAAATGGCAAAGTTTGAGCAATTCCGGCTTGATGTACATATATTTTCCCGGCACGCCGAGAATGGGTTTTATCTTGTCGCTCTCGAAATCCGCCGTTTCGGAAAGGCTTTCGACCACGGCGTTTTTTGCGCTGTTTCCGCCGCCGAACGGGACGACGGCAATGCTTCCGGGACGAATGCTCTTTTCAAGCTGCAGCGGAACGCGGTAGCAATAGCTTTTATCAATGGTATAGGGCGCGTTTAAAATGCGGACGCTTGCGAACACGGCTTCACCTCCCGACTGCAAAAGCGCCGCTTATTTCACGGCGCCGCTTGCTTGAATTATTTTAAAATATTCAAGAAATCCCTATTCGATCTCTTTGGAGGGCGCTTCGGGAGCCACTTCGCCGGCTTCCTTTTCCTGCTCGGCAATCATTTCCTTATCTTTTGCGGAAAGCTCCATGGTTTCAAGCTCGCCGTCCTTGCCGACGGTCTTGATGAGCATTTCGCCGTTATAAAGCATGTTAATGGCCTCCATAACCGGCTTTTCTTCGGTCTTTTCGACCTTCTTTCCGGTGGTAAGCGCCTTATACTGCTCGTATTCCGGATGTTCCTTTTCGTAGTTTTCCTTGGCAATCACATAGCGTGCGCCTTTGGCAGCCGCCATGACGAGCGTGTAACGGTTATATTTGTTGTTTTGGGAAAGGTCTGCAATCGAGGGTTTAGCCATGATATTTTTCTCCTTATCTTAACGGCGGTTTGAGCGCCGCATGTTTTTATTTATCGAAAAAAGTCGCAAACTTCGGGAAAACGCTCACGCGCCTTTAATTTTTCCGCACGGACGATGGCTTCGATATCGCGTGCGCACACATCGGCGTGGCCCTCCCGGTTGACGGTTATGTAATCGTATAATAAGCAGGCGCGCAGCTCGCGTTCGGCAATGGCAATGCGGCCGGCGATAACGCCTTCAGATTCCGTGCCGCGGCCGTATAGCCGTTCACGCAAGACCTCCTTGCTTTCGGGGGCAATGAAGATCATCACAGCCTCCGGGCAGCGCGATTTTACTTTCATGGCGCCCTGCACTTCGATCTCCAAAATTACGTTTTTGCCGCTTGCTGTGATCTCATTGACGAATTTCTTCGGCGTACCGTAAAAATTGCCGTTGTATTCGGCATATTCGAGCAGCTCGTCGTTTTCGATCATCTTTTTAAACTCGTCGCGCGACTTGAAAAAGTAGTTCTTGCCGTCGATCTCTCCGACGCGCGGCGCACGGGTTGTTGCCGATACCGAATACGCGTAATCGCCGCTCATTTTCAAAAGCTCTGCCAATACCGTGCCTTTTCCTACGCCCGACGGGCCGGAAACCACAAGCAACCGTCCCTTGGTGTTCTTCTCTTTTGGTTTCATGCTTCGGCCTCGCTTTCATTTTCTTCGCTTTCGTTTTCGTTCAATCGCGCCTGTAAGGCTTCACAGCTGAGCGCGGAGAGAACGACGTGACCGCTGTCGGCCACAAGCACCGAACGCGTTTTTTTGCCGCTGGAGGCGTCGATAAGCTTGCCTGCGTCGCGTGCGTCCTGCATAAGACGCTTGATTGGCGCGGCGTCCGGGCTTACTACCGAAACCACCTTGGCACTGTTGACTAAATTTCCGTAGCCGATGTTAATTAGCTTCATATTTTTATCCTTATCCCGCTTGGACGCTATTCTAAATTCTGTACCTGCTCGCGGATCTTTTCGGCTTCGCTTTTGGCGTCCACCACGATCTTTGCGATAGCCGCGTCGGTGCATTTGGAGCCGGTCGTATTGATCTCGCGGTTGATCTCCTGAAGAAGAAAATCGAGCTTTCTTCCGCGCGGCGCGTCGCCGTCCTCGCGAAGCATTGCGCGGAACTGGGCGATGTGGCTTTTTAAGCGTACAAGCTCCTCGTCGATAGCCACACGGTCGGCGAAGATCGCTACTTCTTCGACAATGCGCGCCTTATCGATGTCCGCACCGGCAAGCAGTTCTTCTACTCGTTCGATGAGCCGCTTTTCGTATTCCTCGACCACCGCCGGCGCAAGGCGTTCGACTTCGGCGACATAGCTTTCGAGAACGTCGATCTTTCCTAACATATCGGCGGCAAGCCGTGCGCCTTCGGCACGCTTCATGGCGGCAAATTCTTCAAGAGCCGCACATAATGCCGGTTCGACGCGCGCCCAAAGCTCATCGGTGCTCTCGTCGGCGCTCTGATAGGTGAAGACGTCGCGGTTGGCGGCAACGGTCATGACCGAAATGTCGTCCTTTAGGCCGTAGCTGTCACGCAGTTCTTTTAAGCAGGCAAGATAGTTTTTTAAGTAGGCTTGGTCAAGGGAAAGAGCCGTATCGGCTTCTCCGGGCGCAGTTTCGGCGCTTAAATAGACGTCGATCTTGCCGCGCGTGGCATAAGTGCCGATAAGCGCCTTGATCTTTTCTTCCAAACGGCTGTATGCGCGCGGAGTTTTGCAGTTGATATCGAGATAACGGGAATTGACGGATTTAATTTCCGCCGTAAGAAGTACACTTCCCGTTGTAACGCGTGCATAGCCGCAGCCGGTCATACTGAGAATAGGAATCATCTCCGAACATAAATAATTGCAAAAGCGTACTATATATCTATGATAATTATAGCGTTGCAGCGCGTTTTTGTCAAGCATTCCGGGAAAATTTCAGCATTTTTTACGACAAATGTCCGAAAGAAAAGCCAAACCTTGACTTACGCGCAAAAAACGGCAAGTCAAGGCACTTGTTCAAAGATAGGAGCAGAGGTCGGCGCGCAAGGATTCCTCTAAATCGATGAGGTCTTTGGCAATGCTTTTGCTTTTTTCATCGGCTGCCCTGTATTGGTTTAAATACCGGTATAATGTCTTAACGCCCATATTGCAGCCGTCGGTGATCAGGTCGGCGACGGTCTTGTCGGATTCGTTCATCGCCATTTTCATGCCGGTCTTCATGTGACTCATGCTTTTTGCCATAGCCGGAGGCTGCTTACCCTCGTCGTGATAGCTTTCAAGCAGCGTGCCGATCTCATGCTTTAAGCGCAAATGCTTGTCCTTGTTGTCGGAAAGCAGTTTTTTTAACGGTTTGGCACGCGTTCTTTCAAGGACGCCGTCGAGCGCGTCCACACCCATGGCAACGCCCGAATCGCATTCGCGAAGAAGCCGTACCGTGTCGGGATGGATCTGTTCGGTCATAATAACACTTCCTTTGTTTTTTTGTTAGTATTTCCGGCGAAAAGCGTTTTATGTGGATAGCTTGTTCGGCCAATTTTTGCCGTGCGCTTTGTTTTCTTAACAAAAACATCTCAATTTTGCCTTGACGAACCGATAAAAATATGCTAATATAAGTCCGACAATCGAATATCGCATACAAAGTGTCGGCGATACCGTATAGGTATTGTCGGTGAAAAGGGAACCCGGTGGGAATCCGGGACGATACCAGTCGCTGTGTGCGCTAAAGGAACGCGTTTCGTCGGCGAAAGCCGGTCATTGGGAAACTGAGAAGGCAGAGACGCGCTTCGCCGGAGCTTTGCCGTTTTAAAAGGCAGCTTTCCGATATGGCGCAAAGTCAAAAGACCTGCTTTGGCGGAGAAGCTCACCTGCGGATAGTTCTGTCCGTTCAGCTGCTTTTCCCGTAATCGCGCGCTTATAAGGACGCTTTTTTTAAAAACGCTCTCTGTAAGGGCTTTTTTGTCGTACCGATTTATGCCGACATGGGAATAACTGCCGTGTCAAGTTTTTTGAGAAAACTTGCCGCGGCAGTTTTGTTTTAAGGAAAAATTTCCGCGCTTGTGATAAAAAGGGCTTTTGCAGGAAAGTCCAAAAGAAAGGAAACCACATTATGAGAAAAAACAACCGAATGTCCGCATTTGCGCCGCTTGCCTTATCGCTTGCGCTGCTTTTCGGACTTTTCACGCTCGCGGCCGGCGCTGTGGGCGGCGTCATGGCCGGGGACGGCTCGGCGGAAGCTCCGTATGAGATTGCGGACGCTGCCGACCTTGCCGCTTTCCGCGACCTTGTCAACGCCACACCGTCGAGTACGGCAAACGCCGTGCTTGTGGCCGACATCGACCTTGAAAACAAGGAATGGAAACGCATTTTCCCGGATTCCGGCTACATCACCGAAGCCTATGCCGGAACGTTTGACGGTGCGTTCCACACGATAACCGGCTTAAAGGTAACTGCCTCCGCCTCCAACCAAGGTTTGTTCGGCGGCATCGGCCTTGCAACCGTGGACGGCAAGACCGTTACAGCTACCGTTAAGAATTTAAACGTTGAGGGCTCGGTCACGGCTTCCAACAATAACGTTGGTGGTATCGTCGGTCAGATAAATGCCGGAAGCGTACTAAACTGCTCGTTTACGGGTTCCGTGTCCTCTTCTAAGGCCAGAGCCAATATCGGCGGTATCGTCGGCTACGTGAACGGCGATAAGCCGGATAAGAAACCGACTGTCGTTATCTCCGGCTGCGTCAACCGTGCAAGCGTTCTGACGGAAAAAGACGCGCTGAACACAGTGGCAGGCGGTATTGTCGGCTATGCCAAATATACCGAAATCACGGACTGCTACAATGCCGGCACGGTTTCCGGCACAAGCCGCACGGGCGGCATCGGCGGTCAGCTTCAGAATAACGTCACGGCTGCCAATTGCTATAACATCGGCAAAATGAACGGCTCCTCGGCCGGCGAGCTTGCCGGATTTTTGTACAGCTCCTCAAGCTTTGCAAACAGCTATTATACGGAAACCGCTGTCGGTGCAGGTACCGGTAAAGTGACCGATTGCGGCGTGATCTCCGATGCGGAAACACTTCTTGCCGCTCTCGGAAACGCTTTTGTCGCCGATACGGCTAACATAAATGACGGCTATCCGGTTCTTTCTTGGGAAACCGGCAGCGCACCGATCGAAAAAGACCCGAAAATCCTGCTTTCGGACGTGATCCTCGATGTAAACGCCGGTTATGAGCATCCGACGGCGACCTTAACGGTTACCTATAAAGACATGGACGAACAACCGGCCATTGTCTGGACGCTCGAAAGCGGCGAAAACGTCATTGAGCTTATCGCACCGGAAAGTCCGAAAGAAAACAATGCTTCGATTATTGCCCGTGTGCTTGCGCCCGGCAAGGCTGTCGTTAAGGCCGAAACCGAGGACGGCGCTTACAGCGCGACCTGTACGGTTCTTGCTGTTCCGCAGATGTCCGGACGTGAGATCGACGGCACGGTTGCCGTCGGCTTTACGGTGGAAGCCAAAATTTCGGTTCTCGGTGCAAATCCGTATGATTACGATACCTATCCGGAGCTTTCGTTCCAGTGGAAGTATCTTACCGAAGAAGAATATCTTTCCGGCAAGACCGGCTATAACGACTATCACGATATAAAAGGCGCGACGGCGCGCACCTTTACGATTCCCGAAGACCTCGAAGGCTGCTATCTTTCCTACACCGTCACAACGGCTGCCGGCAAGACCGACATGCCCTCATCGCCGGTTGTCGTAAAATCCCATGCAGCCGGCGTCCTTGCGGCTGACCGCGCGGCGCTTGATTTAGATACCTCTGCACCGATAAAGGAGGCCGGTTCGCTTACGCTTCCGACCGCCGGTGTGAACGGCTCGGTCATCGCTTGGACTTCGAGCGACAGCACTGTTATTGACCCGGAAACCGGCGTTATCACACTCCCCAAGACCGGCATTGCCACAGTAAAACTCACCGCGGAGCTTACCGCCGAGGGCGCTTCGGCGACCAAGGAATTTACCTTTACGGTATATTCCGAAGAAGCCGTTAAGGAAGAGCTTGCCGATATGCAAAAGCGCCTTTCGAAAGCGCTTGACCTCTTACACAAGTCCGGCACTCTCAAGCCGGTCTACGGCAAGGATACCAACGTCCTCGATATGATTGGGGAACGCCTTGCCGCAAGCGGCGAGGACATCACGCTTGCCATTACGGAGATCGAAACCGTCTACGACGGCGCTTCGATTGACGAAAACGGTGTTATCACCTATTTCTTTGCCGACCCGAACACGACGCCTGCCCGTCATTCGGCAACGCTTCGCGTAAAGCTTGACGCTTCCCTTGAAACGGCGCACCAAAGCTACACGGTAACGGTCGTTGTTCCGTGGGACGCCGAACGCGTCAAGGACCTCATGCGCGAGGAAATTTTAGCCGGTCTGGAGCTTGACGTTTCCGCGCCGCTTACCGAAAATATCACGCTTCCGGCTATCATCGACGGCAAAGCGTGGACGCTTGTTTCGTGGGCCTCCTCGGACGCGGGTGCGCTTTCCGTAAAGGACGGTGCAAACAAAACAAAGCCGTACACCGGCGTTATCCACCGCGGCAAGGACGACCGTGCAGTCACGCTGACGGCAGCGTTCACGTTTGGTTTTACTTCGACCGACGAACCGGAGATCGTTTTGTACAAAACGTTCGACGTGACGGTTGCGAAGTTAGATGACAGCGCATTGGAGGAGATTCGCGCTTCTCTTGCGGAAAAACTCGAAAACGGCTTTAAAAAGGCCGGACTGCGTGACGCCTATACCGGCGAAGCCCTCACCGAAACCGACGGCGTTTATACGGTCAAGGGCGATATCGGTTACCCGACCACACGCGATTTCGGCATTGACGGTGCGCTTGTTCCGGTAAGCATTACCTCGGACAACGAGGCGCTTATCCGTTCGACCGACGTAAACAACGCCGCACGCACCGAAGTTTACCGCCCCATGGTTGGAGAAGATACCGAAAGCGTAACCGTAACAGTTACACTTACCGATAAAGAAAGCGGCGTTTCGGTTTCGAAAGAGCTGCATTTTGCCGTTCTTCCGTTAACGGAGGAAGAGATTCAAGCAGAAAAAGCGCTCATGGACAAGGTTATCGAAAACTATTTCGAGGGAATCCGCGGCACGAACAAGACCGCTGCCAATATCCGCTATGACCTTAAGCCGTTTACCGAGGTCTACGAAGAAGACGGAAAACTCGTTTGGGTACGCGATACGGCGTCCATGACCGGCCACGGCATTGTCCCGACAGCGCTTAACAACTGGCAGACGCTTGAAGCATGGCGTTTGTTCCGCTCGTCAAACCCGGCGGCCATTACGCATGAAAATCTGCTTGTTACGCTTCAGAGCAACCCGAAAGCGGTGAAGATCGATTCCGCACTTTCGAGCGAAACGCTCGGCAAATACGGCGCGCTCTATAAGAACGACCCGGAGACCTATGCAAAGTATGCACCGCTTGCCGATCTGTATTACAGAGAGGTAAGCGCCGATGTCGTTGTGCGCGGCCGCTATACCGCAGCAAGCGAAACCAATCCGCAGCCGGTTGAGGAAACGGTAAACGTAACCTTTACACTGAAAGCCGATAAAACGGATTGGCTCGCAGCAGTCAAGGTCGAAGACCTGCCGGAGGGTACAACGGCGCTGGATGTATTCACGAAGATTCTTGATGAAAACGGCTACACCTACGGCAACCGCGGCGGTTACATTTATTCGGTCACGAATCCGGACGGCACGACGCTTGAAGAATTCACCGACGGTAAATATTCCGGTTGGTTGTATAAGGTCAACGGAAAGATGCCGGATGTCATGATGAGCGCTTACGGCGTTAAGAGCGGCGATAAGATCGTGGTTTATTACACCAAGAACTATATGGAAGAATTTGACAGCGGCAGCGGCGGTTCTTCTTCGTCCGGCACTTCGGAGAGCGGCAAGACCGACGAAACCGATAAGACCGATAAGACGGATGAGGCCGGCAAGGACACCGAAAAAGATCCGGAAAAGGAACCCGAAAAGGATCCCGAAACCAAGCCGGAAACGGTTTCATTTGAGGATATTGACGGACACTGGGCAGCCGAGAATATCAAAAAAGCCGCCGAGGCCGGCTACATGAACGGTATCGGAGAAAACACCTTTGCACCGGACAGCGTTTTAACGCGTGCGATGTTTGTGACGATATTACATCGGGTTGCAGGCACTCCGGCTGTGACGGCGAAAGCGGCCTTTACGGATGTTGCAGACGGTGCATGGTATGCGGATTCCGTGGCATGGGCGGCCGAAAAAGGCATTGTCAAGGGTATCAGCGAAACAGAATTTGCACCGGACGCTTTTGTGACGCGCGAACAGATGGCGCTTATTCTTTACCGTTACGCGGCAAAGGACGCTGACAAGGCCGAAAAAACGGCGTTTAGCGATATTGACGCGCTTGCGGAAGAGTCGATTGCGGCCGTTGAATGGGCATTTGCCAAGGGACTTATCACCGGTATGACGGAAAGCGTCTTTGCACCGGAGGATAATGCCACGCGTGCGCAGGCTGCCACGATTTTTGTACGGTTTGCAGCTTCCCTTGCTTCGGAAGAAAAGTAAGCCGGAAAATTCAGATTTTTATAAAGCCGCAC
>ERZ773136.1317-NODE-1317-length-24841-cov-6.750908_pt1 | contig 24841 bp, 15 predicted proteins | sample MGYA00580855_ERZ773136 | MGnify/ENA primary metagenome ERZ773136 (study PRJEB29015, sample SAMEA2737860) | human gut metagenome | biome: human gut; feature: human-associated habitat; material: faeces | place: China | collected 2012 ... | reverse complement strand
CCACATGATCTTTGCGGCATCCATTGCCGAGCCGCCGCCCAGAGCAATGATCACATCCGGCTGGAATGTCCGCATCAGCTCTGCGCCTTCCTTCGCACACGCCAGGGTCGGGTCAGACTGTACGTCCGAGAATACCTGATACGGAATTCCCATCTGCTGCAGCGGCTCTGTGATGCAGCTCATCTTGCCGCTCTTGAACAAGAATTCGTCTGTTACCAGGAATGCCCGTTTCCGGTGCAGCACATCCTGGATCTCACGGAGGGCAACCGGCAGGCAGCCCTTTTTGAAGTACACCTTCTGCGGTGTGCGGAACCACAGCATATTTTCTCTCCTCTCAGCAACGGTTTTGATGTTCAGCAGATGCTTTACGCCTACGTTTTCCGAGACAGAGTTTCCGCCCCAGGAACCGCAGCCCAGCGTCAGAGACGGCGCAAGCTTAAAGTTGTACAGATCACCGATGCCGCCGTGAGAGGACGGTGTGTTGATTACGATACGGCAGGTCTTCATCCGTGCCGCAAACTGTTCGATCTTTTCCCGGTGGTTGACCTCATCCACATAGAGGGATGCTGTATGGCCATAGCCGCCGTCCTTGACCAGCTGGTCCGCATATTCCACTGCCTGCTCGAAGTTCTCCGAACGGTACATTGCCAGTACAGGAGAGAGCTTTTCGTGTGCGAACTCTTCGCTGATGTCCACAGAAGTGACTTCACCGATGAGGACACGTGTTTCCTCCGGAATGGTCACGCCGGCAAGTCCTGCGATGGTTGCCGCACGCTGACCTACGATCTTGCTGTTGAGTGCGCCGTTGATGAGAATGGTCTTACGCACCTTTTCAGTCTCATCGGGCGTGAGGAAATAGCAGCCGCACTTCAAAAATTCCTGGCGGACTGCGTCATAAATGGTTTTGTCAACGATCACAGACTGCTCCGATGCGCAGATCATGCCGTTGTCAAATGTCTTAGAGTGTACGATCGAGTTTACCGCCTTGCGGATATCCGCAGAGGCATCGATCACTGCCGGGGTGTTGCCGGCGCCAACGCCCAGCGCCGGTTTGCCGCTGGAATATGCTGCACGCACCATTCCCGGACCGCCGGTTGCCAGAATGATGTCAGCCTCCTGCATCAGCGTGTTGGTCATTTCCAGAGACGGAATGTCGATCCAGCCGATGATATTCTCCGGTGCACCTGCCTTCACGGCTGCATCCAGCACGATCTTCGCCGCAGCGATGGTGCTTTTCTTTGCACGGGGATGGGGCGAAATGATAATGGCATTTCTGGTTTTCAGGCAGATCAGCGACTTAAAGATCGCCGTTGACGTGGGGTTGGTGGTCGGAATGACCGCAGCCACTACGCCGATCGGTTCTGCAATACGGGTCGTGCCATAGGCGGGATCCTGTTCGATGATGCCACAGGTCTTGGTATGCTTATAGGCGTTGTAGATATACTCAGCGGCATAGTTGTTCTTGATTACCTTGTCTTCTACGACACCCATTCCGGTTTCTTCCACTGCCATTTTTGCCAGCGGCAGACGTGCGTGGTTTGCAGCCAGCGCAGCTGCCCGGAAGATCTGGTCTACCTGTTCCTGCGAGAATGTCGCAAACTGTGCCTGTGCCTCACGCACTTCCTTCAGCTTGCGTTCCAGCGCCGGAACGCCATCCACCAACGGTCGGTTGTTCTCTGTTTGATTCATTCAAATACTCCTTTTTTGGGAAACGCCGAAACAGTCCGGTGTCATCCGGGTAGAAGAAGTCCCGGATCTTCTTTTTTCCAAAAGCGTGAGAGATTTGTGGGAAAATACAGCGAAAAGGCATCAGAACCCGTTTCCTGTTCCGGCAGATGCGCCGACAGGCACGAAACGAGCGCTGACGTATTTTCGTAGCGATTGACTGCATCCAGTCGTTTCCGTTGAATCATGGACGGTTTTTCTTCTGTGACAACGATGTCCATAGATCCCCATCTGTGACACCTTTGTCAATGCTATTATACCACAATTCCACTGCTTTCGTCAAGTCATAAAAATTTCGCACACAAACGCCATCCATACGGCATCACCCACCGGATTCCTCCGTCCGTTCCCGACAGGTATCGCACTGCAGAAGTGGTATACTGATTCTCAGAGGTGATGACAGTTGCCCACGATCTACCTGGACGTTCTGCTGTTGCAGAGCCTCTATGTTAACTATTTTCTGCTGCGTGCGGCTGCAAAGCTGACGCATACGCCTTTGGGATGGCTGCGGTGCGGACTGGCTGCCGCCGGGAGCAGTCTGTTTTCTCTGCTGATCCTGCTGCCGCCTTTACCGGTCCTGCTTCAGCTTTTGCTGAAACTTCTGGCAGCAGCTGCGGCGGTAGTCCTGGCGTTCGGACTGCACCGGGAAAGCTTTTTCCGGCAGTGTGGCTGCTTTTTTCTCTGCAACTTCCTGCTTGCCGGACTGATCCTGGCGGTGGACAGTCTGACGCCGAGAGGATTTGCCGCCTGGGGAAACAGCTGCTGTTATCTCAATTTTTCCCTGTTCCAGCTGGTTCTATTCACTGCCGCCGCATATTCTCTGCTCCATATCTGCACCCTGCTCCGCCGCCGGCACCGGCACACGGACGACCGCTTTCAGGTCTTTTTCCGGCTGGGCAGCCGCCAGCTGGTACTGGACGGACTGGCAGACACCGGCAACAATCTGACGGACACCTTTTCCGGCACACCGGTCATTGTATGCAGTGCCGCAGCCCTTGCGCCGCTCCTGGACGGCACGCCGCCGGAACAGCTGAAAGGCTACCGGCTGATCCCCTGCGCCACCATAACGGCCCAGGGACTGCTGCCGCTGTTTCGTCCGGATGAGGTGTGCATCCGGAACTGTACCACCGGAAAAAGCCGCCGGGTGGATGCCATGGTCGGCATCGGCGGTACCCAGCAGAACGCCATCTTTCACCCACAACTACTCGAATGAAAGGAGTCCTTTTCATGCAACCCATTCTCCGGAAATTCCGCCTGCTGCTCTCCCAGCTGCGGGGAAAATTTTCTCCGTCCTGCCGGGTGGACTACATCAACGGTTCGGATACCTTTCCGCCGCCTCTCTCCAAAGAGGAGGAACAGGCGGTTTTTGCCCGGCTGCACCAGGGCGACACTGCCGCACGGGAGACCCTCATCGTCCACAATCTGCGCCTGGTGGTCTACATTGCCAAAAAGTTCGAATCCTCCGGGCTGGGGCTGGAGGATCTCATCTCCATCGGCACCATCGGTCTCATCAAGGCAGTGGAGACCTTCTGTCCGGACAAGAAGATCAAGCTGGCGACATACGCCTCCAGGTGCATCGAAAACGAAATCCTTATGGTGCTACGGAAAAATGCCCAGCTCCGTGGCGAGATCTCCATCGACGAGCCGCTTTCTTCCGACTGGGACGGCAACGAGCTGCTGCTCTCCGACATCCTGGGGACAGACGAGGACATCGTAAGCCGGGACATCGAGAACGAGGCGGAACGGGAGATGCTCCTTGCCGCCGTCTCCGAACTGGGCGAACGGGAACAGGAGATCATGCAGATGCGGTTCGGACTCTGCGGCAAAAAAGAACGCACCCAAAAGGAAGTCGCCGAGGCGATCGGCATTTCGCAGTCCTACATCTCCCGGCTGGAAAAAAAGATCATCCGCAAACTGCGAAAAAAGCTGGAAGAGGCAGACCAGCCCATTGTCCACACTACCTGAAACACGCAAAAGAGCCGCAGGGCATCACGCTCTGCGGCTCTCTTTTTTATGATGGGGTTTTCATGTTGTCAAAACAGTTTGAATTATTCCTCGCTCGGCAGGGACTTGATGAGTGCTACCAAGAACTTCAGCAGAACAACTGCATCGTTCGAACCCAGTTCACCATTGCCATCACAGTCGGAGTTTGCCTGCTGCTGTGCGCTTTCCAGTGTTACAGCGCCGGCAACTGCCTTGTTCAGCAGAACTGCGTCTGTGATATCCACACGGCCGTCACAGTTTACATCACCGTACAGCGGGATGATCTTTTCTGTGGTTGTCGTACCGGTTGTGCTGCTTGTGCTTGCAGTTGTTGCGGTAGTCTTAGAAGTAGCAGTGGTCTTTGCGGTTGTGGTAGTCGTCTGAGAAGTGGTTGTCGTGGTAGTCACGGTCGGAGTAGTCTCAGTTGCCTTCGGCAGGACATTGACTGTCACTTCCTTGGTCTGACCGCCAGGTGTGGTAACCTTCACGGTTGTAGTACCAACATTTTTACCGCTGATAACCAGGATCTTGTCGTTGTCCGGATCAGCAGCAACGCCAACCTTGGTCTTGTCGTCCGGTGTACCGGTGCAGTTCGGAACGTTTACTTCCAGGTTTACCTTTTCGCCCAGTACAACATCGATGGAATCAACAACTTCCAGGGTATCTTCGAACATATCCTGCTTCTTCTCATTGTTCTGATCGTCTGCCGCATAGTAAACGGTTACGTTGTTAATGGTGTACTTGGTGGACTTTGTTTCGCCCAGACCTGCATACCAAACGCCGAAGCTCATGTGTGCATCTTCGGATTCTGTGTCAACCTGGTTCCATGCGTTCAGTGTGTTGCCGGTGCTTTCTGTGCGGATGCCCTCTGCCAGTGTCGGCGGAACGATCCACATAAAGCTGTAGGTCTTTGTGCCTTCTGCATCCTTGTACGGTGTATCTTCCAGAGAATCATCTGTGGAATCCGGACGGTTGCCTGCGGTACTCTTTTCCCAGTACAGCAGTGTAGGTGTTGTGGTGTTCAAACCTTCGTTCTTAAACATATCATCAGACTGGAACCAGTTATCAGTGAGGTCAGCCTTTTCCAGAGCGGAAGAGCCTACGCCAAACTGTACCTGATTTGCGTCCTGGTCTGTGGTTACATCAAAAGCGACTGCATAAACATCAGCAGTCTTGTCATACTTCATGCCAAAGTCAGCATACGGGATCTCGGTTGCATCGCCCACGCTGTTGGAACCTGCATTCTTGATGGAAGCAGTGCCGCTGCACGGGAATGTGACGGATTCTTCATAAGTCAGCTCAGCTGCAACGATGCTGCAGTCTGTGAACTTTGCACCCTTCAGTGCTGCATACCACAGCTGGAAGGAGATCTGGCTCTTTTCTGCCAGAGTTTCGCAGTCAACGACCTGTTCCGGAACGTCCCAGGTTACGGTGAAGTAGCTGCCCAGTTCCTGCTTTGCCAGGTCTGTGCCGCCGCCGACGGTGAAGTCACCCAGTCCGTTGCCCCACTTTACGCCAGCGTCTGTACACTGCTTCAGAGATTCCGGACCAATGTCATTGTACCAATAGCCGACTGTCTTTGCAACGCCGCCTTCGCCGCTGCTGCCCTTCAAACCAGCCTGTTCCTTAGCATACTCAGTATCTGCCAGGCTCTTATAAGCCACGTTCAGACCGCCGCCGTACATAAAGCGGTTTACATTTACATCTTCACCTTTTTCGCCGTTCACCTTAATGGTAACGCTTAGGGACTTTACCTTTGCATCATCCGCAACGGTAGCACCCGGGCGGAAGTTGAATTCACCATAGGTGAACTTGTGGCTGTTCAGCGGCAGACCTGCCTCACGGATCGCTGCCTCCGATTCCAGAGCCACGCCGTCGTTCTTTTCCTTGAATGCGTCAGATGCGTAATACTCTTCACTGCAGTTGTCACCGGGTGTCAGTTTGATATCCAGGTCATTCAGCTTCAGGGAGTTGATGGCTTTTACAGTTACGTTATCGCCGTTCTCCTGCACATCAGAAACCTTGCCGTTTCCGATAATGCTGGAATAGTTCAGACCGCCGGTGTTTTCTGCACCCTTCGGCAGAGTCGGGTCTACTTCATAGATCCAGTCGGGCTTTTCGCCTTCGCTGGTATCGGTCGTGCCGTTTACGGTGATAGACACCAGTTCGATCTCTGCCTCAGATGTGCGTGTGGTGTGATCCTCTTCACTGATAAGACCGGCATAGCAGTTCTGGAACTGGAACTTTGCATCCTTATTGCTGGACAGTTCCTTGGCTACGCTGGACGGCAGTTCTACAACAACAGAGAACTCCTTGGCATATGGTTTGCACTTGATTGCACCTTTGGAATCGGTTTCTTCAAAGCCCCACCAGTAGCCGTTCGCCTTAGTATCTGTTGCGCCGAAGTAGTAAGAGAAATCTGTGACCATCTGGTCAGACTTCAGATTAAACTGCAAAGAGGTAATACTGTCACCGTAAATATCCGCCGGCGACTTACCCTCTGTGTCAGTAAATGAAGTATAATCATCTGTCTTGGATTTGCACAGATAGGTACACTTATCTGCATTCAGCGGATTGTCCTTATCGTCCGGATTCGGGATAGAAGTTGCCAGCGTCTTTCCAATGTTCACAGTCTCGCCCTCAGCCGCATTTGCAACCATAAAGCTGCCGGATGCAACCGCAACGGAACTGGTCGCCATTACCGCACTCATCAGAAGTGCGCTTACTCTTTTGCGAATCACTTTGCTCATGTATATCGCTCCTCTTTCTTTCAATTGTTTTTTCATCTGTTCCAATCTTTTCTTTCTGCATCCACAACAGCAACTGTCATGAATATTTATGCTTAAAAAATGGTACATTCATTTTTTAGCTATATACATTATAGCAATTGCACCGCCAAATGTAAATGTATATTTTATGAACATTCGAATTTCGAGATAGAAGATTTCCTATTTGATTTGTGCAACTTGCATAGAATCATTTCACATCGCCAGTAAAAACCATTTGCAAATAAAAAAATAAAGGACAATCTCATCAAGAAACTGTCCTTTATCCAAATATTTACACTGTTAATTATTTCCAGTTGTTGTCACCGTCGACGGATTCTGACCTGCTCCGGCAGTTGTCGTGGCTGCACTGCGCACGCCCTGCACGGCAACACGGTAATCGCCCACCGCCCAGACGGTGTTATACTTGCTGCACGAGATCGTGGGCGTGTAGTTGAATGTGATGGTATCGCTGTCCACTGCGCCTGCCTGGGTGGAATAGCTGAGCAGATCCACATTTGCGGTCAGGTCGCTGGCATCCAGTTCATCCATCACGTCTGCCGGTCCGATGATGCTGACTTTCAGCTGTTGTGTCAGCACGTTGAAATCATACGTTCCCGGCGCATTGACCACGCCGATATCCGAGATCACAAAGTCCTTTTTCACCAGGTCGGCGGAATCCAGAGACAATGTCACGGTAGAGAATCCCGACTGGTTCACATAGTCATCCGGCACATTGACCACAAAGTCGTTGGAATAATCCAGGTCGATATCCCGCAGCGCCACAGAGCCGATGTTGAACTCGCTCATCTCCTCCATCGAGGTGTTGGGCGCAGCCAGGGTGATCTGCTGTTCTGACAGATGCAGCCGCTGTTTCAATGCGTCCAGGTCGAAGTTCGCCGGGGCGTTGGTGATCTGATAGGTCACATCCATGGTTTTCTGGTACAATACCGGCACTTCCAGAGAGAACGCCGCCACATCCCAGGTGAAGTCCTTGGAATCCACCTGCGTCCCTGCCTCGTTATAGAAGAGGAGCGTATCCGTGGTGTAGATCTTGGAGGCGCTGAGCTGTTCTTTCTGCTGGGTCTCTGCCACGCAGTATTTCACCTGATCCAGCTGTTTCTGCGGCCCGGTGACATCAATGGTAGACGGCGTGCAGGCGAAGTTCTCTTCGTCCAGGACACAGCCGTCCGTAAACGTCAGATTCGGCGCAGAGGGCTTGATTTCAAAGGTATAGGTGTCGATCTTATCAAAGGTCACATTCACCGTAGAGGGCGAAATGGACTTCACGTTGAACTGTTCATTTCCGTTTCCGGTGACAGTAATGGAAAGGGTCTTTGTGCCGGCAGAGGTCACGTTTTCCACCACAGCCTCTGCGGTCAGATTGTCCGCCTCAATGTTGCCGACTTTCGAGCGTTTGCCCTCGATCTGCACCGTCACATCTTTTATGTCAGAGTCGATGACGCTGAGTCCGTTTTCTTCGGCAGACGTTCCGGCGATCTCCACTTTCAGCGGCACATGGTGCAGCGTCCTGGGAGTCGTGGGGTAGATGGCAATGGAAATGACAAACCAAAGGACAATGGCAATCGCCACAGAAGTAATCATCATGGCAGGACGGCTGTCATAGATCCGCTGAAACAGCGCCTGGTTACTTCCGGACTTCCGGTTCTTCTGTGATGTCTTTTTCTGTCGGTTCTTCCACAGATTCTTGGGCATACGCCTTCTCCTTTCCGTCGTCCTTGTGATGCCGCTTGAGGAACGGGATCTTCTTTGCCACTCTGCCGATGGTCGTCTCTTCGCTCGCCGTAATCAGACGTGCTGTCAAAAGCTGGTGCAGAGACTCTCTGGTAAAGCCGCTTTTCAGCACGCCGTTTTCCGCCACAGAGATCGCCCCGGTTTCCTCAGAAACCACGATCACCACGGCATCGGAGTTTTCGCTCATGCCGATCGCCGCACGGTGGCGTGAGCCGAGACGCTTGTTGATGAGTTCTTCCTTCTGGGGTTTCGGCAGAAAGCAAGCCGCCGCCAGGATCTTGCCGTCCCGGATAATCACCGCACCGTCGTGGAGCGGTGTCTTGTTGAAAAAGATGTTCCCGAACAATTCCTTGCTGGGGATGGCGTCCAGTATCGTGCCGTTGTCGATCTGTTCTCCCAGCCGTGTCTGCCGCTCAATGACGATCAGCGCACCGGTCGATGTGGCGGAAAGCTCCACGCAGGCATCGCAAATCACATCAATGGTCCTGCTCCAGACCGAGCTGTCTACATTGGAACTGCTGCTGAACCGCAGTCCCAGCTTGGTGTACCCTGCCTTTTCCAGAGTCCGGCGCAGTTCCGGCTGGAAGAGGATGATAAGAGCGATCAGTCCGATGTTCAGCGTTTCAGAAAGCAGATAGGAAATCGCCTTCATATTGATCCAGGCAGAGATGATGTAAACCAGAATCAGCAGGAACACGCCTTTGAGCAGCTGTCCGGCACGAGTCTCCCGCACCAGCTTCATGCCCAGATACACCACATAGGACAGCACCAGGATATCCAGGATATCCACCGGTTCTGCTGTTTTGATAACGCTGAAGATCATATCCAGGATATCCCGTAAAGCCATGCGCATCATCCTTCCTTTCCGACTTCTCTGATATGTACGCCGGACAGAGCATCACGCTTTTCTGTCCGGCGAAGGTTCTGTTCTCCGGTTCTGTCTGCATTCCCGTCGCTGAGAATGCCCTATATTACTATTGTAACATATCACCGGAATTTTTCAATAGGTTTTTTGGACTTTTCAGAATATTGACATAATTTTTCAGATTTGCCCCCAGGAGCAGGGTATCGGATGCCCGGCTGAACGCCGACGGCGCAAACCGGACCGTGCCGTCCTTTGTCCCCAGCTTTTCGTGCGCCAGCGGTGCGCAGTGCAGTCCGGCACGCAGGCAAAAGCCCTGTTTGTCAAGATATGCGGCAGTCTCCTCCGGAGATGCACCATCCACCGTAAAAGAGACGATCGGCACGTATGCCACGCCCGGCTTGCGGTACACAGTGATCTCCGGCACATCCGCCAGCGAGTCGCACAGCAGCTCACAGAGACGGCTTTCGTGCCGGTACAGTCCTGCCACCGTCTGCCGCCGGACAAAGTCGATCCCGGCACAGAGCGACGCCGCACCTACCACATTCAGCGTGCCGCATTCCAGCCGGTCGGGCAGAAAGTCCGGCTGTTCCGGACTCCGTGACGCACTGCCCGTTCCGCCCTGCATCAGCGGCTGGATGGGAAAGGTACAGTCCGTCATTAGGATTCCGGTGCCGGTGCTGCCATATAAGCCCTTATGCCCTGCGGTGCAGAGAATGTGCATCCCGTCCCGCTCCAGGGACAAGGGCAGGATACCGCACGCCTGTGCGCCGTCAGCGATCATGCAGACGCCGTGGCTGCGGCACACCTGTGCAATCTCCCGATAGGGCAAAATCTGCCCCGTCACATTGCTGGCAATGGTGCAGACCACCGCCTTGGTGTTGGGACGGAACAGTCCCTGCAAACGCCGGATGGTCTCGCTGTCGTTCTCGGAGACCTCCAGCAGGCTGTACGTCACCTTTCCGGCACGGGCAAGCGCAGCGATAGGGCGATAGACCGAGTTATGCTCCAGGTCGCTGAGGATCACATGGTCACCCGGTTTCAGCACGCCCTGAATCGCCACATTCAGCGCATGGGTGCAGTTTAAGGTAAAGATGGTATTTTCCACCTTGGCATCAAAAAAATCCGCCACCGTCTCACGGGCATGGTACACCATTTCGGAGGTGCGCTCCGCAATGACGTGTCCGCCACGTCCGGCGTTGCCGTACCGTGCAATGGCATCCGCTACGGCACGGCGCACCTCCGGCGGCTTGGGATAGGTGGTCGCCGCATTGTCAAAGTTCACCGTCACCGCATATCACGTCCTTCCAGGGGACTCCGAAACGGAATTCCCTCTCTGGACAGAAGTGCGGAGACACGGCCGCAGTCTGCTCTTGCCGCCAGAACAAAACCGCAGCCCTCCGGCCCCAGGTGTTCCAGCCGGCGTATCTCACTGGAGATGCCATGCTGCTGCAGCGCCTGTCGTGCCCGGTTCGCCTGGGTATAGGAGACCATTGCCGCTTTACATTCCAACATCTTCTCACCCCTTTGCATATTGATCGGGGAAACACTTCCCCGTGTCAGTATATGCAGAACGGCGGCGATGCGGTGACAGGAGTTATGCAGTGTTTCCTTTATGCCTTTACCAGCAGGCAGACGCAGTGCGCCGAAATGCCCAGTCCCTCTCCGGTAAAGCCCAGCTTTTCCTCTGTGGTGGCTTTCACGCTAACCTGTTCCACAGAAACACCGCAGGCTGCTGCGATCTTTTCCCGCATGGGAACGATATACGGTGCAAGCTTTGGTTTCTGGCAGAGGATCGTGGCATCCAGATTGCCCACGGCATAGCCCTGTGCCTTCACCTTTTCCACCACCAGTTCCAGCAGCTTTAAGCTGTCTGCTCCGGCATAGGCAGGATCGGTGTCCGGAAAGTGCTTGCCGATGTCTCCCAGCGCCAGCGCACCCAGCAGTGCATCCGAAACCGCATGGAGCAGCACATCTGCGTCGGAATGCCCCAGCAGTCCCTTTTCATAGGGGATCTCTACGCCGCCCATAATCAGCTTTCTGCCCTCCACCAGACGGTGAACGTCGTAGCCGTGGCCGATCCTCATGCGTTTGCCCTCCGGCACAGGATCAGCGCGGCCAGCTCCAGATCGAGCGGCGTTGTGATCTTCAGGTTCTCTTCATCGCCGTCGGTCAGCTGCACGGGCACGCCGAGCGCTTCGACAGCGCTGCAATCATCCGTGATTGCAATTTCCTGTTCTTTCGCATTCTGAAGCGCTGCGGCAAGCAGATCACGGTCGAAAACCTGCGGGGTTTGGACGGCGTAGAGTTTGCTGCGGTCGGGCGTTTCCTCAACTGCGCCATCTGTCGAGACTTTGATGGTGTCCTTGACGCGCACAGCGGGCGCTGCTGCACCGAACTTTTTTGCCTTGGAAACAGCGCGGCAGATGACTGCGTCGGTCACGAGCGGCCGTGCGCCGTCGTGGACGGCAACAAGCTGCGTGCGGTCAGAAACAGCTGCAAGTCCCGCCATGACGGAATCTGTCCGCGTCTCGCCGCCCGCGACGACCATGCGCATTTTGTCATACGCTTTGAGATACCGGCTGACCTTTTCCAGCAGTTCCTGCTGCGTGACAACGATAATCTCGTCGATCATGGCGCACTTATCAAACACGTCAACCGTCCGGCAGATGACCGGCAGGTTTTCCAGCACCGTCAGAATCTTATTCGTACCGCCCATGCGCGAGGATGTGCCTGCGGCGACGATCACGGCAGCACAGTAGGACCGCCCAATCTTCTCCTTGATTGCAAGCCCCTTGCGGAGCCTTTCGCTGAGTTTCATACCTGTTTTCTCCTGTTCACAGCCCTTGCACGAGCGTTTTATAGGTTTCCCCGCGCACCATAAAATTCTTGAACTGGTCAAATGCGGCGCAAGCTGGGGAAAGTGTCACGATATCCCCGGGGACAGTATACTGCTTTGCCAACCGTACCGCTTCTTCGAGCGTCTGCGCATGCAGAATTTCGGGCTGCCCATTCAAATAGTTCGGCGCAGACTTGACCGCCGCTTCGATCTTCTCCGCCGTCGCGCCGCAGAGAATCAAAAGGCGCACATGCGCACAGATCTCCGGCCCCAGCACATCAAACGGTATTTTTTTATCATATCCGCCTGCGATCAAAACCAGCTTCTGATGGAATGAATGCAGGCCCGCGATCGTGCGCGATGGGCTGGAGGCGATGGAATCGTTATAATATTTCACACCGTCCAGTTCCCGGACAAACTCAATCCGGTGCTCCACTCCCGCGAATGTGCGCGCAATCTCGTCGATATCTTCTTCTGTCGCAAGCCCCTCAACAGCGCAGGCGGCGGCCATATAGTTTTCGATATTGTGGACACCCGGGATGCGGATATCCGCAGCGGCCATGATCCGCTTCCCATTTCTGTAGATCACGCCGTCTTCCAGATATACGCCGTTTTCCGGCTTTGTCTGCCGGGAGAAGTACTCCACTGTTCCGTTTGCATCAGCTGCAAAACCGCGCGTAATAGCATTGTCGTAATTCAGAATAACCTTTCCGGCTTCACTCTGATGCGCAAAGACGTTTTTCTTGGCCTGCACATACTCTGCCATGTCCTTATGCACATCCAGATGGTTCGGAGCCACGTTCGTCACAACGGCAATATCGGCTGAGCGCTCCATCGTCATAAGCTGGAAGGAACTGAGTTCGACAACAGCAATGTCTGTCGGCGTCATGTCCGCTGCCTGCGGCAGAAGCGGCGCGCCAATATTGCCGCCGATCCAGACGCGATGCCCCGCATGCTCAAGAATTTTCGCAATCAACGTCGTGGTGGTCGTTTTGCCGTCGGATCCGGTCACGGCGATGATATGGCAGGGGCAGACCTCGAAAAATACCTCCATCTCGCTGGTAATCTCCGCACCGCTTTCACGCAGCTGGCGCAGCGCCGGGATATCTGGGTGCATGCCGGGGGTGCGGAAGACAATATCGGCCTGCACATCGTCAAGATAATGTTCCCCAACGTGAAGCACAGCACCTGCCTGCTCCAGTTCCAGAACCTCCGCGTCAAGTTTTTCGCGCGGCGTTTTATCACAGGCCAGAACACAGATGCCGCGCGCAAGGAGCATGCGGATAAGCGGCCGGTTGCTCACGCCAATGCCGAGCACAGCGACTCTTTTATCGGTAAGGGAATCAAAATACTGATCAACAAGATGATTCATATCCAAAAGCCTCTTTTATCATTTCCTGTCTGTATTATATCCGCGCGGGAAAGAAATTGCAATCCATTTGACTTTTTCCTGCAAATAAAGTACAATACTTCCGCGACCGGGTCGGACAGTCGCGGGCGCAGCGCCGAAAGGCCGCGCATGAGGAAAGTCCGGGCTCCGCAGGGCAAGGATAACGGGTAACGCCCGCCCAGAGCGATCTGAGGAAAAGTGCAACAGAAATAAACCGCTGGAGGCAGTGTAAGCTGTCTCCAGCAAGGGTGGAAAGGTGCGGTAAGAGCGCACCCAATGGCGTGCGAAAGCGTCCATTGCTGTAAACTCTATCCGGAGCAACACCGCAGAGGAAGCAAGGCTTGCCCGGCTGCTTCCGAGAAGGTGGCTGGAGCGCACCGGCAACGGTGCGCCTAGATAGATGACTGTCGATGACAGAACCCGGCTTATAGACCCGATCGTAAAAGCGCCTCCGCTGAAAAGCGGGGGTGTTTTTTTTTGGTGATTTAAGGACTTTTCTGATGCAATCACTCATATTAGAAATTTGTGACTGCCCTTCAGCACTTTCTTTTGCTTCTCCAAAAGAAAACGAGCCCGGATGGATTTCGATTTCCCTCCGGCCCTCCTTGAACCGACCTGAAAAACCTCTTCGGTTTTTCTGGACTTTTCCCGCGAAATTTGGAGCAGTTCAGAATTTCCGACGCTACTCTTATGCGCTTCGTAGGGGCCGATGCCTACATCGGCCCCTACGGAACTCCGGCGAATTCGTACTACTCTTCACATTTTTAACGCAAGGCGTTTTTTCCGCAGATATTAAATCGTAACTGCTCACAATCTGTTGTACCGTAACCAGCGCCTCTTTTCTCCCGCTTCTTTTCCGGCAAGGCGGAAAAAAGCGACCGCCGGAGACATGACCAACCGGAAAATGCGCCTGACAAGACTGTCAGGCGCATTTTGAATTATACGGTTTCCAGTTTGATTTTCCCGTCCTCGCAGGTTGCTTTGATAGAACCGAACGGATCAACATAGCTTTTGATGATACGTTCGGCGATGGGGTCTTCAAGGTCGGTCTGGATGGCGCGGCGGAGATTGCGCGCACCATAGGACACAGAATAGGATTTCTTGACAAGATAATCCTTGACGCTCTCGTCCCACGCGAATTCGATACCGCGGCTCTCCAGCGACTGCTTGAGTTCCGAGAGCATAATATCTGCAATGCCGCGGAAGTTCTCCTCGCTCAGCTGGTTGAAGCAGACGATCTCGTCAACGCGGTTGATAAACTCAGGCCGCAGGAACTCACTCAGCGCCTTCATGGCCTTTTCCTTCGACTGCTCGGTCAGACTGCGGCCAAAGCCGACGCTGCCGCCCTTCTGGCTGGAGCCTGCGTTGGAAGTCATGATGATGATGGTGTTTTCAAAATTGACGACTCTCCCCTGTGCATCAGTGATGCGGCCATCATCGAGGATCTGAAGCAGGATATTCAGTACGTCCGGATGAGCCTTTTCTAGTTCGTCAAACAGAATGACGGAATACGGACGGCGGCGGATCTTTTCGGTCAGCTGTCCGGCCTCGTCATAGCCGACATAGCCAGGAGGCGATCCGATGATCTTCGAGACGCTGTGCTTTTCCATGTATTCGGACATATCAAGCCGGATGAGCGACTCGACCGACTCAAACATCTCGCTGGCAAGGCGTTTGACAAGTTCCGTCTTACCAACGCCGGTCGAACCGACGAAGATGAAGGAAACGGGATGCTTCTTGACCTGAATGCCGACGCGGGAGCGGCGGATAGCAGACACAACGGAGGCAATCGCCTCGTCCTGCCCAACAATATGCTTTTTGAGTTCTGCGTCGAGGTTCAAAAGCTGCTCGTATTCCTGCGCACGGATCTTGCTTGCGGGAATCTTTGTCCAGAGTTCAATGATGCGGGCCAGATTATCAATCGTCAACGCGGGTTTTGGCAGCTTTTCCAGTTCTGCAATCTCAGAGTCCAGTTGAAGGTTCCGGCTGCGGAGTTCCGCCATGCGGGCATAATCGTCCTGCGTCTTTTCGGCGTTCTCCGTGAGCATGGAAAGTTCCAGATCGTAATCGGCATGCTCCTTTTTAAGCGCTTCGAGTCTGCCAATGTTCTTATTTTTCAGGTTCACATCCGAGCATGCTTCATCGATCAGGTCGATGGCCTTATCCGGCAGGAAACGGTCGGTAATGTAGCGTTCGGAGAGCAGAACGGCCTGGCGCGCAATCTCCGGCGAGATCACGACACCGTGGAACGTCTCATAATAATGGCTGATGCCGCGGATGATGGCGATGGACTGCTCGATGGTCGGCTCGGCGACGGTGACGGGCTGAAAGCGGCGTTCGAGTGCAGCGTCTTTTTCGATATGTTTGCGGTACTCGTTGAAAGTCGTTGCTCCGATGACCTGGATTTCCCCTCGTGAGAGCGCTGGCTTCAGGATATTGGCGGCGTTCATGGATCCCTCTGCATCGCCTGCGCCGACGAGATTATGCACTTCGTCAATGACCAGAATAATATTGCCGAGTTTTTTGACCTCTTCAACGAGGCCCTTCATGCGGCTTTCAAACTGCCCCCGGAACTGCGTGCCCGCGACGAGGGCCGTGAGATCCATGAGATAGACCTCTTTGTTCTGAAGCTTATACGGGACGTCCTTGTCGGCAATTTTCTGTGCAAGGCCCTCAGCGATGGCAGTCTTACCGACACCTGGTTCGCCGATGAGACAAGGGTTATTCTTCTGGCGGCGGTTGAGAATCTGGATGACACGCTCCGTCTCCTCTTCGCGGCCGATGATGCGGTCAAGCTTGCCGTCACGCGCTTTCTGCGTCAGATTCTGGCAGTAGGTGTCAAGGAATTTATGCTTCTTGTTCTTGCTGTTCGGCTTGTCACCGGAGCGCTGGCGGCTCTCGGTTTTTTCCGGCTCCGGGACGGCAGGCGTATTATCCTGCCCCTGACCGGCGGCTCCGAAAAGTTTATTGAGGAAGGGGAACGTGGCAGTCTGGCTGTCCGCTTCGTCGTCTTCGCCATCCTCCTCCGGGTCGCGGCTCTGGCCGAGCAGGCCTTCCAGTCCATTCATCGCCTCGGTCATCTCACCGTTGAGGTTCTCAAGGTCATCCTCGGAGAGTCCCATCCGCTCGATCATATCATCGACAGGCTTGATGCCCATCTCCTTGGCGCATTTGAGGCAAAGGCCCTCGTTGACGGTTTTTCCGCCGTCGATCTTCGTTATAAAAATGACTGCAAGATTCTTTTTGCATCTTGAGCACAGGGTCGGTTTCATAAAAGGCTTCTCCTTATCGCGTTTCCTTAGCGTCGCTTGAAAAGAGCACGCAGGCATACCGGCTGTACGTCAAGGACGATAACGCTGCGAAAGGCGTGCCGGAACGTCCAGAGGGCATGTGCGCTCTTGTCAAACGACGCCATAAAGTATATCACAGTCAGGCCGTCGTATCTTTGCAGAATTGTAAACGTTTTTTGGAAAATTATTTACGGGACATACAGTGCCCCATGGCCATTGGCCAGCAGAATTGCGGAGCCGTCCTCGCGCATCACAGCGCTGGACGCACCGGTCGTGTTGTCGGAAACATCATATTCTTTCAGATTCTGATCATAAATAGCAAGAGATCCGCTTGTCAGAAGCGCAAGATACCGGCCGGAAGCAGAAATATCCAAGATCTGCTCGCTGGTTGGGAGCGTGCCCAGTACCGTCCCGTCGTACCCGACAGTCAGGACGGTATAGCGGTTTCCGGCCTTATAGAGATTCATGACAAGCGTAACAAATCCAGAGCCGTCCAATGTGTAGTCCTTGAGATAGGCATCCTCAAAGGCATAGCTTCCGAGGCACTGACCATCCAGATCGTAAAAATACAGCGCATCTTCGCACAGGACACAGAGCGCATTTCCGGACAGAAAATGCAGATCGTAGATCAGGGCATTCCCGATGGGGATGGTGCGGAGAATTTCCTCGGAATCTGTCCGGAAGAGAACGATAGAGGACTGGAACATGCCGTCCTCCTGCCCTAGCGCGGCAGCAGCGGCGTATTTTGCCCCGGAAGAGACGGTGCAGCGCATGAAATACTGACTCGACGAGAGCCATCGGTAGATCAAAGCCTGCTGGCTATTATAGACATAAAGCACGGAACGGTATCCGGATTCGCTGGATAAATAGCAGATGCTGCCGTCAGACGCAATATCTGCGTCGAGAATCGGCTTCTGCGAGGAAATATGCAGAACGGAGCCGTTTTTCTGGCTGGCAGCCTCCAGTGTATTTCCGCCGGTATCATAGGCCATCGCAATTTCGCCGCCGGTTTTCAGGACCGGTGCGGACATGGACGCCTGAATGGATGCAGTCTCCACACCGTCCTTGTCATAGAGGCTGAGTCCCGTTGCAGAGGCAACAGAAAGTCCGCCGGACAGATCAGCATAGCGGTTGGAGTTGCTCTCGTCGTAGACGAAGCGCCCCGTTTTGCTGTCCTCGGAGACGTTCAGATAGCGCACATAACGCTGCAGCGCGTCCAGATTCAGCCGGTCACGAAACACATAAGCCGCTACACCGCCCGTGACAAGCACAAGCAGGAGCGCAAATACAGCGATCCGCTTCCCAAGTCCCGGATGCTTCTGCGCATGCAGCTGCGAGACATTATCCGACATGGAAAACCGCCCTTCCGTCATCGTACCAAAGCTGTGTCATGTAAAGCCCGCCGGGCGGGACCGTCGGACCGGCTGCCGTCCGATCACCATTCAGGAGAATCTGCGCGACAGCCTCCGGCGGGAACTTTCCTTCCGCAGCATAGACGCAGGTACCAGCCATGGCGCGGGCCATGTTATAAAGAAAGCCATTGGCACTGACGCGCAGCGAAATCAAATCGCCGTCGCGTTCGACCTTGTAATCGTAGACCGTTCTCACAGTGGATTTCACATCTGTACCAACCGACCGAACAGCGGCAAAGTCGTGCGTGCCGATAAAGCAGTCAGCCGCACGCTGCATGATCTTCTCGTTCAAATGCTTGGGATAAAACCACGCGCGATTGACATAAAACGGATCGCGGATGCCGGAATTATAGATCAGATAGGTATATTCCTTTTTGACGCAGGAGCCGATTGCATTGAAGTCCTCATGCACCTCCATCGCATCCGTCACGACAATATCCTCCGGCAAGTGCGTGTTGAGCGCATACGGGATGCGGTCACATGGAATGCGGGCAGAGGTGCGGAAATTGGCGACGTAGACGCGTGCGTGAACGCCTGCATCCGTGCGGCCGCAGCCGGTCATATGCACCGGATGGCCGACGACGGCAGCTGCCGCCTCTTCAAGCGTCTGTCCGACGGTCGTGACCGTCTTCTGCACTTGCCAGCCGTGATAGGCCGTGCCGAGATATTTAAGCGTCAGGGCAATATTGCGCATACAAAACTTCCTTATTATCAAAAGTAATTGGCTTAATGTGAGAACCGTCAAAAAACTTCCGTTATCTTGTGTTCTCGCCGCCAAGTTGGAACGAACGGTACTGGACAGCCTCGGCGATGTGCTCGGGGCGGATCTGGTCGCTGCCCGCAAGGTCGGCAATGGTGCGGGCAACCTTGAGAACACGGTCATAACTACGGGCCGTCATGCCAAGTGCGTCAAACGCCTGTTTCATAAGGTCGGTGCAGTCCTCGTCCAGCTGGCAGAACGTGCGCAGCTGCGCGGGCTGCATATAGGCGTTGCAGCGAGTCGATGTGCCGCTGTAGCGTGTGTTCTGGATGTTTCTTGCTGCATCGACTCTGGCCTTGATAGCGGACGACGGTTCTGCCTCTGTCCGGGAACGCAATTCGTCAAACTTAACGGAACTGACCTCGACGATCATGTCTACACGGTCGAGCATGGGTCCGGAAATACGGCTCAGATAGCGGTCAACCGCTGCCTGTGAGCAAGTACACCGGCCGCTGGGATCGCCGTACCAACCGCAGGGACAGGGGTTCATAGCGCAGACCAGCATGAACTCGCACGGGAATGTCTGTGAGCCCTGCACCCGGGAAATGGTGACCTGTCCGTCCTCAAGCGGCTGGCGCATGGATTCGATGGCATCCCGGCGGAACTCCGGCAGCTCGTCGAGGAACAGCACGCCCTTGTGCGCAAGGGAAATTTCGCCAGGCCGGACGTTCGCTCCGCCTCCGGCCAGCGCGGCTGCCGAGACGGTATGGTGCGGGCTGCGGAACGGGCGCGATTCGATGAGCGGATGATCCGGGCGCAGAAGACCCATGACGGAATAGATCTGCGTGACGTCCAGTTGCTCCTGCCGCGTCATATCAGGCAGGATGGATGGCAGGCGCTTGGAAAGCATGCTCTTACCGGAACCCGGCGGGCCTACCAGAAGAATATTATGCCCGCCTGCTGCCGCAATTTCAAGTGCCCGCTTGGCATTTTCCTGCCCCTTTACATCCTTGAAGTCCAGAAGCTGCTGTGTTCTCTGCTCCGGCTGCCAGACGGGTGCGGGATCGATCGGTGTCTGGCCGGTCAGGTGCGCAGTTAACTGCCGGATATCCTTCACGCCGTAGACGGTCAGACCACCCGCAAGCGTTGCCTCGCGTGCGTTATCCTCCGGGACGTAAAGTTCCTCATAGCCAAGCCGCTTTGCGGCCAGTGCCATCGGCAGCACGCCCGGGACAGCGCGCAGCACGCCCTCCAGACTGAGTTCTCCGAGGAACGCGCAAGGCTTTTTCGGAAGATTCACCTGTTCAGAAGCAGCCAGGATGGACAGGAGAATCGGCAGGTCATAAAGCGTGCCGGATTTTTTTGTCCCCGCCGGAGCAAGATTCACGATAATACGGCTGACAGGAAACCGGAAACCGCAGTTTTTGATCGCGGCGCGCACCCGCTCGCGCGCCTCTTTAACGGACGCATCCGGCAGGCCGACCAGATCGAACGCCGGAAGTCCCGTGCCGATGTAGCATTCCGTCTGCACCTCATATCCGTTGACGCCTGATAGGCCGAGTGAGAGCACCTTACTGAGCATCTGCATCCCTCCGCTTTTTTCTTCGCATCTATCATAGCGCATTTCACGTTAAAAACCAACAGGTTTTTCAAAACTTGCCGGAACGAGACGCAAAATTTCGTAAGATTTCCGCCAAATCCAAAAAGGTTATTCCAAATTTGATTTACATTGACAAGAAAATGTGATATAGTCAAGGTGCATGAATATGTAATTACTTTTAGGAGGTAATTGTTTTGGTTCGTAAATTCAAAACCATGGACGGCAACAATGCTGCGGCTCATGTATCCTATGCGTACACAGAGGTCGCCGGTATTTATCCCATTACGCCGTCCTCCCCGATGGCGGACTTCGTTGACCAGTGGTCTGCCGCAGGTCTGAAGAACATCTTTGGCACCCGCGTCAAGGTTGCTGAGATGCAGTCTGAGGCTGGTGCGGCCGGTACGGTTCACGGCTCCCTCGGCGCAGGTGCTCTGACGACCACCTACACGGCGTCTCAGGGTCTGCTGCTGATGATCCCGAACATGTACAAGATCGCGGCGGAGCAGCTGCCCTGCGTATTCCACGTCTCGGCGCGTACCGTCTCGACCCATGCTCTGAACATTTTCGGCGATCACTCTGACGTCATGGCCTGCCGTCAGACCGGCTTCGCCATGCTCTGCGAGACCAACCCGCAGGAAGTCATGGATCTGTCCCCTGTCGCGCATTTGGCTGCGATTGAGGGCAAGGTTCCGTTCCTGAACTTCTTTGACGGCTTCCGTACCTCCCACGAGATCCAGAAGGTCGCCTGCTGGGACTACGCCGACCTCAAAGAAATGTGCAACATGAAGGCTGTTGAGGAGTTCCGTCAGCATGCGCTGAACCCGGAGCATCCCGCCGCCCGCGGCTGCCATGAAAACGGTGATATCTTCTTCCAGCACCGCGAGGCCTGCAACCGGTACTATGACGAACTGCCCGCAGTTGTCGAAAAGTACATGGGCAAGATCAATGAGAAACTCGGCACGAACTACCAGCTGTTCAACTACTACGGCGCCCCCGACGCTGACCGCGTCATTGTTGCGATGGGCTCCATCAACGACGTTGCTGAGGAAGTTATCGACTACATGAACGCACACGGCGAGAAAGTCGGCCTGGTCAAGGTTCGCCTGTACCGTCCGTTCTGTGCAGACAAGCTGGTCGCAGCCATCCCGGCTACCGCCAAGAAGATTGCAGTCCTCGACCGCACGAAGGAGCCCGGCTCTCTGGGCGAGCCTCTGTACATGGACGTTGTGACCGCTCTTGCCAACGCAGGTATCAAGGCTACCATCATTGGCGGCCGCTACGGCCTCGGCTCCAAGGATACGCCTCCTGCTTCCATCTTCGCTGTTTACAACGAACTGAAGAAGGACGAGCCGAAGCATGAGTTCACCATCGGCATCGTGGACGACGTGACGAACCTCTCTCTCGAAGAGGACAAGAACTGCCCGAACACCGCCGCAGAAGGCACCATCGAGTGCAAGTTCTGGGGTCTGGGCGGCGACGGCACTGTCGGCGCAAACAAGAACTCTATCAAGATCATCGGCGACCATACCGACAAGTATGTGCAGGCCTACTTCCAGTACGACTCCAAGAAGACCGGCGGCGTCACCATCAGCCATCTGCGCTTCGGTGACAAGCCCATCAAGAGCCCGTATTACATCAACAAGGCCGACTTCGTCGCCTGCCATAACCCGTCCTACATCACGAAGGGTTTCCCCATTGTCCGTGACGTCAAGCCGGGCGGCGTGTTTATGATTAACTGTCAGTGGACACCGGAAGAACTGGCTCATCATCTGGATGCCGCTTCCAAGCGCTACATTGCCAAGAACAACATCCAGCTTTACACCATCAACGCCATTGATCTGGCGCAGTCCATCGGCATGGGCAAGCGCACCAACACCATCCTTCAGTCCGCGTTCTTCTCCCTGGCCAAGGTTCTGCCGGAAGAGGACGCCATCAAGTACATGAAGGAAAAGGCCACACAGTCCTACTCCAAGAAGGGCATGGACGTCGTCGAGATGAACCACAAGGCCATCGACGCCGGCGCTACCGCCTATGTGAAGATCGACGTTCCCGCTGACTGGGCGAACGCAGAAGACGTTGTCGTCGAGCATAACCTCGAAGGCAAGCCCGAACTTGTCAAGCAGGTTAAGAACATCCTCTTCCCGGTCGATAAGATGGACGGCGACTCTCTGCCGGTTTCCACGTTCGTCGATCATGTTGATGGACAGTTCGAGTTGGGCGCTGCCGCTTACGAAAAGCGCGGCGTTGCCGTTGCAGTTCCGGAATGGGATTCTGCAAAGTGCATCCAGTGCGGCAACTGCGCTTATGTCTGCCCGCACGCTACCATCCGCACGGTCGCGCTGACCGATGAGGAAGCCAAGAACGCACCCGCAGCTGCTAAGATCGTCCCGGTCAAGGCTGGTAAGGGTAAAGGCGTTTATCAGTTCACCATGGCCATCTCTCCGCTCGACTGCATGGGCTGCGGCGTCTGTGTCGGCGCCTGCCCCGAAAAGGTTCAGGCTATCAAGATGGTTCCGCAGGAGACGCAGCTGGATCAGCAGGATGTTTTCGATTACTGCGTGAACAAGGTTTCCGAGAAGAAGGAACTCCAGACTGCTGACGTCAAGGGCAGCCAGTTCCGCAAGCCGCTGCTTGAGTTCTCCGGCTCCTGCGCAGGCTGTGCCGAGACGAGCTACGCACGCCTCGTCACCCAGCTGTTTGGCGACAAGATGTATATCTCCAACGCCACCGGCTGCTCCTCCATCTGGGGCAACCCGGGCGCTACCAACCCGTACTGCACGAATGCCGAGGGCAAGGGCCCCGCATGGTGCAACTCCCTGTTCGAGGACAACGCAGAGCACGGCTTCGGCATGTACCTCGGCCAGAAGGCCATCCGCGACAGCCTGATTGAGAAGACCAAGGCGCTGATCGCCGTCGAGTGGACGAACGCCGACCTCAAGGCCGCTGCGCAGAAGTACCTCGACACCGTCAACGATCTCGAAGCCAACGCCGCTGCAACCAAGGCGTATGTCGCGGCTCTGGAAGAGAACGTTGCAACTGTTGACGAACTGGCACAGGTTCCGCAGTTTGCCGAGCATGCTGCTGAACTCAAGGCCAAGGGTGAGAAGTACTGTGACTGCGATGCCTGCGCACTGGGCGCAGATATCCTGTCCAAGAAGGACTACCTCAGCAAGAAGTCCGTCTGGATCTTCGGCGGCGACGGCTGGGCTTACGACATCGGCTTCGGCGGCGTCGATCATGTTCTCGCCTCCGGTGAAGACGTCAACATCTTCGTCTTCGATACCGAGGTCTACTCCAACACCGGCGGACAGGCTTCCAAGGCTTCCAACATCGGTCAGGTCGCACAGTTCGCGGCTGCCGGTAAGGAAACCAAGTCCAAGTCTCTGGCGGAGATCGCCATGTCCTACGGTTATGTCTACGTTGCACAGGTCGCCATGGGTGCCAACGCTGCGCAGACGCTGAAAGCCATTCAAGAGGCCGAGGCTTACCATGGCCCGTCCCTCATCATCGGCTATGCACCGTGCGAGATGCACTCCATCAAGGGCGGCATGCAGAACTGCCAGAAGGAAATGAAGAAGGCTGTTGACTGCGGGTACTGGAACATGTTCCGCTTCAACCCGGCTGCAGAGAAGAAGTTCACGCTGGACTCCAAGGCTCCCGCCGGCGGCTATCAGGAGTTCCTGATGAACGAAGCCCGCTACAGCCGTCTGACCCGCGAGTTCCCGGAGCGTGCAACCGTTCTGTTCGCAAAGAACGAAGCGAACGCCAAGGAGCGCTACGAGCACCTGCTCAAGCTCAAGGCTCTCTACGAATAATCCGCAAAATCGCATAAACCATTTCAGCGCCCCGGTTCCCGGGGCGCTGATTTTAGTTGGGCTCTGAACTAAAAACTGGATGTATCCGAAAAAATTGATTACTCCAGCCATTGGTATAGAGCCTACACTTTTACAAAAACCGCATAATAAGCAACTCTAAACATTGATCTTTGTTCATGCAGTATGGTATTATATTAGGCATAAATACCATTCGGAGGAAATGCGCATGAAAGAGCTGTTCTTCTGCCCAAGCTGCATGGCAAAGCTCACACCGGAGGACGGGAAATGTCCGATCTGCGGCAGCGAACTGAATATAGAAAACGCGCCGCATCGTCGTGAAGTGGTTAAGCTAAAAGCGGACACGGAGGGGGTACATTTTGGACAGCAGATGTGCCATAATGGGGACATGCAAAAGCACACCTCTGGAGATATATCATGCTGCCCGGATAAAACAAAAGCACCGGAGGAACTTCCTCCGGTGCTTTGTTATATTCATTTTATCAGTTCCGTGACAACGTGCTGGCACAGCAGCAGTCCAGCCGAGGCCGGCACCCATACGAGCGAACCGGGAACGCTTCGCCGTCCGGGGGGCGGAGCCTCCAGCTGCTCCGGTTCCATCGGCTCCTCCGGGCTGAACACGACGGTGTGGTGCGTCACGCCGCGCTGCCGCAGCTCACGCCGCACAACGCGCGCAAGCGCGCAGCC
>ERZ773136.1314-NODE-1314-length-24885-cov-4.249174_pt1 | contig 24885 bp, 17 predicted proteins | sample MGYA00580855_ERZ773136 | MGnify/ENA primary metagenome ERZ773136 (study PRJEB29015, sample SAMEA2737860) | human gut metagenome | biome: human gut; feature: human-associated habitat; material: faeces | place: China | collected 2012 ... | reverse complement strand
CTTCGGGTCACACCGTTCTCTGCGACAAAATAGTTACTTGTCACTATTAAGCCTTCCCTTTCGGGAGTTCCGAGGTTTTTCAAACCTCGAATCAGCTCACAAAACCGAAAACTTTCATATTACCTCAAAAAAACTATGGCATTTTCTGCCGAAATGTGATATACTACAAAAAGTATCATTGCAGAAAGAGGAAAGGAGGTTTCGTATGCCCGATAACCGCTTTTATAAGGCTCTCATCACCTATGCGCTCGACCTCGGCGAAGCCATGCTTAAATGCGGCGCAGAGGTCAGCCGCGTCGAAGATTCCTTGCAGCGCATCTTCTCCTGCTATGGAGCAACCGACGTCGATGTGCTTACGATCACCTCGTGTATCATCTTGACCGTCACCTTCTCGCCGGAGGAGGTCTATACCCAAACCCGGCGCATCAAGTCCTCCGAAACCGATTTTGACCGCTTGTCCCGGCTCAATGCCCTTTCACGCTTTATCTGCGATAACCGTCCCGAACCCGAAGAAATACGCGTGCGCTTGCAAAAAGCCGTCGAAGAGCCTGAATCAAGCGGAAAACGCTTTGCGCGCGGCCTCGTCGGTACAGTCTGTGTGACCGGCGGCTCCGCCGTGTTTTTCGGCGGAAAAGCAGCGGATTTCGCAGCCGCCGGTCTTGTGGGACTGGTGATCTTCGCGTTTGAACGGCTGTTTCGCAAAAAAATCCTTAATATTCCTTTATATAACTTCGCCTGCATGCTGTGCGCCGGACTTGTAGCCTTGCTCTTATCCCTCGCCTTTCCGGCTATCGACCGTGACAAGGTGCTTATCGGCGCGATCATGGTCATCATTCCCGGCGTGGCCTTTACCAACGCTGCACGGGATATTCTGCTCGGTGATACCATTTCCGGTTCACTGCGCTTACTTGAATCCGTTTTATATGCGGCAAGCATCGCCGGCGGTATCGCCGTGGCACTCCTTACGCTTGGAGGTGGGATCGGATAATGCAGATAATCATTCAGATCTTAAGCGCATTGTGCGCCTCTTTCGGCTTTGCGCTGATTTTCCGCCTGCAAGGAAAAAGCGTGCTGTTTGCGTCGCTCGGCGGCGCTCTCACATGGGGCGTTTTCTTGCTCTGCCGGTTGGAGCTGTCCAATTTATTTCTGTTAAATCTCATTGCCGCCGCCTTTGCCGCTTTTTATTCGGAAGCCATGGCCCGCGTGTGCAAAATGCCATCCACCTCCTTTCTCGCTCCGAGCATTATTCCGCTCGTGCCGGGCGGTTCGCTTTACTATACGCTTCTCTATTTGATCGGTAAGGAAGAACAGAAATCAAGCGAAGCCGGCGTGAATACCCTGCTTACGGCAGGCGGCATTGCGGTCGGCGTTGTGCTTGTTTCGGTCATTGTACGCTTTTTAAGCGGTCGTTTTTGGCACAAAACGCCTGAAAACACGAAAAAAGTTGTAAAAAAAATGTAAACTTGCAGCGTTACCCATTTCCTTTAAGCCCCTTTTTTGTTATAATAAACTCCGTGAGTGTATGCTCGCAAAAAATATTTTATCACACACACAGCGGTTTCGGCAAGGGTGTCCGTTTCTTCGGATAAGCCGTGTTCTATGGTAAACCGGCTGTGGTGGAAAAAACCCAAAGGAGGACATTTTTATGTCAGTCATTTCCATGAAGCAGCTGCTCGAAGCAGGCGTCCATTTCGGACATCACACCAGAAGATGGAACCCCAAAATGGCGGAATACATCTTCACCGAAAGAAACGGTGTTTACATCATCGACCTTCAGAAGACCGTTAAGAAGTTAGAGGAAGCTTATATGTTCCTCCGTCAGGTCTCCATGGAAGGCGGAAACATCCTTTTCGTCGGTACTAAGAAGCAGGCATCCGACGCGATCAAAGAAGAAGCCGACAGATGCGGCTGCTACTATGTCAACATGCGTTGGCTCGGCGGTATGCTTACCAACTTCAAGACCATCAAGAAGAGCATTGCCCGCCTGAACGCTCTCCACAGAATGGAAGACGACGGTACGTTCGAACTTCTCCCGAAAAAGGAAGTTATCTCCCTTGTTAAGGAAATCAACGACCTCGAAAGAAACCTCGGCGGTATCAAGAACATGGAAACGCTTCCGTCTGCTATGTTCGTAGTTGACCCGAGAAAAGAAAAGAACGCTGTTGCCGAAGCAAGAAAGCTCGGTATTCCGGTCGTTGCTATCGTTGATACCAACTGCGATCCGGACGAGATCGACTATGTAATTCCGGGTAACGACGACGCTATCCGCGGCATTAAGCTCATCCTTTCGGTTATGGCCGACGCCGTTCTCGAAGGCAAGCAGGGCGAACAGTTCACGGATTCCGCTTCCGACAAAGAAGAAGCAAAGGACGCCGAATAAGTTCCTTTCAAAATTTGAAACAGGAGGACAATAAAATGAATTTTACAGCAAAAGACGTATCGGATCTGCGTGCGCAGACCGGTATCGGTATGATGGAATGCAAAAAAGCTCTCGCCGAAGCAAACGGCGATAAAGAAGAAGCAGTCAAGATTTTGCGCGAAAAAGGTCTTGCCGTTGCAGAAAAGAAAGCAAGCAGAATCGCCGCAGAGGGTGTTGTCGATATCCTCGCTAAGGACGGCGCTTACGCTATGGTCGAAGTCAACTCCGAAACCGACTTCGTCGCGAAAAACGATTCCTTCAAGGCTTTCGTTAAGGGCGTGCTTGAAACCATTCTTGCCAATAAGCCGGCTGATGTAGACGCACTTCTCGCCTGCAAGTTCGCCGGTACCGATGATACCGTTGACGCCGTTCTCAAGGATAAGACCTTCCAGATCGGTGAAAAGCTCTCCATCCGTCGTTTCGTTATCGTAAACGAACCGGTTTGCGCAAGCTACGTTCACGGCGGCGGCACGATCGGCGTTATCGTCTATGGCGACGCTACGACCGATAAGGAAGCTGCATCCGGCGTACTTCGCAACGCTGCTTTGCAGGTTGCCGCTATGAATCCGCTTTACCCGAATAAGGAAAGCGTTCCGGAAGCTGACCTCAATGCAGAAAAGGAAATCATCCTCACCCAGATCAAGAACGACGAAAAGAACGCCAAGAAGCCGGAAGCCGTCCTCGAAAAGATGGTTATTGGCAAGATCGGCAAGTTCTATTCCGAAAAGTGCTTGCTTGAACAGGAATATGTCAAGGCTGAGGGCAAGGAATCGGTTGGCGAATATATTGCAGCCGAAGCTAAGAAGCTCGGCGGCGAGATCACTCTTAAGGGCTTTGTCCGTTATGAAAAGGGCGAAGGCATCGAAAAGAGACAGGATGACCTTGCAGCTGAAGTTGCTAAGCTCACCCAGAAATAAGCAAAAAAGCGTTTTAGAAACGCGCAAAGGACTGAAAACCGGTTGGTTTTCAGTCCTTTTTTTGTGCTTTTGCATGCAAGCGCTCTAAACATGTTTAAAGTTGACCTAAAAGATCGAATGTTCCAATAGGATGGGGCGTCCTACCGGTGCAACGCAGCATGTTTAATAGGCTGTTCTTTTCGCAAAACCTCGGCGCAATTCACACAAAACGCTTTGCTATGCTCCAATTTCCTCTTTCATGCGAAATAACGACACACAAGTATTCAAGTTCTTTTGCCTACTTTTCTCCGACCGGCGAAGCGCCGGTGCAATTACGCACAAAATACTTTGATATTCTCCAAGTTGCCCCTTCATGCGAAATAACAATACACAAATATTCAAGTTCTTTTGCCTACTTTTCTCCGAAAGAAAAGTAGGCGAGTAGCCCTTGTCGCGCTCCGCAGCGCGCGAAATCCTACTTTACGATCTTCACAAGGAACGACGGCTCGGCCTTGTCCACGTCGGAACGCGCTGACGAACCGAATAACCGCATATCGTCGCCACTTAGCATAACCTTTGCGCCATCCACCCGGCATTTCTCGGTCACATCTACCGCTTCGTCCGCCATCATATCCTGTACAAAAATGCGCGCATCGCCAATCGGCTCGTCAAATACAAGCGTCAGACTGTTGTAATACCCGAATATGCCGATCGGCGCATCTAAAGCACCAACCTTGAACGTGATATCCGCCGCACCGATGATGCCGGCGTTCGGGTTTATCGTGCGCTTGAGCGTCGCAATCGAATATGCACCCGTGTGCGGATTCTTCGAAGCCACCACAAATGGAATCACTTCACCGACTGCCTTTACCTCCGGCAATTCGCAGCCGCGCGCCATAACCGCCGGCGCGGACTCCTCAAACCGCTTGGCAACCACATCGATCCACCAGCTCGGCCGACGGTCAAAGAAATAGGTGTCCGTCAACCGTAAGCCGCTCTTTTTGTAATCCGTGTCGTGTACCGAAAACGGCGGCGCAACGCGATGCCAGCGTAAGCACGCCGCGTCCGACGTATCCTTGCTGTTTCCGCCCATAATGCCGAGCGCACAGCCGAGAGCCGCGCATATCGACGAGCAGGTCTCCGCATTGAGAATGCCTTTTGTGCCATACTCCGGCTTCATGCCGACAGATGCCGAAAGCGCTTCATCCGCACGCATGAGCATAGAGGAATTTTTGAACGGCTGCGCAACGTCGTACAGACGGAATACGTCGCAGATCGGCAGATCCTCTGTCGTTTCTTTGACCCGGTGCGCAATATTGCCCATTTCGGAATACGGCGGCTGACACACTGCGTGTTCGACGATGATGCTCGGCGCGTTCTCACGCAAAACCTCGGTAAGCATACGGCGGTATGTCGGGTCACAGTGCCGACCCCAGTCAATTTTCCAGTACAAAACGCCGGCTTGCTCACACCAGCGTGCGCGCTCCGCCCAATATTTTCTCGCTTCTTCGCCGACGCCGAGATCGCCCTTGCCGCTGCCGCCGGTCTCGGTGGCGATCCATAAACCGATTCCGGCATAGCCGAAATCTTTTGCCTTTTGATTTAGGGTTCTTAAACGTTCCACCGGCGTTTTGCCGTAGTTCGGGAATTTTTCCGGATTCGGGTCACATGTGCCGAAAAAGCGCTCGACCTGCCAGCTGTTTTTACTGCCGAACGGTACGTCCCAGCCGTCGTCAAGCAGCAGATACAGTCCCGAACGGTAGGTGCGGTCATACGGATGGTAGTAGCGCTCGCTGCCGAAAAGCAGCTCATCGGTAAGTGCGTCACGCTGATCGGTGCAGCCGTCGCCGGAATGCAGTCCTATCTTGGAAGCGGTAGCCTCCTGTAGTGCCCAGGTACACATATAGTCATAGCAAGGTCTGCTCTCTTTAGGAATAAAATTCATGTTGGTACTCCTCTCGTTTTTTGCTGTTTGGGAAGAATACATAAGCGCCGCCGGAGATAGCACGTTTCCGTCGGATACGGGTTCCTTGCGCTTGCCGCCAGTGAGAAGCTCATCGGTGCTGATTCCGAACAGCTTCGCAAGGTCAAGCAGCGTTTTATTGGAAGGCTTCGACCGCCCGTTTTCCCATTTGGACACGGCCTTATCGCTAACGCCAAGCCTTGCGGCAAGCTCTTTCTGCGAGAGTCCCGACCCGACGCGAAGACCGCACAAATAATTTCCGAAATCGAAATCGTTCATAGCATTTTCCCCTTTGCTGTATTCTTCTACGGCTATTGTACCAAAAAAACGGGTCGTTTGCAACAAAAACGACCCGTTTTGCACTCTACCGACGGTAGAACTTCGCTTATTTTAACTTCAGACCGTCGCTAAACGCCTTGCCGACCACATCGCCAAGCTTGCGGTAGGTATTGTGGACCGGGTCAAAGGTGATCGGAACAAATTTGGTAAGATCAATTTTTCCATCCTCGCCCAAAATGCTTTCATCGGCACACACATTGACAATTTCACCCACAAGGCGGCAGGCTTCTTCGTCGTAGCTTATCAAGCGGCATTCGAGCGCCAAGGGCAGCTCCTTGAACAGCGGCGCGTTGACGACTTCGCTCTTTTCGGCGTGCCAACCGGCCTTTTGAATCTTATCCGGCGTGTCGTTGCCCGAAGCGATTCCGACATAGTCGCTTGCAGCGACATTCTTTACATCGGCCACGCTGACGGTAAACGCTTTGTTTTTCAAGATGTTTTTTGTGGTCTTATGTGAAGCGCTGATACAGACGGAAATCTGCGTTTCTTCGCTGATTCCGCCCCAAGCGGCATTCATGGCGTCCGGGTTGCCAGCCTCATCATATGTGCCTAAGATCAACACCGGCATAGGATATAAAATAGGTTTTGCTCCGAAATTCTTACGCATATTCGCGTCCTCCTTAACGTAAAAATTTATGCCAAAATGGAAATATGGTGCGTAAATATCTGTGTTCCGCCCGGCTCAAGCGCTAAAATGCCCTCTTTGTTGACCAAAATGCCGTCCGCGTCCACACGGTCGGGAATGCCGTTCCACGGCTCAAGGCAAAGGTACGGCGCGCCTTTTTTTGTCCAAAGCACGAAATACTTGAAGTCGTCAAAGGCAACATGGATCTTTCGGCTTCCGTCACGCTTGGTAAGCGTCGCACCGCGCGATTTTAAGTTTTCAAACACAACGCAATCGTTATCCATGTGGCTGTATTTCATGTGAAGCGTGTTACCGTCAGCTTCGACCGGCTCGGTCTTATGTTCCAGATAGTTGCCGTCTAACACCGTGCGTACAAGCGGTTCGGTCTTGTCAAACACAACGTCGTATTCTTCGATTCCCTCCGGGCAGGAATAGGCTTCGTGCGCACCGGGAGCGTAGTACATGGTTCCGGCGCCGGTGTTGGTTGTGAGGAAGCTGACATGAAGCGTATTGTCCTCTAAGGTGAAGCGCACTCGGAATTCGAAATTGAACGGATATACCTCGCGCGTGTCCGGCGTGTCGCGCGTCACAAGCGTGAGAACATCCTGCGAATGCTCTTCACAGTCAAACTCGCGAAACAGCACAAACCCATGCTTGGTGAGAGTATATTTTTTATCTCCGTAAATATAGGCGTCGTCGCGTAAGCCGCCGCAGATCGGGAACATGATCGGTGCGGTTCTGTTCCATATGGCCGGGTCACCGCTCCACATATATTCGCGGTCATCCTGATTCTTTATGCTCTTTATCTGAGCACCGATATTGGATACCGTAACAGTCAATTTTTCATTTGCCAAAACATATCGTTTTTCTGCCATTTTTCAAATCTCCCTTGCCGATATTCGGCTTTTCGCTTTATCTGCATTATACTATATTTGCCGCCGCCTGTCAAGTGTGAAAATGCACAGTAAAAACCCTCCGACTTTCATCGGAGGGTCTCTACCCACATTTATTAAAAGGAGAAAAACACTTGTAAGTTTATGGGTTATGCCACGTCAAGCTTGAAAGTAATTTCAAACGTCTTGCTTGAAGAATCCTCATCGGAATCGCGGTAAACCTTTAAGGTGACCTCATCGCCCGCTTTATTGTTTGCTTTGAGGTTGTTCAGTTCGGTTACAGTCTTGACCTCTGTGCCGTTATAGGCGGTGATAATATCGCCGCGGCGAAGTCCGGCTGCGGCGGCTGCGCTGTCCTTATTGATCTGGACAACCAACACGCCTTGGGGAATATCATAATACTCTGCTTCGGAGGCCGTAATATTGGACGCGGAGATACCGATTGCGCCTTCACCGGCGACAAAGTCGTTTTCCGGACGTTCCTTTACGGTGCCATATTCCATTAACTGGCTGATGATCGGCAGTGCGCCGTTAATCGGAATCGAAAATCCGATACCCTCATATTCCGAGGTCAGCTTCAGTGTGTTGATACCGATGACCTGTCCCTTGGAGTTGATGAGCGGACCGCCGGAGTTGCCTTTATTGATGGTGGCATTGGTCTGCAAGAGCGTCATAGTCTTTTTGGAACCACTGTTCTCGGAAAGCTGAACATTGCGGTTGATTGCCGAAATGATACCGTCGGTCACGGTTCCACGGAACTGGATACCGGCCGGGCAACCGATGGCGATGACTTCATCACCCACGACAAGGCGGTCGGAATCGCCGATTTCCATCGGGACAAGGTCAAGACCGGTCGGGTCGATTTTGATAACGGCAATATCCGAAAGCTCATCCGAGCCGACAAGCGTAGCTTCCACCTGCGTATCGTCGCTTAAGTATACCGTGATCTTGTTCGCACCCTCCACAACATGGTGGTTGGTGATGATATAGCCGTCTGCATTGTAAATGAAGCCGGAGCCTGTGCCCTGCGTGATCTGCGGCTGTGAATAGAAGTTGCCGAAGTAACCGTAGTAGCTGTTGCCGGAGGACTGTACCTCCACTACAATGCCGACCGTGCTGGGCGAGCATTTTGCGGCAACCTGACTCTTAGTCAAGCCTTCTTCGGAATCCTTAAAGGTCGAAAGCAGCGTGGCTGTGCCGGACATCTGCGTTCCGTTGACCGTTGTATCCGGAGAATTTCCGGCTACTTTCAGTGAATCGCTGCCCTTGAAGTAATCCGCCGCCATAAACGAGGCGATTGCAACAGCCGAAACCGTAAAGACGGTCAACATGCTTGCGGCAAACACCTTAAAGCCTTTGGAGGACTTTTTGGCGCTTTTAGCCGGTTTTGCATGAACCGGTGCGCCGGTGTTGTTCCATGCGCAGCCGTTTACCTGCTCTGCACCGTTTGCGTCCGGACGGCTGTAAGAATACGTATCGCTTTGCGGATTGTAGGAAACATGCGAAACCTCCGACACCGTATCCGGCGCTCCTGCCGGTTCGGCATGTACCGCATCCGGTTCAGCCGACTCTGCTTCGGTCTGCTCGGCCGAAGCGGCGGGACAGGCTTCTTTTTCGCTTGCTTCGGCGACCGTTTCGGAAGCGGCTTCGGGAACTGCTTCGGCCGCTTCCGAAGCAACCTCTGCCACCGGTTCGTTTACCGCTGTGGGTACGCTTGCCGGTTCCTGTGTTTCGGGAGCGTTCGGCACGTCTGCATTTTCAAATTCTTTTTTGCTTTCAAAATCGTTGTTCATAAAAATTCGTCCTTTCGTCAGAATTGATATTTGGTTTGTATCGTCTTGGTATCTTGCGGAGATTTTTTGCTCTCCCTTGATTACGAATACAGTTTACCCGACGATTCTGATATGCAGTCGTGCCGAATGTGATTTTTTCGTGAATTATTCTGAAGCTTTGAGGAAATTGACGGCAAGCGTCACAGCCTCGGCTCGCGTAATACTTTCATACGGACGGAAGAGCGCGTCGTCGCCCTGTATGAGCTTCATGCCGCGTGCGATGGCGATAAAGCCGACATCCTCGCGTTTCAGATCGCTGTTATCCGCAAAATCCGTAATAAAGATATCCGGCATAGCCGCCACTTTATAGTAGCCTGCCGCGTCGATCACATATTTGACGGCTTGCGTGCGAGAAATTTCCTTATCCTCCGCGCCGTTTTCGGGAACCGAATCGGCCGGCGATTTGCCGAAGAAACCGAGAAGCTCGAAAAATTCCTTTTCGGTAATGGCTGCATCCGGCTTGAAGGTCGCGCTGTCCTCGTCATCGCTGAAACGGAAGCCGAGGTCGGTGAGCATACCGATGCTCTGCGCCGCCCAATGACCGGAAACATCCGTATATGCGTTTTCCGTTTCTTTTTCATACGGTGCGCCCGAATAGTCAAGACGTTTTCCGGTGAGCGCCGAGACCGTCTGCGGTGCGTTCGAAATATCCGACCAGACCAGTCGCGAATAAGTTTTGGTGTCATACAGGTCGTTTAAATCGACAAGGCCGGCCTTGCTGTCCACCAAATACTGCTTGTAGGTGTAGTCCGAATTGATCTCGTAATTCAAGCTGAATTCGCCCGATTCCAACAAAGAGCGGTACGCCTGCTCCGGCGTGATGGCGTCGGAGGGCGATTCAAAGGCCACATCGTCATACCAGTCATAGGAGAAGCGCGTCACCTTACCGGTCACGCGGTCAACCGCGCCGTTTACGCTGTTGTAAATGAAATCTACGCCTTCGTTGACGCGCGTGTACGAAAGGCTTGCCGCACGGTAGACCGGAATATCCGGCAGTGTTGCATCGGTCGCTTTTTCGTAGTTTATCGCCACAAGACTGCCGGTATTCGAAAGGCGGACATTTTTCATGATATCCGGAATTTCGGTGTCGGCAAAGGCGCGGAAGATCTCATCCGCCTGCTCGGGCGTGTAGACCAACTTCGGCAGCTCCGCAGTGCGCACGGAATTTACATAATAGGCATAGTCCGGAATGCTGGTTTCAAACGAAAGCAAACGTCCGGTCTGGGCGTCCACCGTCGCATGCATGTAAGCGCGGTAATAGCCTTCCTCCTCCTTGGCTTCGCGGTACGGCGAAGAAAAGGAAATGTTCCAGATGTAGCCGTTGTCGCCGTCTGCATTTTTGCCGGCGCGGTAGTACGGGCTGTAATAATAGGTGTTCTTTTTGGTGAGTCTTGCTTCGACCGCCGTTGCATCGGGTTCGATGTACAGCGCCTTGTTGTTCAAGACCGTATCGATCGCCTTTTCGCGCGTGATCAGCTTGTTCAAGATGTCGAGCTGCGCCAGCTCCTCTTCGGAAAGCTCATATTCCGACGAGCTTGAGGCATCCTCCGCCGCTTCGTTGAATTTGGAGTTGCTTAACGAGCCGCCGCCTGCACTGCCGTCACGGTCAACCGTCCAGGTGTTGCGCTCGGTATAGACGGTGCCGTTCGCTGCGTCCACCGAGAGATACGATTTTTCGGGCGTATAGACGAGGTAAGCCTTGCGGCCGGTAAATTCGCCGTTTTCATCGTATTCGGTCTTTAAGCGGTAAGACAGGATCATTTTCTGCTCACCGACAAGCTTTTCCTTAGCCGCATCGGCGGAAATGTCGCCTTGACCGTCAAACGCAAGCGCATAGTGATAATTGCAGTCAAGCGATGTCATTTCACCGGTAACATAGTCTATCCAAACCGTGGCATTGTCATCCGGAACAACGATTCCGTTCTCATAGCGGACAAAATAATAAGTAAAGCTCTGAGAATAGAAGCTGCTTGCGGAGGAGCTGACAAGCTTCATGGAATCCGCCGCCTCCGGGCAGAGCTTCTTAAGCGCGTTTTGCGCATTTGCGGCAAGCTCTTCTTTGGTAAAATGCGGGAGTTTGACGCCGCGCGTGCGGTCATAGCGGCTTAACGAATAGGATTCGATGTTTCCCTTTTCGTCAGAGGTAACGCGAACGCGTCCGTTTCCGTCCTTGTCCGACCAAGTGAAGCGCCAAGAGGCGGCGTTATAATAGGTCGGCGCGGAATAGTTCCAATCGAAATCGGTATAAGCTTCGGGAATATCGAGCTTCGGCTTAACGATTTTGATGAGATTTTCCATATCTTTTGCGGTCGGCTCGGTCGTTTTCTTGGCCGTATCCGCCGATGCGTCGGCAATATCCGTCGTACCGAGAACGCTCGGATCTTCCACTTCCACGTCCGTTTCGGCAGCAAGCGCTTGAGGCGCAAGTGCGCTAAGGGCAAAGGTTCCGGCTGCGGCAGCCGCAAAAATTCTTTTTGCTTTCACTTTCATAAATGTCATTCCTTTCCGGAGTTGATCTGTCAAATCTATGCAAATCGCTTGCAAATCTGTCTGTATGACGAAATGAATTTCCGGTTTGTTCCGCGTTTTTTCAAAAAATTTCTATTTTTGCAGCATATCTAAAAATTAAATTGCTATTTTGGCTTAAATATGTTATACTGAATATAGAATTCCAAAACCCGTTCAAAGCAAGGTGATTCTTATGAATAAAAGCATAGCCGAACTCTTAAAGGAATACCGCCTTTCGAAAGGACTTTCTCAAAAAGCGCTTGCAGAAAAATTAGCAGTCGATGCTCGCACCGTTGCAAAGTGGGAAGCCGGAAAAGCGCTGCCGAGTGCAGAGCATTTGATAAAAATACTGGAATTATGCGGTGCATACCGTTCGCACAGCGCTAAGCCTCAGCGCCGCACGCCGACCGGCATGCAGTCGTTGACTAAACTTTTCAAGATCGGCCGCGGCCCGTCCAGCTCACATACGATAGGCCCTGAACGCGCCTGTCTTGCCTTTAAAGGCCGTTTCCCCGACGCCGACGCATTCCGTGTGACGTTATTTGGCTCGCTTGCCAAGACCGGTAAAGGACACGGCACAGACACTGTCATCCAAAAGACCTTTGCGCCGATCGCCGCCGAAGTGCTCTTTGACCCGGTCAAGACCGACCTTCCGCACCCCAATACCCTGACGCTTACGGCATTAAAGGACGGAAAAGAGATCGGCACAGCCACTGTTCTCAGCGTGGGCGGCGGCGATATCGTTTTTGAAAACGAACCGTGGGAAAAGCCGGAGGATATCTATTCCGAAACCACCTTCGAGAGCATTGCCACCTTGTGCAAAGAACAGAATATCCGGTTATGGCAATACGTCGAAGCACATGAAAATGCCGATTTTCCGGCCTATATGGCGAATATCTGGAACGCCATGAAAGCCGCCATCCGGCGCGGATTAGACGACAGCGGCACGCTTCCGGGCGGACTTCATGTCAGCAAAAAAGCCAAAGCTTTATATAACAGCCGCTATATCGGCGAACCGGACGATGTGCGCGAAAACCGCGTGGTGTGCGCCTATGCCTATGCCGTCAGCGAGCAAAACGCGTCGGGCGAACCGGTAGTTACCGCGCCGACCTGCGGCGCAAGCGGCGTACTGCCGGCCGTCATGTACTACTATCAGATAAAGAACGGCTATTCCGACGCACAGATACTTCATGCTCTCGAAACTGCCGGTCTTATCGGCAATCTCATCAAGACAAACGCCTCTATTTCGGGCGCGGAATGCGGCTGTCAGGCGGAGATCGGCAGCGCCTGCACCATGGCAGCGGCAGCGCTTGCGGAGTTATTTGAGCTTGAGACCGAAAAGATCGAATGTGCGGCAGAAATTGCCATGGAGCATCATTTAGGACTGACCTGCGACCCGATCGGAGGACTTGTACAGATTCCGTGCATTGAGCGCAACGCGGTAGCCGCCATGCGTGCCATCAATGCCGTCAATATTTCCGGCTTTTTATGGGATACGCGCAAGATATCGCTTGACCGCGTCATTGAGACCATGCGCGAGACAGGGCTTGATTTGTCCGAGCCGTACAAGGAGACCTCGCAGGGCGGACTTGCCAAAATAAAGCTATAGGGGATATGGGACCGGTAAAAATGTTTTTACTGCTCCCTTTGTCCCGATAGGGACAAGCTTTCTGCAAAGCAGAAAGAATAGCCGCAGGGGGCGGCGAAAGAATTTAATTGGATTGTGCGAAGTTGTTGTTTTTGTGCGCTGATTCGAGGTTTGCGAACCTCTGGACTCCGGGGACGATTCAAAGCTCTGTCGGAAGCAATTTTGCAAAGCTTTCCGGCGGCTCATGTCGAAACCGGTTTTGCCTACAAAATGGCGGCGAAAAGGCTTTGAATCGGTGCGAAAGGATAGCTATAGTGCTGACGCAAGACCGATGTTTTTCGAAAAAGAATTGTTTTACAGCAAGCTCACAGTGGGTTTTCGCAGATGAAAATTGTGGCTGCTCGTTAGCTTTGGCGCAGTACGAAATTGCGGTATAGTTGCGATTTGCGGTATACAAATTAATAACTTAATAAATAATAAGGAGATATTGATATGTACAATATATCTGATTTTGGTGCAGTTGCAGACGGAAAAACTTTAAATACCGAATTTATTCAAAAAGCCATTGACGTATGTTACGAAAATGGCGGTGGTAGGGTGACAGTGCCTGCCGGCGTATTTGTCACAGGTACGATTTATTTAAAAAGTAATGTTGAGCTGCATATTTCTCATAATGCTGTTCTGAAAGCTTCGGATAACCTTGATGACTATAATGAGACAAATGAATATCCGGAAAATCAAGAAATATGTGTTGGAGAGGAATGGGTTGGAAAACATTTAATTATAGCACGAAAATGCGAAAATGTTGCTATTATCGGCACCGGAACGATTGACGGAGCGGGTGATACATATTTCTGTTCTCCGAAACCTCATGACCGTTATATATGGAGAGATGGCTTGGCTCTTGCGAAGGATAAAGAAAAACTGCGTCCGGGCCAATTGATTTGCTTTATTCTATCCAATCAAATCACTGTTTCGGATATTACTATTCGTAATATGCCTTGCTGGGGTTGCTTTTTCCACGGATGTAATGTCGTTTCTGTAAAGGGTTTAAAGGTTTTTAATCTGTCGTATGCCGCAAATACGGATGGAATTGATATTGATTGCTGTAAATATGTTACAATTTCCGATTGTATTATTGATACCGGAGATGATGCAATCGCCATTCGCTGTGATTCAAAAAGGCTTGGGGTAGAAGCACAGGCGTGTGAATTTATTGCAGTATCGAACTGCGTACTCGGCTCATCTTCAAGTGTGTTCAGAATAGGTGTTGGTGTTGGTGAAATTCGTCACATTCGTATTTCTGATATTGTAATTACCCGTGGAGGTGCCGGTGCCACAATACAAACAAGCTTTAACGGAAACGGTGCCGCCGATATCAGTGATATAAACATATCAAATGTTTCTGCTGTCAATGTATCCTTCCCATTTGAAATTTACAGTGAGGTTGGCAGTATAAGACATTTGACTTTGCAAAATATGAGATTTGAGGCTATTGCTGCTGCGAAAGTTTTTTGTAATCATGACGAAAGCATGGAGAATGTATTGTTAAAGGAAATTGATATCTTTATCAAACCTGAAACTACTGAATTAACTGATGAGAATATAGAAAGACGCGGTAGAAGTATGCTCAACTTAAGTAATGTAAAAGGTGCAAGACTGAATAATGTAAGAATTTTTTCACAAGATTCAACTACTTGGAGGGATAAGGCTGAAATCGTCGGTTGTGATGATATTTCAATTGAAAACTGTTTAATTGAATAATGCTTTATAATCCCAAACATAAATTTTCCGTGATAGTTGTGTTGTTGGTTTTATAGGGGGATATACAAGGCGAATTACAAGGAACTTACGTGATCTTGAGGAACGAGAAAAACGCAAAGAAAAAGAAAAAGAGCACGGTCTTGAATAACCGCGCTCTCAGACTACTGACAAACCCACCTCTTGCTAAAAAGGTGGGTTTGTCAGTAGTCTGGAAACTTTTCGTTTGCACGAAAAGTTTTGCCCTGCGTGCTTTTTCGCCGCCCTCGGCGGCTGTTCCCGGCGGCATAACCGTCTTTATAACTTTCCTTCCGGAAAGTTTTGCCCCATTCGGGGCAGCACAAAACGACCGTGCCGCAAGGCATAGCCCTGCGATATGGTCGTTTTGTGCGAATATGGTCGGTACTTCCTCTTTACAAACGTCTGAAAAGAGTGTATGATTGTTATGAAATCAACCGAATCCAAAAAGGAGTGATTTGTCATGAAGCATACCCGAAAACCGCGTATCGGTATTATCGGCATGGGACATTTTATCTATTGGCCGCAATTTGAAGGCCTAAAAGAAACTCTTATGCAAAAGCAACAGTCCTTCAAAGCCTATTTTTCCGGCGAAAGCGACCTTATCGACCTTGGCTTTGCCGACGATATCGATACATCCTTTGAAGCGCTGAAACGCGCCGAAAGCGCCGACCTCGACGCGCTTTTCATCATCATGTCCACCTACGTCACCTCCGCCGTTGTGTTCCCGTTCGCCAAATACCTGCATGTGCCGCAGATATTAGTCGCCATTCAGCCCCTCGACCGGCTCGATTACGCAAAAACCACCACCTATATGCAGCTTTGCAACGATGATATCTGCTCGCTTCCCGAATTTGCCGGCGTGTATGAACGCCTTGGCGCTCCGGCTCCGTTTTTCCTTGTCGAAGCCGAAAGCCGCTCAGAGGAGATCCGCCGCCGCGTCACTGTCTATGAGCGTGCCATTACAGCGCTTGCTGCCTTTAAATACGCCAAATTCGGCTATCTCGGCCACACCTACGACGGCATGTACGACATGAACACCGACCCAACCGCCTTTTCGCGCACCTTCGGCGCTCATGTCAAAATGCTCGAAATGTGCGAGCTTGCCGAATACGTCCACAGCGCGACCGACGCCGAAGTAAAGGCCAAGGTCGATGAGATCAAGAACATTTTCGATATCCGCGAACCCTCCAACGACCCTCTCACCGACCATGTCGAAGAGAGCGACCTTGCATGGGCGGCTCGCAACGCGGTCGGCCTTGATAAACTCGTGACGGGCAACGGCCTTTCGGCGCTTGCCTACTTCTATAAAGGCGAACACGGCAACGAATACGAAGCCATCGCCGCAAACCTCATCATCGGCAATACTCTGCTCACCAGCCGCGGCATTCCGCTTGCCGGCGAAGCTGACCTCAAAACCGCCGCCGCCATGATGATTTTAAAAAGCGTGGGAGCAGGCGGCTCGTTTGCCGAGCTGCACCCGTTCGACATTCACGACGATATCGTGCTTGTGGGACACGACGGTCCGCACAACATCAATATCAGCGACAAAAAACCGATTTTGCGCAAGCTCAAAAAATTCCACGGCAAGAGCGGCTCGGGCGTTTCAGTCGAATTCAAGCTCAAGACCGGCGACGTAACGCTGCTTTCGTGTTCAGTTGACCGAACCGGCTCTTTAAAACTCATTTCCGCAGTCGGCGAATCGCTGCCCGGCGCAATTCCGCAGACCGGCAATACCAATACCAAATGCCATTTCTCTGTCCCGGCGTGTAAATTCGTCGAAAAGTGGTGCGCCGCCGCGCCCACTCACCATTTGGCGCTCGGCGTAGGAAATCACACGGAAGAAATTGAAATTTTTGCGCGTATGGCAAACATTCCGCTTACAAAAGTTTTGGAGGGCTAAAATATGTTCAACTATGAATACCGTCCCGCTACAAACGCAGGGCGCGTCTGCTTAGAGCTTAGTTTAAAGCCGTTCGGCTACGACAAAAGCCTTGAAGGCATCGAAAAAGTCTGCCGTGACTACTACAAAAAATGGGCGGCCTTGCTCGAATACGCTTCCGGCTGCTCGGTGCTTTTATGGACGAGCGACGGCAGCGAGATATTCGAATTTACAGGCGACCTCGACATGCCGTTCGAATGGTGCAAATACATCGGCATCGGAAACTGGGACAGAAGCATAAAGGGCGAAGAGGCAAAAAAGGCTCGTTCGCTCCATCAGCTGCCTATCTATTACATGGAAAATCCGCCGGAAATGACCTATCGGGACTTAAAAAACATCATCGATACCTTAAAACGTGTCGGCAAGGAAATGACCGGCCTTGATATTCAGGTCGGCGAGACCTTCGATCCCGGCCCGGAATTCGCCTATTCGGCCTTCAAATATGAGCGTCATCCGGAGATCGCCAAGGGCGACATCATGGGCAAAAATCAATGGCTGCACTGTGCAGCGCGTCTGTACGCCGAAAAACGCGCCTACGCCGCCTATCCGGACGGCATTCCGGAAAACACGCACATCGGCGAGTTTTTGGGCAGACAGTTTATGGCTTTAAAAAAGGCCGTCGGCTTCGATTACCTTTGGCTGTCCAACGGCTTTGGATTTTCGCTTGCGTCGTGGAACTGGGTCGGTGAGCTATTCGACGGCGAAAAATTCGACTTTTCGGGCGCCAAGCACATTCGCGAAGCCATTGCCGAATTCTGGGACTATTTCAACGCCGAGATTGGCGATACTGTCATCGAGACGCGTGGCAGCAACCTGTCCACCGGCATGGACATTGCCGCACACGGCTGCCCGATTGACGTCATCTACAAGCAGAATATCGTCGCGCCTCCCAACTCGCCCTGGGCGGCCATGGATTATCGGTTCGGCCTTGAGCTTTCCGGCTTCATGAGCCACATTGCTGAGCTTCCGAAGAACGGCTATGCCTTCCGCTACTATTCGCACGACCCTTGGTGGCTCAATTCGCCGTGGTTCGACCGCTACGACCGCAGTCCGCACGACATTTATCTGCCGCTTGCCGTGACGCGTCTTGACAAAGACCTACAGGTCACGCACCCGTATGCGCTCGACTTCTTAACTGCCGACGACTCGTTCGGGCGGATTCCGGCGCGCGGCGCAAACGAAATGACGCCGCACATGTTGACCGCGTTCAACGATTTTCCAGATGAACCGGGTCTTGTGACTTGGGTCTATCCGTTTGAAGGCTACTGCAAGACCGGTCTTGCCGACGGCCATATGGAACGTATTTTCATGGACGACTGGTATATTGAGAACGCCATCGACCACGGCTTCCCGGTTAACACCGTCATTTCCGATAAAAACTTCATTCCGGCGGACAAGAAGAAATTTGTCGAAACCTTACTCGTCATGCCCGTGCCGGAGGAAGGTACTGCTCTTGAAACGGCGCTGTTTGAAGCGCTTGACTCCGGCGCACGCGTTATGTTATACGGCTCGACCAAATATGCTTCGGAACAGCTCCGCGCATTTCTCGGTCTTGCCCTTGCCGACAAGGCTCTTGACGGCGTTTTGACCGTTAAAACCTCACTTACGCTCGATACCGCCGAGGTCGGCAAGCGTGCGGAAACTCTTATGCACGACGCGCTTGTATCGAACGGCGGCATTTATGAGGTAAGCCGCGGCGAAGGCGCGTCGGAGGTCGTCTGCACGGCTTCGGCAAACGGCGAAACGCGCGTTTACGCGGTCTTTGCCGACAAGTGCGGCAAAAACAGAAGCGGCAAGGTATTCTGGGTGCGCGGCTCGTTCCCGCACAAGCGCAAGATCGAGGGACATCTGCCGCCGCTTTACAAGCAGACCGAGAACTTTCCTTCGGCCTTACTTATGCGTGCCGGAATGGCGCTCTTCGGTTATCCGATAAACTTTGAGTGCTACGACGTCAACGACAAACTGCCGCTCATTCTCTTTTCCCGCTGCCGCAGAGCGCTGTGGTTCAATCTGTTTTCCAAGGACGCGACCGTGCGCATGCGCATGTCCACACCGGACGGCGCGCCGGTACCGGACAACATGGAATTTGTCATCGAAAACAGCGTCGGCACATATCCGCTAAGCCGCTGGAATCACACCGACTGCCGCATTTATGTCAAGCAAGCGGCCAAATCCAAGATCACGCTCAAGAAGGGCAGCCCCGAAACGCATTTTGATAACGACGAACGGCTCGACATGCATGGGCTTATCGACGCCGAGGTCACGTTCTATCCGACGCACGGCGGCTCGGCGTTCATGCGGTGCGTGGATGAGGACAAGGACGATTGGGCAGTCCGCACGTTTGCCGGACAGAATATCGAAACGGAGTACGACAAAGCGCGCGGCTGCTACATTGCGCGTCATGTGACCGGCCGGCTCACCATATGCTGGCAGGAAAAAGAAAACTTCGGCGATTACAAGAAACTTGAATTTTTAAGACCGCAGGATTAAACAAACGGGTTGCTTTTGCGGAAAAGTATAGAAAAGCGGGCTTTTTGGCATGAGGCGCGAGCGCACGAATCTGTTTTCGTGTCGTAAAACTACGTTTTACGACACGCTGAAGCATGTTGCAAACAAAGTTTTGCAGCATGCTCTTTTTTATTGATTTTTTCGGAGGTTTGTGGTAAAATAAGTAAAAACATAAAAGAGAGGTAAGAATATGCGATCGGTATTTATGAGATTCCCGGACGGCAAAGCCAAAGCCGCCACCTTCAGCTACGACGACGGCAATCCGCAAGATGAGCGCCTTGCGGCCATTTTCGACAAGTACGGCGTGAAAGGCACCTTCAATTTCAACTGCGATGCTATGCGCGGAAAAACGATCTACAACAAAGAGCGGATCAAAGAAGTATTTCTTGACAAAGGTCACGAGATCGCCGTTCACGGCGCAAACCACCGCCCGACCGGCAATCTGCGCCCGATCGAAGGAATCCGCGACGTGCTCGACTGCCGCTTGGAGCTTGAAGAAAAATGCGACCGCATTATCCGCGGCATGGCATACCCGGACAGCGGCATCACGTTATTCGGCAATTTCGGAAGCTTTGAAACGGTTAAGACCTATCTTCGCGAATTGGACATTGCTTATTCGAGAACGCTTGCCGGCGATAACAATGCATTCATGCTCCCGTCGGATTTTTACGCCTGGATGCCGACGGCGCACCACGATAACCCGAAGATCATGGAGTGGATAGACGAGTTTATCCGCCTCGACACCTCCACCAAGGTATATCACGCCAGAAGAACCTGCCGTCTTTTCTACATTTGGGGACACAGCTACGAATTCGACAATAACAACAACTGGGAGCATATCGAGGAAATCTGCAAAAAGCTTTCGGCCTGTGAGGATATCTGGTTTGCAACCAATATTGAGATCTACGATTATGTCGAAGCCTATAAAAGTCTGCATTACAGTGCGGACGGACATAAGATCTTTAACCCGTCCCTGTTCACGGTTTACTTAGACGTGGACGGCACGGTCTATTCGGTCAAGTCCGGAGAGACCATTCGCGTATAAAACACAGACAAAGCGGCCATTTCGCTTGGTGCAAAGAGGTGGAATATGAACTATACGGTACTTGTCGTCGAGGACGAAGAAAACCAGCGCCGGGCGCTCATCGACCGCGTGCAATGGGAAAAAGCCGGCTTTACGGTGGTCGGCGAAGCGGAAAACGGCGCAGAGGCTCTCGATAAGGTCGAGCTTTTGGAGCCAGACCTCATTCTGACCGATATCCGCATGCCGCTCATCACCGGTCTTGAGCTGGCCGCACGGGTGCGCGAAATGCGCCCGGCCACACAGATCGTGATCCTCAGCGGCTATGACAGCTTCGAATACGCGCGCACGGCGATAAATTACAACATTATCAGCTATCTTTTGAAGCCGATCTCCTCAGCCGAGCTTTCCGAAGAGCTGTTTGACATCCACCGCCGCATGGAGGAACGCATTGCCGGAATCGGCAAAAACACAGAACCCGATTCCGCAGCCGACACTCAAGCGCGGTTAAAAAAGCTGACCCAAACCGAGTTTTTGCAGCCGATCCTGTTTGGCGGCGCCGAGGAACAGGCCGAGGATGACGCCGAATATCTCGAAAAAGCCACAGAGCTTGGTATCATCACCAAGGACGTCCCTTGCAAATTCTGCGTTTTAGTGTCCAAATTCAAAAAAGAACAAGTCAATGTCATCACGCCGGAACATGCGGATTTTGTCGACAAGGTCATCGGGCGGTATGCCGACGCCGTGTCGTTCATCGCCTATGGACGCGTGGTGACGCTTACCGTGTTCGACGCCGGAGCTGAACCGGAAAAAGAGCTGGAGCTTGCGCTTTTGGAGCTGGTGCAGACCGCAAAGCGCATGATGGACGAAACCTGTACGGTCGGCGTCAGCCGCGAGTTTTCCAAGCTTTCGGAGTGCTCGGCGGCCTATTTCGAAGCCGTCACGGCAAGACGCTACACCTCGGACGGCGCCGGCGAAGTGCGTTTTATCGCCGACAAGGAGAAGACAAGCAAGGTTGCGTTTGAATACGTTGAAAAATCCGTCTTAAAGGTGGAGCAGCTCTTAAAGGTCGGTTCGTTTGAAAGTCTTTGCGACTTTATCGGCGAGCTTTACGAGACCAATACGCCGGGAAATGCCAATCTTCTTGTCGTGCAGATCATCGCCACCGTCTGCCGCGTGGTCAACAACACCTCGGATAACGAGGAAATGGCGTCGCTCGTGGCGTCCAATCCGATCTTTGCGCGCATTACCGCCTATAACAGCGAAAGCGGCATGAAGAGCGAGCTTATCGAATTCTGCCGGGCAGCAAAAAACATCATCGAGCAATCCCAAAAGCGCGATTCGGAGATTCTATGCGACAAGGCGCTTCAGATCATTGAGGAACGCTTTGGGGACGAATCCCTCTCGCTTACCGGCGTGAGCGCCGAGCTTGCCGTCAGTCCGAACTATTTAAGCGCGCTTATCAAACGCGAGAAAAAACAGAATTTTATCACGCTTCTCACCGAAAAGCGTATGAAAACGGCGTATGACTTACTTGTCTGCTCGACCATGAAAATTCTTGAGATTTCGGAAAAGTGCGGCTACAGCGACCAACACTATTTCAGCTACTGCTTCAAGAAATTCTACGGCGTTTCGCCGAATAAGGTCCGCGGCGCCGGAAAGAGTGACGAAGCATGAACCAAAAGCATTTTTCCTTTGCATTGTCAAGGCTTGCCGTCGCGCTCATCGTTTTGTCCACCGTGAGCGCCGTTTCGGCCTGCGTTTTGTTCTTTGCGCAAACCTACAGCAAATCGCTTTTGCGCGCAGCGCGCATAAACTCCGAGCAGACCGTCGGACAGGCGACGCTTTCGCTCGACAATTATTTAAGCTCCTTAAAGGGCGACCTTGACCGGATCTGCCTACTCATGCCGGAATGCGAATCCGTCGAGGATTTCGGTACGAAAATGGCGGCTTTCTGCAAATTGCAGCCCGATATCTACGCAGTCACGGTCTATAATGAGAGCGGCGTGCCGCTGCTTTGCGTCAGCGACGGTTTAGAGCTGAAGCAAAACCGCTACACCTCTCTCGTCTATGACAGCACCTATGGCGTTACCGCAGACGGCTATACCGTTTCGCCGCCGCATGTGCAGATGCTGTTTCGCGGCGAATACCCTTGGGTAGTTACCGTCAGCGCCGAAAACGACGGCGCTTTATTCGGTGAAAAGGTGCGCGTAGCTCTCGATGTACGGTTTTATGAGATTGCCGGCTACATCGACCATATCGGACTCGGCCGACACGGTTATTGCTATGTGACCGACAAAAACGGAAATATCCTCTATCATCCCGCCCAACAGCTGCTCTATGCCGGCATCCGGACCGAAAATGCGGACGTTGCCGCTTTATCGGACGGCGTTCATTCTTATCATGGTGCGATGTACACCCTGGACACCACCTCGGACGGCGTATGGCGCGTTGTGGGCGTAAGCTTCACGGACGAGCTTGCCGCCAACCGCCGCACCCAGATCTTGAATGCCGTATTACTTGCCTTTGTATGCTGCTTTGCGGTATCGCTTGCGGCGTTAGTCCTCTTTTCACGACTGGTCAACCGCCCGGTAAAGCAATTGATACGCGCCATGCGCGAATTTGAAAAGGGCGCGAAGGACTTTGAATACCGCGCCGGTGAAAACAGCGTTGCGGAATTACAGGAGCTGTCGGATTCGTTCGCACACATGTCCGAGCGCATCAAGCTGCTCGTAAAGCGCGTAAAAGCTGACCAGACCGCTCTTCGCAAGACTGAATTAAAGGCGCTCCAGGCGCAGATAAATCCGCATTTTCTCTACAACACGCTCGATTCCATCCAATGGATGTGCGAGAGCGGCAACACCGAAAGCGCCGTCAAAATGGTAGGCGCGTTAGCAAAGCTTTTCCGCATCAGCATCAGCCGCGGAAGAGAGTTCATCACGGTCAAAGAGGAAACGGAGCACGCGAGAAGCTATCTTATCATCCAAAGCTATCGCTACAAAGATCAGTTTTCCTATCATATCGATATCGAACCGGGTTTGGAAAACTACCTGTGCAACAAGATCACCATTCAGCCGCTCGTTGAAAACGCCATTTATCACGGGATCGACCGCATGGTGGACGAGGGCGAGATACGCATTTGCGCGTTCACCGCTCCCGACTGCCAAGAGGACATTCTTATCACGATCTCCGACAACGGCGTCGGCATGACCGCCGAGCAGTGCGCCAAGATTCTGCAAAAGGAAAAGAGCGATTCGAGCGGTATCGGCGTGAAAAACGTCAACGACCGGTTAAAGATCTATTTCGGGCAGAAATACGGGCTTTCGATAAAAAGCGAGCTTGACGTGGGAACTACCGTTACCGTGCGTATCCCGAAAATTACAAAGGAGCCGGAAAACGATGCTTAAAAAATTTGTTTGTACGTTTCTTGCCGCGCTGTTCTGCTTTTCTCTCACCTCTTGTTCGGGTACGCTCGACGACGACAAACCGTTTATAGCCGTTATCGTCAAAGCAACAAATTCCGATTTTTGGCACAAAGTGGAGGACGGCGTAACAGCCGCGTCGATCGAATACAACATCGCTGTCACCTTTGAGGGTCCGGAAAGCGAAGAAAACTACGCCGCACAGAACCGGCTCATCGAAAAGGCCATTGACGACGGTGCGGCCGCCATTGTCCTCTCGGCTATCAGCTATGACGCTTCGTCCGCGCTCGTCGAAAAAGCGGCGGCAAACGGAATCCGCGTTGTAACGATCGACAGCACAGTGGATTCGGAAAAAATCGATCTGTTTATCGGCACAGACAATTATGCCGCCGGCGAACAGGCCGGCATGGCGGCAGTAGGTGCGTTTGCACAAGACGAAGAAATACGGATCGGCCTTGTCAACATCTACGAAAGCACCGAAAACGGCATTAACCGCGAAAAAGGCTTGCGCGACTATATCGAACGCGTGCCGAACGCTGAGATTGTCGCCTCCACCAACGTGAACAGCAACACCACAAGCGCGACGGCCGGGGCGTTATCGCTCTTGTACAATCATCCCGAAATCAACGTTTTGATCGGCCTTAACGAGTGGATGACGCTCGGCATAGGCAATGCCATTCAAAACGGCGGCCTTTCCGATACGGTAGTCGGAATCGGATTCGATACCAACACCGCCTGTATCGAAATGTTAGAGGATGGCGCATTGGACACGCTTATCGCACAGAATCCGTTTGCGATCGGATATCTCGGCGTAAAAGCCGCGACTGATCTGCTTTCGGACAGCTTTGCCTACGGTGACCAAAAGGAACTGTATACCGACGTTACCGCCGTGACGCGTGAAAATCTGTATGACCGCGATATTCAGAAGATTTTGTTTCGGTTTGAGTAGCAAAAAATTGTGCAGCAAGTTGCGGGCGACCGGTGGTCGCCCTGCGTTTTTACAATTATCCAAACAATGCAAAAGCTTGTATGGGCGTCATCGCCGCCCGTTTTTTACACACAAAAGAACGGAAGGGAAATCCCTTCCGTTCTTTTGACTGTTGCAAAAGTCTATAAGGCTTTTCGGGCGAAGCCCGATTTCAATTAAAAT
>ERZ773136.1310-NODE-1310-length-24906-cov-7.657438_pt1 | contig 24906 bp, 21 predicted proteins | sample MGYA00580855_ERZ773136 | MGnify/ENA primary metagenome ERZ773136 (study PRJEB29015, sample SAMEA2737860) | human gut metagenome | biome: human gut; feature: human-associated habitat; material: faeces | place: China | collected 2012 ... | reverse complement strand
AATGTATTGACTTCGTTTTTTAGCGGCAGTGGCCGCTGGCCGCAATCCTGCGGCCGAATAAAACGGTTTTAAGCGTTTTATTAAAAACTCGTATAAGGAGGATAATTATGGTAAAGCATATCGTACTGTACACCCTGAAAGAGGGCGTTGACAAGACCGAGGCCGTGAAGCTGATCGCATCCGTTCTGGAGCCGCTGGTGGGAAAGATTCCGGGTCTGCTGCATCTGGAGATCCGTCAGGCGTTCAACGGCATGGATTACGCCCTGTATTCCGAGTTTGAAAGCCGGGAAGCGCTGGAAAATTATGCCGTGCATCCCCTGCATCAGGAGGCCAAGACCCATTTCTTCCACCTGCTGGACAGACGGGTGGCAGCAGATTACGAGGTATAATCCCCATATGTGACAGTCCGGTGGACGGGCGTAGGCTGCAGTCCCGGACGGAAGGAGAAAAAGATGAAAGCAATCGTAACCGTAGTTGGAAAAGACCGGGTGGGCATCATCGCGGGTGTCTGCACCGCTCTGGCGGACTTCAACGTCAACGTTCTGGACATCAGCCAGACCGTCATGCAGGGCTATTTCACCATGATGATGGCGACGGAGGTCTCCGCGTGCAATGTGCCGCTGGGAGAGCTTGTCACCCGGATGGACGAGATCGGCAAGGAAATGGGACTGTCCATCCGCGTGCAGCGTGAGGACATCTTTGAAGCCATGCACCGGATTTGAGGGACAGACCATGCTGAATCAGAAGGACATCCTGCAAACCCAGGATATGATCGACAAGCGGCACCTGGACATCCGAACCATCACCATGGGCATCAGTCTGCTGGACTGCTGCGACCCGGATTTGAAGACCTGCTGCGATAAGATTTATCGGAAGATCACCCGCTGCGCCAAAGACTTGGTGAAGGTCGGCGAGGACATCGAGAAGGAATTTGGCATTCCCATCGTCAACAAGCGGATTTCTGTTACGCCCATCTCCATCGTGGCCGGTTCCTGCGAGACAGATTCCTATGTGGAGATCGCCAAAACCCTGGACGCGGCGGCGATCACCTGCGGCGTCAACTTCATCGGCGGCTTTTCCGCTCTGGTGCAGAAGGGCTGCACCATGGGAGACTGGAAGCTGATCCGCTCCATCCCCGAGGCCATGGCTGCCACCGAGCGGGTGTGCGCCAGCGTGAATGTTGGCTCTACCAAAGCGGGCATCAACATGGATGCCGTTGCGGAAATGGGTCGAATCATCAAGAAAACCGCCGAGCTGACTGCGGATAACGACGGCCTTGGCTGCGCCAAGGTGGTGGTGTTCGCCAACGCCGTGGAGGACAACCCCTTCATGGCCGGTGCGTTCCATGGCGTGGGCGAGCCGGAGTGCGTGCTGAATGTGGGCGTTTCCGGCCCCGGCGTGGTGTACCACGCTTTGCAGAACGTGAAGGGTCAGCCCTTTGACGTGGTGGCCGAAACCATCAAAAAGACCGCTTTCCAGATCACCCGTATGGGTCAGCTGGTGGGCAAGGAAGCGTCCCGCCGTCTGGGCGTACCCTTCGGAATCGTGGATTTGAGCCTTGCGCCCACTCCCGCCGTGGGGGACAGCGTTGCCCGGATTCTGGAAGAAATGGGGCTGGAGGTCTGCGGCACCCACGGCACCACGGCTGCCCTTGCCATGCTGAATGACGCGGTGAAAAAGGGCGGCGTCATGGCGTCCAACCATGTGGGCGGCCTGTCCGGCGCGTTTATCCCCGTGTCCGAGGACGAGGGCATGATCGCCGCCGCCGAGGGCGGCACGCTGTGCCTTGACAAGCTGGAAGCCATGACCTGTGTCTGCTCCGTGGGACTGGACATGATCGCGGTCCCCGGCGATACCTCTGCGGCGACCATTTCCGCCATCATTGCGGACGAAGCGGCCATCGGCATGGTGAACACCAAGACCACCGCCGTGCGTATCATCCCCGCCCCCGGCAAGACCGTAGGCGACCGGGTGGAAATGGGCGGATTGCTGGGCAGCGCCCCGGTGATGCCGGTGCACGACAAGGCCAGCGAGGACTTCATAGCCCGCGGCGGCAGAATTCCCGCGCCGCTGCAAAGCCTGAAAAACTGACTTTTGGAGCAGCATAATAACCTGTTCGACCAAACGAACCGAAATCCTCTTTTTTTCAGAACTATTTACCGTAAGGGATAAAGAATGCGCCTGCCATTTTGAAATGGCAGGCGCATAAATTTTTACTTTGCCGACAGGTCAACGCTTCTCCTGAGCATGCTCATGGGCGGCACGGCCTTTGGCAGTTGGATGGTGAATTTCATCTGGGGGGTTCTCGGTTCTTCAACCGGGTTTCCTTCCAGATCGGCCATAATCGGGGCGGTGATGGGAAAGGGGCGCACGTCGGGGCCGACGACTTCCAGAGCGTCCCCCGCACGGAATTTGTTGTTCAGGCGGCACACCGCCAGTCCGTTTTCGTCGCAGGATTCTACCTTCGCCACGATCTGCCACTCCCGGATGTACCGGGAGGAAGCCACGTACTGCCCCGGTTCGCCGTAATAGAAGCCGGTGGAGTAGATGCGGTGGGAAATGTGATCTACCTCGTCCCGCCAGACGGGGTCAAGCACCCTGCCAGCGGCGGCGTCGTCGATGCAGTGGCGGTAAGCACCTGTGACGATGGCGGCATAGTAGGCGGATTTTGCCCGACCCTCAATTTTGATGCAGTCCACGCCTGCGTCCATCAGGTCATTCAGGTGGTCGATCATGCACATATCCCGGGAATTTAAGATGTAAGTACCCTTTTCGTCCTCGAAAACCGGGAAATACTCCCCGGGGCGCTTTTCCTCCATCAGAGCGTACTGATACCGGCATGGCTGGGCGCAGGCGCCGCGATTGCTGTCGCGTCCCGTCATGTAGTTGCTCAGCAGGCACCGGCCGGAGTAGCTGACGCACATGGCACCATGGCCAAAGGTCTCGATTTCCAGCGCGGGGTCTACCTTCTGACGGATGGCGCGGATCTCTTCCAGACTGCATTCCCGTGCCAGCACCACCCGCTTCGCGCCCAGATCAAACCACGCCTGAGCGCAGACGTAATTGGCGATGGACTGCTGGGTGGAAATATGCCGCTCGCAGTGCGGGGCATATTTCCCGGCGAGGGTGAATGCACCCAAGTCGGCCACGATCAGGGCGTCCACCCCGGCGTCGTCCAGCTGTTCCAGATATTCCGGCAGCCGGACGATTTCGTCATTTCTCGGCATGGTGTTTACGGTGACGTGACACCTGACACCATGGTCATGGGCATACCGCACCGCCTTGGGCAGCTCCTCGGGGGAGAAATTCCCCGCGAAGGAGCGCATTCCAAAGCTTGTTCCAGCGAAATATACCGCGTCTGCGCCGTAGGCTACGGCCATTTCCAGCCGCTCCATGTCCCCGGCGGGGCTGAGCAATTCCAGCTTTCTCATTCGCCCTCCGACTGTGTGGAAGCGGCAGCGGCGGCAGCAGCAAACTGCGCGCGATACTGCTCATGCTCCTCCTGTGTGGTGGAGAACTGATGGGCGCCGGTGGCGGGATTCAGCACGTAGTAATAATAGTTGTGGGATTCGGGATTCAGCGCGGCCTGCAGGCTGGCAAGACCCGGGTTCGCAATGGGCGTTGGCGTCAGACCCACGTGAAGGTAGGTGTTGTAGGGGCTGTCCAGACTGGTGTCGATGTGGTCGGACACGCCGTCCTGCGCGTAGATGATGGCGGCGTCGATGTTCAGCAGGGCGGGGTAGTCCCAGTGGAACAGACGGTTATAAATAACACCGGCAATCCGGGGGCTTTCCGACGCGGAGGCGGTTTCCTTCTCAATGAGGGACGCGACAATGGTCACTTCCCGGACGGTGAAGCTGCCGTCGGTGACGGTGGCGTTCAGGGTGTCGATCTGGGCACGCATTTCCTCGCTGAACCGGTAGTCGAAGTTGTCCAGCATCTTTTCCAGAACCTCACGGGGAGAGGAATTCTTATAGAAGTCGTAGGTATCCGGGAAAAGGAAGCCCTCAAGGCAGTATTTGTCGCCCCGGGTCACGTTTTCAAGGAACCAGTAGTCCTTCAGCGCGCCGTTGGCGGCGTAGGCGCTGAGATCCTGCGCGGTACAGATGCGGTTTTCCTCCAGCAGGGCGAAAATCTGGCGGCAGGTGTAGCCCTCGGGGATCAGCAGGTCTTCCACGACCTCACGGGTGGAGCTGGCGGACATCATGTTGACCAGCGCGTGATAGTCGTACCGGGTGTTCAGGTCGTAAATGCCGGGGTCGATCTTCTTCTCGGCGTGGGAGATGTCGGCGTAGAAGTTGAACAGGCTCTTGTAGCGGATCAGACCGGCGTCGTAGAGCTTGTCGGTGATGCTGTCCATGGTGTCGGACTCGTAAACGGTGATGGTGACGGGCTTGTTTTCCCGCCCGAAGGCCAGCACATCGGCGGCGCAGACCCAGATCATCCGTCCCAGCGTGACGCCGATGACCACGATCAGTGCCAGCCACACGATGGTGACCAGAATGTGTGGGATGCCCAGCAGACCCTCTCCACGGGTTTTCTTAGGACGTCCCTTTTTGACGGGGCGCTGACGACCGGACGCTTTTCTTTCCGGGGCGGGGGCATCCTCTGCGGCGTCAAAATCACCGTCGCTGTCCCGGTATTCCTGTTCCGCAATCTCGTCCTTCGGCGGTTCCGGCTCCGACGGTTCCTCCGGCAGCTCCTGCAAGTCCGGGTCGTCCAGAATGCTGGGGTCAAAGGGCGGCTCTTCCTCGCCGTGTTCCAGCATACCGTGGGAATCCATGGCGCTCTCGTCGGGGATGATCTCGCTGCCGATCTCCGGCTCGGTGAGACGGCTATCGTAGGACTCCTCCATGCCGTCGTCCACGTCCGGGATACGATCCATGAAGGAACGGCCTTTTTCGGAGGTGTCATCGGGCGCGGGAATTTCCTCCGGGGCGGGGGCGTCCGCAATGGGGGGGACGTCCTCAAAAATGGGGATGTCATCTTGGGCGGAATCATCCTCAAATGCGGGAACGTCTTCTGCCACGGGAGTTTCCTCCGCAACGGGTTCTTCCACCTCTGCGGGGATTTCCTCTGGCTGGGAAGCGGGTTCTTCCCCAATCACGTCTTCGGAGACGGGGACATCCCCGGCGTCCTCCGATTCCTCGTCGGCGGGAAAGAAGGTCAGCTCTTCGGGAATGATTTCCTCCTCGTCCCGTTCGGGAAACTGTTTGTTGTCCATATCGTGTTCCTCCAAGGTCAGCGAATGACGATCTGTTCTGCGACGGCCTGCGCGGCGGCCTGACCCTTCAGGGCGGCGATCAGCGCCAGACCAAAGGGAACGGCGCAGCCCGCGGATGTGCCGGTGATGAGCTTTCCGTCGGTGACGGCGGGGGCGCAGACCATGTGGGCGCTGCCCATCTGGCCTTCACAGCCGGGGTAGCAGGTGGCGCGTCTGCCATCGGTGATGCCAAGCATGGCAAGAATGGTGGGTGCGGCGCAGATGGCGGCGACGAACCGGCCGTTTTCCCATGCGAACTGCACGGCTTCCAGCGCCTCCGGGCAGCCCTTGATGGACGCGACGCCCTTCATTCCGCCGGGGAGAACGATCATATCCAGCTGGGTCAAGTCTATCTGTCCCAGCTCCATATCGGCGGTCACGGGGATGCCGTGGCTTCCGACGATGACCTTTCCGCCAATGCCCACGGTGGCGACGGACACGCCCGCGCGGCGCAGCAGATCAATAGGGGCGACGGCTTCCGTTTCCTCGAAGCCGGTTCCAAGCAACATGTAAACCATATTCAGTCCTCCAGACATGCCGCCACATGGCGGTAGATTTCTTCGTGAATGTCCTCAATACTCCGCATTTTCCCATTTTCCGTGCAGGAAATGATTGTCCAGCCGTAGTATTCAGCGGCGGCGCGTCCGGTGCGGCGGCAGGAAGCAAGATAGGCACTGTTCCGCTCGTGGATATCCGCGGTGGTGTGGGTATCCTGCTCCCGGTGGCGCAGCAGCTGCTCCGTAAAATCCGTGGGGACGTCCAGATACAGCGTCAGATCGGGGCGGGGAAGCCCCAGCCGGTCGTATTCAAAGTCATACAGCCACTTGAGAAACTCCTGCCGCCTGTCCTCCGGCTCCTTGGAAGCCTGATGGACGGCGTTGGAGGTGGTATAGCGGTCGCAGACTACCAGACCGCCCTGCTCGTACCACTGTCCCCAGACCTTTTTATAGGAGGCGTAGCGGTCAACGGCAAAAAAGGTAGAAGCGGCGTAGGCGTTGACGTCCGACGGGTTCGTGCCGAACTCGCCCCCGAGGTACATCCGGATCAGCGCGGAGCTTGGCTCGGAATATTGTGGGAAGACGATTTTCTGAAAGGCAATGTTTTCGTTTTCCAGACGCTGGGTCAGCAGACGAAATTGGGTGGACTTGCCGGAGCCGTCCGTGCCTTCAATGACGATTAGTTTGCCCATTAGAATTCTCCTTATATTACGGACATATTATCATAGCCTACAATATAGCATATTTTTCCCCGTTTGTCCACCTTTGCGTGAGATTGAAACCGAGTTTTCTCGAATCGCCTATCGGAAAACAAAAAAAGTTGCAAACATGGGGGAAAAGTGATACAATAAAGAAAAATTCGATGGAAAAGGGAAAGAGAAACATGGAAGTCACATTTGAAAGTCTCGGCCTCAGCGAGGCCATGCTGAAAGCGCTTGAAGAGAAGGGCTACGGCTATCCCACCACCATTCAGGCGGAGGCCATCCCATATTTTCTGCAATGGCGGGACGTCATTGCCAAGGCGCCCACCGGCACCGGAAAGACCTTTGCCTTCGGCATCCCCATGATCGAGCATATCGACCCGGCCAACGAGGGCGTTCAGGGGCTGATCCTTGCCCCCACCCGGGAGCTTGCCATCCAGATCGGCGACGAGCTGCGGGGACTGCTGACCTATTTTCAGGGCATTCGGGTAGCGGTGCTGTACGGCGGCGCGGGCATCGGCGGCCAGATCAAGCAGCTGGAGCGCAAGCCCCAGATCGTGGTGGCGACGCCGGGACGGCTGATGGATCACTACAACCGCAAGACCATCCGTCTGGACAAAATTCAGACTGTAGTGCTGGACGAGGCCGACCGGATGCTGGATATGGGCTTTTTCAAGGACGTGACCCGGATTATCGACAAGGTGAAGAACCGGAAAAATCTGGGGTTGTTTTCCGCGACCATCTCTCAGGAGGTCATGACGGTTTCGTGGATGTACCAGCGGGACGAGGTGGAGATCACCGTGGAGCCAAAGCAGGAAGACCGCCCGGACATCGACCAGTTCAGCATTACCTGCACGCCGCTGGAAAAGGCGGAGACGTCTCTGCGCCTGATCCGCAGTCAGGGCTATGAGCGGGTGATGATCTTCTGCAACACCAAGCACATGTGCCAGCGTCTCTGCGACGAATTCCAGCGGGCGGGCTTGGACTGCGACTGCATCCACGGCGACATCCGCCAGAGCCAGCGGGAAAAGACCATGCAGCGCTATCGGGACGGCAAGCTGGCCGTGCTGATCGCAACCGACGTTGCCTCCCGGGGTATCGACGTGGACGATGTGGACTGCGTTATCAACTACGACGTGCCGGAGGAGAACGAATACTACGTCCACCGCATTGGCCGCACCGGCCGGGCGAAGAAAAAGGGCGTGGCATGGAGCATCGTCAGCAATTTCCCGGAGAAGGCCAGACTGGATGACATCTGCAAATACTGCAATTTCACCATTCAGCCCATGGTGATGGACAAGGACGGAAATTTGACGCCCGAGGAAGTCAAAGCTCCCGTGACGCCCAAAAGGAGATTCCGTTGAATCCCCGGGAAATGGGCTTTCTGCTGCTGACGAGCCGTCTTGGAAACCCTGACCGTCAGGTTCTTTCTACCGCCCAGCTGCGCATGTTGGCGCTGCGGATGCGGGGCAGGGAATGCGCCCAGCCGGAGCGGGAAATGACGCGGCAGGATTTCATTGAGCTTGGATACGACCGGGAGACGGCGGAGCGGTATTGCGCCCTGCTTTCGGATACCCAGGAGCTGGACTACTACCTGAGCCGGGGGAGAAAAATGGACTGCACCCCCGTCACAAGGGTCAGCGAGGATTACCCCGGAATTCTGCGGCAGCGTCTGGGAATGGACAGCCCCGGATGCCTGTGGGCGAAGGGGGAGTTGTCTATCTTAAACACCCCTGCAGTGGCGCTGGTGGGAAGCCGGGAGCTGCGGGCGGAGAACCGGGAATTTGCCGCGGCGGTGGGATACCGGGCGGCGGAGGAAGGCTTGACGCTGGTTTCCGGCAACGCCCGGGGTGCTGACCGCACGGCACAGGAAGCGTGTCTTGCCGCCGGTGGACGGGTCATCAGCATCGTCGCCGACGAGCTGAGTAAACAGGCCAGACGGCGGAATCTGCTATACTTAAGCGAGGACGATTTTGACGGCGCGTTTTCCACCCAGCGGGCGCTGAGCCGCAACCGCTGCATCCACGCGCTGGGGCGCATGGTGTTTGTCGCCCAGTCCGACTTTGGACACGGCGGTACGTGGGATGGTACGGTGAAAAATCTGCGCTTCGGGTGGAGTCCTGTAGCCTGTTTTCGCGACGGCAGTCAGGCTGCCCGCCAGCTGGAACAGATGGGGGCATACCTGATCGGCACGGATGATTTGCAGGATTTCGGCGGCCTGATGGAGGAAGAAAAAACGCTTTTTTAGCCCATGGCGCACCCGCCGTGGGCTTTTCGCCGTGACTGCACATGTAATAAGGAAACTTATCCGTCCTTCAAATAGCGGTTTACATTTCTGACAAAACATGCTAAAATAAACCCGATATAGGGGAACACCCCCGGGAAAGGAATCGGCATATGAAAGGTATCATTTTAGCCGGTGGATCCGGCACACGGCTTTATCCTCTGACAAAGGTCACCTCCAAACAGCTGCTTCCCGTTTATGACAAGCCCATGATCTACTATCCGCTGTCCACCCTGATGCTTGCCGGAATTCGGGATATTCTGATCATTTCTACCCCGTCGGATACCCCGCGGTTTCAGGATCTGCTGGGGGACGGCAGCCATTTTGGCATCTGCCTGCAATACGCCGTCCAGCCTTCGCCCGATGGGCTGGCACAGGCGTTTCTGATTGGCAAGGAATTTATCGGGGACGATTCCTGCGCCATGGTATTGGGCGACAATATCTTCTATGGCAACGGTTTTTCCGACATCCTCGCCAGCGCGAGGGACACCGCCGAAAACGGAAGAGCTACCGTGTTCGGCTACTATGTGTCCGACCCCCAGCGTTTCGGCGTGGTGGAGTTTGACGAAAACGACCGGGTCATCTCCGTGGAGGAGAAGCCCGCCAACCCAAAGAGCAATTACGCCATTACCGGCCTGTACTTTTACCCCAAGGGCGTGGCGGAAAAGGCCGAGCAGGTGAAGCCCTCCGTCCGGGGGGAGCTGGAAATCACCACTCTGAATGAAATGTATCTGAAAGAGGGGCGCCTGGACGTGGAGCTTATGGGACGTGGCTTTGCCTGGCTGGACACCGGCACCATTGAGAGCCTGCTGGAAGCGGCGGAATTTGTCCACATGGTGGAAAAACGGCAGGGCGTCAAAATTTCCGCACCGGAAGAAATTGCCTACCGTTTCGGCTGGATTTCCGGCGATGAGCTGCTGGAGGCCGCCGAGATTTACGGAAAATCTCCCTACGGCCGCCATCTGCGGCAGGTCGCGGAGGATCGTTTCAAGAGCTTCATGAAGAAAAAGGAAAGCGGGGGAGAGAAGTGACCATCATCGTGACCGGCGGCGCCGGATTTATCGGCTCCAATTTCATTTTCCATATGCTCCGCAAATACCCGGACTACCGGATCGTCTGCCTGGACAAGCTGACCTATGCCGGCAATCTGTCCACGCTGGCTCCTGTCATGGATAACCCCAACTTCCGCTTTGTGAAGCTGGACATCTGCGACCGGGAGGGTGTGTATCGGCTTTTTGAGGAGGAGCATCCCGACATGGTGGTGAACTTCGCCGCCGAAAGTCATGTGGATCGCTCCATTGAAAATCCTGAGGTGTTCCTGCAAACCAACATTCTGGGTACGCAGGTGCTGATGGACGCGTGCAGGAAGTACGGCATCCGCCGCTACCATCAGGTTTCCACCGACGAGGTCTACGGCGATCTGCCCCTTGACCGGCCTGACCTGTTTTTCACCGAGGAAACGCCCATCCATACCAGCTCTCCCTACTCCGCGTCCAAGGCAAGTGCCGACCTGCTGGTGCTGGCGTATCACCGTACCTACGGCTTACCGGTGACGATTTCCCGGTGCTCCAACAATTACGGCCCCTATCACTTCCCGGAGAAGCTGATTCCGCTGATGATTGCCAACGCCCTGAACGACAAGCCGCTGCCCGTCTACGGGACAGGTGAGAACGTCCGGGACTGGCTGTATGTGGAAGATCACTGCAAGGCCATTGATCGGATTCTCCACAACGGCCGGGTGGGAGAGGTCTACAACATCGGCGGGCATAATGAAATGCGCAACATCGACATTGTGAAGATCATCTGCAAGGCGCTGGGCAAGCCCGAGAGCCTGATTACATACGTCACTGACCGCAAGGGGCATGATATGCGTTATGCCATCGATCCCACAAAGATTCACAGAGAGCTGGGCTGGCTTCCTGAGACGAAGTTTGCCGACGGGATTCAGAAGACCATCCGGTGGTATCTGGACAACCGGGCGTGGTGGGAGACGATCATCAGCGGCGAGTACCGGGATTACTATGAAAAAATGTATGGGAACCGATAAGGAGCATTCAAATGGGGCAGATTACTGTATCCAAGTGCCCGATTGAGGGCTTATATATCATCGAACCGACGGTTCACGGCGACAACCGGGGTTACTTCATGGAGACCTACAACCGGAAGGACATGGAGGAAGCCGGGCTGAATATGGTGTTCGTGCAGGACAACCAGAGCATGTCCACAAAGGGCGTTCTCCGGGGACTGCACACCCAGAAGAAGTATCCCCAGGGGAAGCTGGTGCGGGTGATTCGGGGGCGCGTTTTTGACGTGGCCGTCGATGTGCGCCCCGGTTCCGAAACCTATGGGAAATGGTACGGCGTGGAGCTGACGGAGGAAAATAAGAAGCAGTTCTATATTTCCGAGGGCTTTGCCCACGGCTTCCTGGTACTCAGCGATGTCGCTGAATTCTGCTACAAGGTGACGGATTTTTACCATCCGGAGGACGAGATGGGCATTGCCTGGAACGACCCCGACATTGCCGTGGCCTGGCCGGAGGTAGTGGGCAGCTATTCCGGCTCTGCGTCGGGGGAGGGCTATACCCTGGCAGACGGCACGCCTTTGCGGCTGAGTGCCAAAGACCGGATTCTGCCCACCCTGAAGCAGCGGAGGGACTGAAAAAATGTACAGTATCGATTACCAATACCTGCGCCCCAAAAAGGCAGAGGCGCTGAAAGCGTGGTACGACGAGCCTTTGGCGGTTACGGAGAACCCTGCCGTGTGGCGCGGGAAAAACGCCACCATTCTTCCCCTGCGCCGTCAGGCGGAGGACAATCTGCTGTTTGGCAGAGGCGGCGTCGTGGACGAAAATGGGGAATACGTGCCGCTTTCCGGTATCGAAGGCCGGGTGCAGTTTGCCTATCCCGCGGAAAAGAAGGAATACCGGGACGAAACGGTGGTTTACTGCGGCTATCTGGTGAACCACTGGGGGCATTTTCTCATTGAGGGCGTGACCAGACTCTGGTATTTTCTGGAAAATGACCCGGGTGTGGACAAGTACGTTTTCTTCCTGGATGAAAACGAGGAACGGGAGATCAGGGCGAATTACCGGGAATTTCTGGAGCTGCTGGGCATTTGGGAGCATCTGGAGATCATCAACACCCCCACGACTTACCGGGAGGTCATCGTCCCGGAGCTGGGGCTGTACTGCCGCAGGCGCTATACGCCCAAGCTCCTGAAGGTCTATGACACGGTGGCGAACAATGCGGTGCCAGACCCCAATTGGGAGCGCCCGGCGAAAATCTACTATAGCCGCAGCCAATTCAAGAAGGGAATGCCCTTTGAATCCGGTTTTGACACGCTGGACGATTTTTTCCGGAGAAACGGCTACACCATTCTCTATCCGGAAAAAGTGCCGCTCGGCCGGATGATCTCCTACATCCGCAACGCCGATGTGGTGGCATCTCTCTCCGGCTCGCTGCCCCACAATATGCTTTTTGCCCGTCCCGGGCAGAAGCTGGAAATCGTGGAGCGATTGACCATCAATGTGGATAACCAGGTCGGAATCAACCGGATCATGGATCTGGATGTGACCTATATTGATGCACATATTCCCATCTATCCTGTGGATTTCGCCGGACCTATTATTATGGGTTATACGGATTGCTTGCAGCGTTTTGCCGCTGACCGCGGCTATCAGCCTCCGGATGGTCGCTTTTTGACGGAAAAGCATTATCGCAAATGCTTTATCAAATATATGAAGGCTTACGAAGATCTGTACAACTATAATTGGTTCATGTTTGACTGGTATGCGCCTTTAACGGAATCTCTGATCGAAGGGTTCCGCGCTGGCCAAGCATACTTTGGGGATTATCTTAACCGAAGAAAGCCTTTTCGGTGGTATCATTACTTGGAGTTCCACTACTGGAAGCAGTTTATAAGACGCCTTATAAAGAGATAGGAAAATGAACGGCAAAAACAGACCTGGAGGTGCTGTGCGTGTACACAGTGGATTATCGGTACTTACGCCCTCAAAAAGCTGCGGCTCTGAAAAAACAGCATGAGGTGGCTTACGAGAAGCGGGAAACTCCCTCCGTGTGGCAGGGAAAGAATGCCACTGTTCTACCTGTGCGGAAAACGGATCAATTCGGTTGGATTGGCTGCGGAGGTGTTGTGGATGAGGATGGGAACGGCGTTGGGATTTCTGCGGTGGAGTGCTGTGTCAAACCGTGCAATTCCTTTGAATCCGCGGAATACAGGGATAAAAAAGTTGTTTATTGCGGTTATCTGATTCACCATTGGGGACATTTTCTTGTGGAGGGAGTTGCCAGGCTTTGGTATTTTCTGGAAAATGATTCCTCCGTGGATAGTTATGTATTTGCTCTGGACGAGGGCGAGACAAGAGAAATCAAGGGAAATTACAAAGAGTTTCTCACGCTCTTGAATATCTGGGACAAGCTGGAATTTGTCAATAAGCCGACAACCTACCGGGAAGTGATTGTTCCAGATTTGGCTTTTCGCAGATGGGGAGCGTATTCTCCCAAATATCTGCGCGTATTCGATACAGTAGCGGCAAATGTCCGTGGGGGGGAAAACACTCCTGAAAAAGTGTATATGAGCCGCAGCCTTTTGCCCAAACACAGGGATTTGGAATTTGGATTTGAGGCGCTGGATGATTTCTTTAAAAAGAATGGCTATACGGTTCTTTATCCGGAAAAGATACCCTTGTCTCAACTGATTCAGTATATCCGAAATGCTGAGGTTGTTGCGACTGTATCTGGAACACTGCCTCAGAACATGTTGTTCGGTAAACAGGGGCAAAGGCTGCTCATTATGGAGCGATGCGCATTCATTAACGATTGGCAGCCGCCGGTTGACCGTATAAAGGAATTGCAGACGACTTACGTTGATGCCAACATTCCGATCTATACCGTACCAATGACCGGACCTTTTATCATGGGGTATAACGACATTGTACAGCGTTTTGCGGAAGATAATGGCCTCCTGCCACCGGATGCCAGATTTTATTCCGATAGGTATTTTCGGGCTTGTTTTATTGGATACATGAAGTCGTATCGGGATTTGTACCGGTATCAGTGGTTCATGGAGCCGTATCTGATCCCGGAAATGGACTATCATTTGGAAGCGTACGAATACGGTGCTCAGTTCTACAAAGAATATCTGAATGGGAGCCGTCCGTTCCTGTGGCATCATTATTTTGAGTTTCATTACTGGAAGCAGTTTGTAAAGCGTCTCTTGAAGAATTTACAAAGCCGAGAATGCTGCGAATCGGAATGAAAGAGTTTTGGGAGAGATTGATATGAAGTTTTTCGTAACCGGCGTTGGCGGTCAACTGGGACACGATGTCATAAACGAGCTGCTGAAACGCGGATATGAGGGCATAGGGTCTGATATGCAGGAAGCGTGCGACATGGCCGCACCCTACATGTCATTGGATATCACCGACAGGAACGCCGTAGAAAAGGCAATTACGGACGTGAATCCGGATGCCGTGATCCACTGCGCAGCGTGGACGGCCGTGGACATGGCAGAGGATGATGAAAACGTGGCGAAAGTACGTGCTGTCAACGCTGGCGGCACGAAGAACATTGCGGATGTCTGCAAGAAGCTGAACTGTAAAATGACATATATCAGCACAGACTATGTGTTTGACGGTCAGGGAACAGAGCCATGGAAACCGGACTGCAAGGACTATAAACCCCTGAATGTGTATGGTCAGACGAAATTGGAAGGTGAGCTGGCGGTCAGCCGGGAACTTGAAAAGTACTTTATCGTCCGCATTGCCTGGGTCTTTGGACGAAACGGGAAGAATTTTGTCAAGACCATGCTGAACGTTGGTAAAACTCATGACACGGTTCGCGTTGTGAATGACCAGATCGGCACGCCAACCTATACGTACGATTTGGCACGGCTGCTGGTGGACATGAATGAGACCGAGAAATACGGATACTACCATGCAACCAATGAAGGCGGCTATATCAGCTGGTACGATTTTACCAAGGAAATCTACCGTCAGGCCGGCTATCAGACGAAGGTTCTGCCTGTGACAACAGAGGAGTACGGTTTGAATAAGGCGTCGCGTCCGTTCAACAGCCGTCTTGACAGGAGCAAGCTTATAGAAGCCGGCTTTACGCCCCTCCCAACCTGGCAGGACGCGCTGAATCGCTATCTGAAGGAAATCGGGTACTGAAAGAATACCGCGTTTCTCCACATTTAGTGCTATAATTTGTCAAATATATCCGCAGGGGACGAAGGTTTATCGTCCCCTGCGGTTTTGTCAATTTTTCCGCATGAAATGCTCTTTCAGAGCAATCTCATTTACCGTTTTCCAAATCTGCGGCAATGATCCGCTTCATGGCTTCGATGCCCACCTTGACGGCGCCGGTGGTGTCCTCGGTCATGGGCATGGCGAGACCCGCTTTTTCCCGCTCCTGATTCCACACGGCGTGGAAGCAGCTGCCGCAGCGCACGCCCAGTGCGGCTGCGACCACAAACAGTGCCGCGGACTCCATTTCACTGGCCTTCACGCCCAAGCGCTTCCAGCTTTCCCACTTTTGCAGCAGATCGTAATATACCGGGGACTTTTCCGGGCTGTGCTGACCATAAAAAGAATCCTTGCATTGGACGACGCCGGTGTGGGTGCGGTAGCCCAGACTCTCACTGGCAGCTTTCAGCGCGGCCGTGACGTCAAAGTCAGGCACGGCGGGGAACTCAATGGGGGCGTATTCCAGAGAGGTATGCTCGTAACGGATAGCGCCCGTGGCGACCACCACGTCCCCGGGCAGAACGTCCATGGCGATGCCGCCGCAGGTGCCGACCCGAATGAAGGTATCCGCGCCGATGGCCGCCAGCTCCTCTATGGCGATGGAGGCCGACGGGCCGCCGATGCCGGTGGAGCAGACGGACACCTTCTGCCCCAGCATGGTGCCTGTGTAAATATTGTACTCCCGGTTCATGCCGATATGGACGGGGTTATCAAAGTAGCTGGCAATGGACTGGCAGCGTCCCGGGTCGCCGGGGAGAAAGACATAACGTCCCACATCGCCCTTGTTGCAGTGAATGTGATACTGCATTCCGACATCCTGCATATAAAACACCTCTTAATTGGGGGTGTATCTGAAAACTGTCAAAACGCCCGATCAGCGGTTCTTTTTGCCCTGTGCCGCGCCATTTTCCCTTGAAATACAGCAAGTATTCCTGCGGAAAAATGGCTTGCCCAGGACAAAAATTCCGCGCTGCTGGGCATTTCGCCAGTTTTCAGATACACCCTGATTTTGTTTTTATATTATATTACAAAATTCTGAAATTTGCAAGCAGTAATCGGAGTGCATGAGCACTCCGATTATCTGTCAGAAGAAGCTGACCTGACTGGTATCGGGCAGGTCGCCGAAAGCACCGGCCTCTCTGAGCATCTGAATGTGGGTCTTGGACACCTTGGGGCAGGCGGCGGCGACTTCCTCCACGGACAGGAAGGTTTTGCCCTCACGACCCCGCATCAAGTCCCATGCCGCATTTTCGCCGAGGCCGGAGATCGCGACGAAGGGGGGCAGCAGCTTGCCGTCCTTGATGATAAATTTCGTGGCGTGGCTGTCGTAAATGCTGATGGGCAGGAATTCAAAGCCCCGGATGTAGTATTCGTAGGCCACTTCCAGCGTGGTCAGCAGGTCTTCGTCTTTGTCCGTGGCGTTTTCGTTGTTCTCGATGGCGTCGATGTTGGCGACCACCGCATCCTTGCCGTGGGTCATCAGCACCGCGTCGAAGCCGCCCTTCTGACTGCGGCGGTAGAAATAGGCGGAGTAGAAGGCCAGCGGATGATGTACCTTGAACCATGCGATACGGAAAGCCATCATAACATAGGCCACGGCGTGGGCCTTGGGGAACAGATATTTGATCTTTTTGCAGGAACCGATGTACCATTCCGGCACGCCTGCGGCCTTCATTTCCTCCTCCGCGCCTTCGGGCAGACCTCTGCCTTTTCGCACGGCCTCCATGATCTTGAAGGAGCGCTTTTCCGGCATTCCACAGGAGATCAGATAAAGCATGATGTCGTCACGGCAGCCGATGGCCTGATCAACGGTGGCAGTTTTGGAGGTAATCAGGTCTTTGGCGTTGCCCAGCCACACGTCGGTGCCGTGGGAGAAGCCGGACAGACGCAGAAGCGTATCAAACCGGGTGGGCATGGTATCCATCAGCATCCCGCGGGTAAAGCGGGTGTTGAACTCAGGAATGGCGACGGCGCCGGTGGGGCCGAGAATCTTGTCGTCCTCATAGCCCAGCACCTTGGAGGAGATGAAAATGGACATGGTGTCCTTGTCGTCCAGCGGGATGGTCTTGGCGTCGATACCGGTCATGTCCTCCATCATGCGGATCATGGTGGGGTCATCGTGACCCAGCATGTCCAGCTTCAGAAGGTTTTCCTCCATGGAGTGGTATTCAAAATGGGTGGTGATCTGGTCGGCCTGAGGGTCGTCCGCCGGGTGCTGCACCGGGCAGAAGTCCCAAATCTCGTTTTCCTGTGGGATGACCACCAGACCGCCGGGGTGCTGGCCGGTGGTGCGCCGGACGCCTACGCAGCCCGCCGCGAGGCGGGCTTCCTCTGCCCGGGAGGCGGTCTTGCCACGTTCGGACAGGTATTTCTTTACGTAGCCGAAGGCGGTTTTTTCCGCCACGGTGCCAATGGTTCCCGCCCGGAAAACGTGGGATTTTCCGAACATTTCGATACAGTAAGCGTGGGCTTTTGACTGGTATTCGCCGGAAAAGTTCAGGTCGATATCGGGCACCTTGTCGCCGCCGAAGCCAAGGAAGGTCTCAAAGGGAATGTTGAAGCCGTCCTTTTCAAACTTCGTGCCGCACTTGGGACAGACGGCGTCCGGCAAATCCGCGCCGCAGCCGTAGCCCTTGGGAACGTCGAAGGTGGTGTACTTGCACTCCGGGTTGGGGCAGCGGTAGTGGGGCGGGAAGGAGTTGACCTCGGTGATGCCGGACATGTAGGCCACGATGGACGAGCCGACGGAGCCACGGGAGCCGACCAGATAGCCATGCTCCAGCGAATTCTGCACCAGTTTCTGGGCAGACATGTAGATCACGTCGTAGTGGCAGTTGATGATGTCGTGCAGCTCCGTCTCCACGCGCTTTACCATCAGCTCCGGGGGATTGTCCCCGTAAAGGCGGTGGAATTTGGTGTAGACAAGATTTTTCAGGTCTTCCACGGAGTTTTCGATTTTGGGAGCGAACAGATTGTGGGGGACGGGACGCAGAGATTCGCACATGTCGGCGATGCGGTTGGGGTTGGTGATGACTACCTCATAGGCTTTTTCCTCGCCTAAATAGGAGAATTCCCGCAGCATATCATCCGTAGTGCGGAAATACAGGGGCATGTCCTTGTCCGCGTCGTCGAAGCCCTTGGTCGCCAGCAGAATGTGACGGAAAATCTCGTCCTCGGGGTTCAGGAAGTGAACGTCTCCGGTGGCGACCACCGGCTTGCCCAGTTCCTCGCCCAGCCGGACGATTTTCCGGTTGTATTCCCGGAGGTCTTCATCGGTTTTGGCCTCGTATTTTTCGTTTGCCAGCATGAAGCGGTTGTTCGCCAGAGGCTGGATTTCCAGAAAGTCGTAAAAGGACGCAATGCGTTTCAGCTCGTCGTCGCTTTTCCGGTCGAGAATGGCCTGAAACAGCTCGCCCGCTTCGCAGGCAGAACCGATGATCAGCCCCTCCCGCAGCTTAAGAATGTCGGACTTGGGCATCCGGGGCACCCGGCGGAAGTATTGCAGATTGGAATCGGAAATCAGGTGGTACAGGTTGCGCAGACCGATCTGGTTCTTGGCAAAAATAATGATGTGCCTTGCCTGCCGATCAGTGATGCGGCCGCCGGAACGCAGATGGGTCATGGCGGGGTTGATGGCCTGCAAGTTGTGGATGTCATGCTCCTCTTCCAGCTTGACCATGAGCTTTGCCATGATGAGGCCGCAGGTCATGGCGTCGTCCGCTGCCCGGTGATGGTTGAAGTCGGGCAGGCTCAGGGCGTTGGAGACGATGTTCAGTTTGAATTTGTTCAGCTGGGGCAGGAGGTTCTGGGACAGAATCAGGGTATCCGCCGCGGTGTAATGATAATCGTAGCCGAGGCGCTGACACTCGGCGCGGATGAAGCCGGTGTCGAAGTCGGAATTGTGGGCGACCAGAACCCGGTTGCCGATGAAATCCAGAAACTTGGGCAGAACCTCTTCGATTTTCGGTGCGCCGACAAGCATTTCGTCGGTGATGCCGGTCAGCTCCACGATTTTCCGTTCCAGCGGACGCTCCGGGTCAACGAAGGTCTGGAAACGGTCCACTTCCTCACCGTTTTTCAGCACAACAGCGCCGATCTCGATGATGCGGTCGCTGCGGGAGGACAGACCGGTAGTTTCCAGATCGAAGGCGACAAATTCCTGATCGAAGGTGATATCCTGCTCGCCGTGGACTACAATGCGGTCGTCTACGTCGTTTACATAATACCCCTCACAGCCGTAGAGAATCTTGATATTCTGGTCGGTTCCGGCCACCTTGGCCTTGGAGGCGGCCTTCATGGCGTCGGGGAAGGACTGGGCGACGCCGTGGTCGGTGATGGCGATGGCCTTGTGACCCCAGGCCGCCGCCTGCTTCACGGCGGCGGCGGTATCCGTCAGAGCGTCCATGTTGGACATGGTGGTGTGCAGATGCAGCTCCACCCGCTTTTCCCCCGGGGCGGTGTCCTGCCGCTTGGGCATGGAGCCGGGCTGCATGGCGTAGGGCTTGAGAACCATTTCGCCCTCGTATCGATCTTCACCCAGCTTGCCCTGCACCCGCAGGACGGAACCGACCTGAACGTTTTCCAGAATGGGTTTGGCCTCTCCGGCCTCCATAAAGCGGCTGATACGGACGGAGTTGGTGTTGTCCGTCATGTCGAATTTCACAACATAGGCGTTGCGCTTTTTCAGCTCCTTGTGGTCCACGGCGAAGACTTTGCCCTCCACGATGACGGTTCCCATGTCCAGACTCAGCTCCTTCATGGGAACGGGCGTGCCCTTGAAGGGCTTGCCGTAGAAGGTTTCGCTGGGGGCGGCGGACTTATCCTCCTTCTTCGGCTGAGCAGAGGCAGCGGGGAGCTTTTGAATCTCCGATTCCCGCATGGACTCTGTGGCGGCAAACAGCGCTTTTCCCTCCAGCGCGTTGCCAGCCTCCACGGTGATATGCACCGGGGCGGCGAACCGCTCCCGCAGTACCTTTTCCACAGACGGGATGTGCTCCAGAAGGGTTTCTTTTCCGTTGGCGGCGAGCTTTACCGTGAGATTCTGTTCGTTCCATTCCCACTTTGCCCCGGCGAGGGAACCCCGCGCCATGGAGTTGCGGCTGACAAACAGCCACATCAGTTCTTCCGGTTCGATTTTTTGCAGCTCCGATTCCGGGTGGGTCGCGGTCAGCTCCAGCTTTTGCAGGCCGTACAGGCCACAAATGTCCTTGCGAACCTGTTCCAGCAGCCGTTGAGGGATGTAGCGCTCGGAATGCAGCGCCACGTGAACGCTTCGGGTCTCGGGGTCAATATCCGCAGCGGCGATAGCCGCCTGAGAAAGGGCTGCATACAGCTCCTCAGGCGGCTCATAGTCAGGAAACATATTCAGAAAGAAAATTTGTTCTTCCATATCGTGTCTCTACAGTGCTTCAATTCGTTTCAGCAGGGCAGGGAGCAGCTCGTCATAGGGGAGCTTTTCCACCTGCACGCCCTTTTCAAAAATCATGCCCCAGCCGTCGCCGCCGGCAATGCCGATGTCCGCTTCCCGGGCTTCGCCGGGGCCGTTGACCACGCAGCCCATGACCGCCACGGTGATGGGCTTTTCACAGTTTTTCAGCGCTTCGTCCACCCGGTTCACCAGACCGATCAGGTCGATGCGGGTTCGTCCGCAGGTGGGGCAGGAGATAATGTTCACGCCGTCCTTCCGAAGCCCCGCGGCCTTGAGAATGTCCCGGGCGGCGTAGACCTCCTGCACCGGGTCGTCGGTCAGGCTGACCCGGACGGTGTCGCCGATGCCGTCCAACAACAGCGCGCCGATGCCCATGGCGGATTTGATGAGACCCTGCCGGACGGGGCCGGTTTCGGTCACGCCGATGTGGAGGGGATAGTCACATTTGGCGCGGAACAGCCGTGCGGCGGCTACCATGGTGGGGACGGTGGAGGACTTCATGGAGACGCAGGTGTCGTAAAAGCCCTGTTTTTCCAGCAGCTCCAGATGTTCAAAGGCGCTTTCCACCAGCGCTTCGGCGGTGGGGTGGCCGTATTTTTCCAGAAGACGCTTGTCAAGACTGCCGCCGTTGACGCCAATGCGGATGGGGATGTGCTTGTCCTTGCACACCTCCACCACGGCCTTGACCCGGTCTTCGCCGCCGATGTTGCCGGGGTTGATGCGGATTTTGGACGCGCCGCCCTCTGCGGCGGCAATGGCAAGCTTATAATCAAAATGAATGTCTGCCACCAGGGGCAGGGGAGAGTCCTTGCAGATGTCCGCAAAGCTCCGGGCGGCTTCCATGTTGGGAACTGCCAGTCGGGCGATCTGGCACCCGGCGGAGGCAAGCTGACGGATCTGCTTCAGGCTGCCCTCCACATCCGTGGTTTTGGTATTGAGCATGGACTGGATGACCACCGGGGCGCCGCCGCCGATGGGAACGCCGCCCACCAGAATTTGTCTTGTCATCGTCTTCACCTCTTGAACAGGAAAATGACGTCCTTGAACATGATAATTGCCATCAGGGCAAGCAGCAGAATCATGCCCGCGCCGTGGAGATACCCCTCGTACTTGGGATTGATCTTCTTTTTCGTAATGGCCTCCACCACAACCGTGATCAGCAGGCACACGATGCGCCCGCCGTCCAGAGCGGGGATGGGCAGCAGGTTCATCACCGCAAGGTTAATGGCGATGAAGCCGCCGAAATACAGCATATTCAGCAGCGCGGTGACCTTACTGTCGGAGGCCGCCGCCACCTTGGACATTTCGCTGACGATGCCCACGGGGCCGGACATATCCTGGATGCCCACCTTACCGCCAAAGAGCATCTGCAGGCTCAGACGAACCAAACGCACCGTATCCAGGGACTGATTCCAGGCCATCCCCAGTTTTTCTAAGAAGCTCGGGGTGCTGAGGGTGAAGTTCATGCCGTAGCGCAGGGCAGTGGAACCGTTTTCCAGGGTTACTTCGTGCTTTTCCAGCAGGAAATCCTTCAGAACGACCGTTTCGCCGTTCCGGCGCACCGTGATATCGTGAACGTCGCCGGGGTTCAGCGACAGAATCAGGGAAAAATCGGAGTAGGTATAGAGCCTTTCGCCGTCTACCTCCACGATGCGGTCGCCGGCTTGCAGGCCGTTTTCGCCATTCACCGTGGCGTAGTCTTCAAAGCCGGCAATCACGGGAACGACGGTCTGCTTTATGGGCAGGCAGACAATGACCATCAGCACCACGCCGATGAGAAAATTCATCGCTGCACCGGCGGCCAGAATGATGAGCCGTTTCCACCAGGCCGCTTTGTCAAAGGAACGGGGATTGTCGCTTCCGCCGTCCTCGCCCTCCATAGCGCAGTAGCCGCCGATGGGGATGCAGCGGATGGCGTACAGGGTTTCGCCCACCTGTTTTTTCCAGAGGGCAGGCCCCATGAACATGGAAAATTCGTTGACCTGAACGCCGGAGAGCTTGGCGGCGGTAAAATGCCCCAGCTCATGGACGAAAATCAGGACGCTGAACAGGAAAATCGCAAAAATAACGCTCATAGAAAAAATGCCTCGCAATTATCAAGAGTTCGCCCGAACCGCCTCACGAGCCAGACGGTCGGCTTCCAGAATCTGCTCCAAAGTGGGGTCGGCAATGAACGGCACCTGCGGCACGGCGGCATTTACCAGCCGGTAGATGTCGTAAAAGCCGATTTTGTCATTCAGGAACATGGCGACGGCTTCCTCATTGGCGCCGTTCATGGCAGGGCAGGCCGTTCCGCCCGCCTTCGCGCAGTCCCGCGCCAGCGCCAGACAGGGGAAATTCTCCGTATCCGGCGGGGAAAACGTCAGCGGGCCGCAGGACAGTAAGTCCAGCCGCTCCACCGGGGAGGGGATACGCTCCGGGTAGGTCAGTGCCAGCTGAATGGGCAGACGCATATCCGGTGTGCCCATCTGCGCCATCACCGCGCCGTCGGTGAATTCCACCATACTGTGGACGATGCTCTGCCGGTGGATGACCACATCTACCTGTTCCAGGGGCAGACGGTACAGCCGCATGGCCTCAATGACCTCCAGCCCCTTGTTCATCAGGGTGGCGCAGTCAACGGTGATCTTCGCGCCCATTTTCCAGTTGGGGTGCTTCAGGGCGTCGGCCTTGGTCACCGTTTCCAGCTGAGGGCGGGTCATGCCGAAAAATGGGCCGCCGGAGCAGGTGAGGATCAGCCGCCGGATCTCTTTTCTGCTGCCGCAGCCCATAAGGCACTGAAAGATTGCGGAATGCTCGGAATCCACGGGGACGATCTCCGCACCGTACTTCTCCGCCTCGGCCATCACCAGTTCCCCGGCGCAGACAAGAGTTTCCTTGTTGGCAAGGCCAATGCGCTTTTTCGCCCGGATGGCGGCGAGGGTGGGCTTCAAACCGACCATGCCCACCACGGCGGTGATGACGCAGTCGGCTTCCTCCAAAGACGCCGCTTCCATCAGACCCGCTTCACCCCAGTTTACCCGGATGGGCAGACCTTTTATTCGTTCCGCCAGTGCCTGAGCGGCTTCCTGCGTTGCCATAACGGCGAGCTTCGGTGAAAACTCCCGGCACTGCTGCGCCATCCGCTCCACGTTGGTTCCGGCGGTGAGCGCCGCTACCCGGATGCCGGGCAGACGGCGGATAATGTCCAGGCTCTGCCGGCCGATGGAGCCGGTGGAGCCGAGAATACTGACACACTGCACCATAGGCCGCTCCTTACACCGCCATGGGAAGCAGCACCAACAATACTTCCATGGCCGGGGCGACCAGGGTCAGGGAATCGAACCGATCCAGTACGCCGCCGTGGCCGGGAATCAGATTGCCGTAATCCTTGATACCGGTCTGCCGCTTGACGATGGAGAAGCACAGGTCGCCGAAAATGCCCAGCAGGGAACCGGCGAAGCCGTACAGCAGCGCAAGACCGTAGTTGACCCGGAGATTGCCGGGCAGCAGGTCGATGATCAGGGCGTAAACAAGCATACTGACCACGGCGAAGGCAATGCCGCCCAGCGCGCCCTCGATGGTTTTGTTGGGGCTGACCACGGGCGCCAGCTTGTGCCGCCCGAATTTCAGGCCGATAAAGTAAGCGCCTGCGTCGGACATGAACGCCACCACGAAGGGAATCAGGATGACATACCGTCCGAGATCCATATTCAGAATGCGGATGAGGGAGCTGAGCATGTAGGGGATGAGAAGACCCGCCACAAAGCACATGGACAGATCCTCAAAGTGAACCTTTATGTGGTCAAGCATCATCTCCGAGAACATCAGGATAAAGAACACAATCATGAGGATGACAAGGTAGGAATGAATCGCGCCGAAATAGCTCCACATACACACGGCGGCCGCCATGATGCAGGAGTAGATCACCAGCCGCGGCCGCTTTACAAGCCCTGTGCGGTACAGAAGCTCGTAGGCCGCGATGGCCATGAGCGCACTCATGACCAGTGACGCGGCAATCACCGGTGCGGCCAGTGTCAGAAGAAAGAGGATCGGCACCAGAATCGCTGCGGAAATAATGCGTTTTTTCATTTCTCTATGTCCCTCCGAACCGGCGGCTGCGCCGGTGAAATTCCTCAATGGCGCTGTCCAGATGTTCCGGAGTAAAGTCAGGCCAAAGTACGTTCATAATTACATATTCCGAGTACGCGGACTGCCACAGCAGGAAATTGCTGACCCGCATCTCTCCGGATGGCCGGATGATCAGCTCCGGGTCGGGCACGCCCGCCGAGTACAGATACCGGGAGAAAACATCCTCGGTGAGTGTTTCCGGGTCGGCCCTTCCGGCGGCGACATCCGCCGTGTAAGCCTTCACAGCATGGATAATTTCATCCCGCCCGCCATAGTTCAGGCAGAAATTCACCTGCACGTCGTAGTCCTCCGAGCGGCTTTCCGCATCGTGGCAGAGCGCCTGCAGCTCCGGACTGAG
>ERZ773136.1304-NODE-1304-length-24974-cov-8.790762_pt1 | contig 24974 bp, 27 predicted proteins | sample MGYA00580855_ERZ773136 | MGnify/ENA primary metagenome ERZ773136 (study PRJEB29015, sample SAMEA2737860) | human gut metagenome | biome: human gut; feature: human-associated habitat; material: faeces | place: China | collected 2012 ... | reverse complement strand
CCTGCGCCACAGCCTGTTGCCGCGTCGCAGCCCGCCGTCGCGGAACCGCAGCCGGTAGAGCCGCAGCAGCCCGCCGCGCCGCAGCCGAAAGAGCGCAAAGAGACGGTCATTGTGATGAATGTCGCCGCGCATCATGGCGCCCAGCTTAACGGTGAAGTGCTGATCAACAGTATCCAGCAGGCCGGCTTTAAGTTTGGTGAAATGAATATTTTCCACCGCCACCTAAGTCCGGACGGCAGCGGTCCGGTGTTGTTCAGTCTGGCCAACATGGTGAAACCGGGAACCTTCAATCCGGACAGCATGGCGGATATGATGACCCCTGGGGTGACTATCTTTATGCAGGTCCCTTCTTACGGCGATGAATTGCAGAACTTCAAGCTGATGCTGCAGTCTGCGCAGTATATCGCTGACGAAGTGGGCGGCGTGGTGCTTGACGATCAGCGTCGCATGATGACGCCGCAAAAACTGCGTGAATACCAGGATCGTATTCGCGAAGTGAAAGACGCGAACGCCTGACGTTCCGCGTTAACTCAATTCCTTCTCAACCCCCGCCTGTCGGGGGTTTTTTATCATTGATGGTGTGATATGGAACCAATCGAACAACAACTGACTGAACTGCGAACCACGCTTCGCCATCATGAATATCTGTACCACGTTATGGACGCGCCGGAAGTGCCGGATGCGGAATATGACCGCCTGATGCGCAAGCTGCGCGAGCTGGAGAGCCAGCACCCGGAGCTGATTACCCCGGATTCGCCAACTCAGAGGGTGGGGGCGGCGCCACTCACCGCCTTTAGCCAGATCCGCCATGAAGTGCCGATGCTGTCGCTGGATAACGTGTTTGACGAAGAGAGCTTTCTCGCCTTCAACAAGCGGGTACAGGATCGCCTGAAAAGCACAGATCATCTTACCTACTGCTGCGAGCTTAAGCTCGACGGCCTCGCGGTGAGCATTCTCTATGAAAACGGCGTGTTGGTGCAGGCGGCAACCCGCGGCGACGGCACCACCGGCGAAGATATTACCTCTAATGTGCGAACTATTCGCGCTATCCCCCTCAAGCTGCATGGCGAGAATATTCCTGCACGCCTTGAGGTACGTGGGGAAGTGTTCCTCCCGCAGGCCGGGTTTGAAAAAATCAATGAGGAAGCTCGCCGCACCGGCGGGAAAGTGTTTGCTAACCCGCGTAATGCGGCAGCGGGTTCGCTGCGCCAGCTCGATCCGCGCATCACTGCGAAGCGACCGCTTACTTTCTTCTGCTACGGCGTGGGCGTGCTGGAGGGCGGCGAGCTGCCGGCCAGCCACTCGGCTCGGTTGCTGCAGTTCAAAGCATGGGGGCTGCCGGTGAGCGATCGCGTCACCCTGTGCCATACCCCCGAGGAAGTGCTTACTTACTATCGTAAAGTCGAGGAAGAGCGTCCCCACCTGGGCTTTGACATTGATGGCGTGGTGATCAAAGTCGATTCGCTGGCGCTGCAGGAACAGCTGGGTTTCGTCGCCCGCGCGCCGCGCTGGGCCGTGGCCTTTAAGTTCCCGGCACAGGAGCAGATGACCTTCGTCCGGGACGTGGAGTTCCAGGTGGGCCGCACCGGGGCGATTACGCCGGTGGCGCGTCTGGAGCCGGTCCATGTTGCCGGCGTGTTGGTGAGCAATGCCACCCTGCATAATGCCGATGAAATTGAACGCTTAGGCTTGAAAATCGGCGACAAGGTGGTGATTCGCCGGGCAGGCGATGTGATCCCGCAGGTGGTTAACGTGGTGCTTTCCGAGCGTCCGGCGGATGCCCGGGATGTCGTCTTCCCGACCCACTGTCCTGTATGTCAGTCAGACGTTGAACGGGTGGAAGGCGAGGCGGTAGCCCGCTGTACGGGCGGCCTGATCTGCGGCGCGCAGCGCAAAGAGTCGCTCAAGCACTTCGTCTCCCGTCGCGCGCTCGACGTTGACGGCATGGGCGACAAGATCATCGACCAGCTGGTGGAGAAAGAGTACGTCCATACCCCGGCGGATCTGTTCCGGCTGACGGCGGGGAAACTGACCGGGCTGGAGCGGATGGGGCCGAAGTCCGCGCAAAACGTAGTCAACGCCCTCGAGAAAGCCAAAGAGACGACCTTCGCACGTTTCCTCTACGCCTTAGGTATTCGCGAGGTAGGAGAAGCGACGGCGGCGGGCCTGGCGGCGCATTTCGGCACTCTCGAAGCCCTTGAGCAGGCTACCATTGAGGAGCTACAGAAAGTCCCTGATGTCGGCATCGTCGTCGCTACCCATACCTTCAACTTCTTTGCCGAAGAGAGCAACCGCGATGTCATTGCGCAACTGCTGGCGGAGGGGGTTCGCTGGCCTGCGCCGGTGGTGGTGAAGGCGGAAGAGATTGATAGCCCGTTTGCAGGCAAAACCGTGGTCCTTACCGGCAGCCTCAGCCAGCTGTCGCGCGATGACGCCAAAGAGCGTCTGGTGGCGCTGGGGGCGAAGGTGGCAGGCAGCGTGTCGAAGAAAACCGACCTGGTGATTGCCGGCGAAGCGGCGGGGTCTAAGCTGGCGAAAGCGCAGGAGCTGGGCATCGAGGTGATTGACGAAGCCGAAATGATGCGTCTGCTGGGAGAATAACGTGGATAAAGCGCAGCTGGTCGAGATAGCCAATACCGAAATGCCGTTCGGTAAATACAAGGGACGTCGCTTAATCGATGTCCCGGAAGAGTATTTATTGTGGTTCGCGCGTAAGGATCAATTCCCTGCCGGGCATCTTGGCGAGCTGATGGCGTTGACCCTGCTGATTAAAACTGAGGGGCTGAGCGATCTGGTCCAGCCCCTGAAGAAAGCGCGTTAGGCTTTGGCCGCGTTGGCCTTTTCCTCAGCGAGACGCGCATCGGTTTGCTGCTTGTAGCGCCGCGCCAGCACCGCGCAGACCATCAGCTGGATTTGGTGGAAGATCATCAACGGCAGCACCATGATGCCGAGGATGGAGGTCGGGAAGAGAATATTGGCCATCGGAATGCCGTTGGCCAGGCTCTTTTTCGAACCGCAGAAGACGATGGTAATCTCATCGGCTTTGTTAAAGCCGCAGCGGCGGGCGACAAAGACGTTGACCGCGATGACGATGGCCAGCAGCACCAGGCTGACCACCACGATAAACAGCAGCGATCCCAGACCGACTTTATGCCAGATGCCATTCACCACCGCCTCGCTAAAGGCGGAGTAAACCACCAGCAGAATCGAGGTCTGGTCGGTCTTACCAATCCACTTCTTATGCTTCGCCACCCAGTCGCCAATCCACGGCCGCGATAAGTGACCGAGCACGAAAGGCAGCAGCAGCTGCAGCATAATTATACCGACCTGCTCCAGACTGCCGCCTGCGCCGTGAAGGTTCATCAGGACCCCCACCAGTAGCGGGGAAACAAAGATCCCCAGCAGGCTGGAGGCCGAGGCTGAGCAAACCGCAGCCGCGACGTTGCCCCCGGCCAGCGAAGTAAAGGCGATAGCGGATTGCACGGTGGCCGGCAGAATGCACAGATAGATAAAGCCGCTGTAGAGCATCGGATCGACATTCACCGGCGCCCACCAGGCAAACAGAACCCCGAGTAGCGGGAAGAGAATAAAGGTGCTGCACATCACCCATAGATGCAAACGCCAGTGGCTGCCGCCGGCGATAATCGCCTCCCGGGAGAGTTTAGCGCCATGCATAAAGAACAGCAGCGCGATGGCGGCGGTGGTCAGATGTTCAAAGAAGGGGACGAAAGCGCCACGGGCCGGGAAGAATGAGGCCAGCAGGACAACGGTGATGATGTCCTTGACTTTAAGTTTATTGGGGCTTGCAGTACTCATGGTAAAGACTCCTTTTTGAATGGAATATGGTTGAACGTCGCAAAGACGACGATCACAGAATAAGACCGGCGGAGACCGATGCCGCCAGCAGGACACAGAACACAGCATCCCACGCCGAGAACCGAAGCGACAGATAATTGCTCTTGCGGCGCTTTAAGTCGATGCCCCGTGTTTCGGCGGAGGTGGAAAGCGTCTCGGCGATGCGGATGACACGCAAAGTCATCGGCACGGTCAGTATTTCGATATAGGATGGCAGCGCTCGCAGCTTCTGAAGCGGTGTTGCAAATGCGCCCCGCGTCCGGATGGACTACCGCAGTACCGTTGTGGCGATTCTGGAACGCCGGGAGTACACAGGCTGCACGGTGAACTTCAAGACTTACACCAATTCTATCTGGGATAAGAAGCAAAGGGATAATCCCATTGAAAAGCAGGCGATTTTCCCCAATACCCACGAGCGCATTATTGACGATGATGTGTTTGAAAAGGTGCAGGAGATCCGCTCATCCGTGTCAAGGTATTGGAGCGGCTGGTTCTCAAGCACATTCAGGCGGTTATGGGGTATATCCTGCGGCACGAGGATTATTTTCGCACGATCATGGAGGAACAGCTCCGCGTGGAAAGCTATGAGCAAATCCGCATCCGCAGAAAGCGTCTGGAAAGCAACGAACGCCGTATTGCCGAGCTGAAAAGGCTGTTCATCAAGATTTATGAGGACAACGCCAGCGGGCGGCTGACGGATGAACGCTATGATATGCTGAGCCAGACCTATGAAGCGGAGCAGAAACAGTTGGAAGTGGAAGCGATCACCTTGCAGCAGGAGATTGAAGTACAGGAACGACAGAACGAAAACATTGAAAAGTCCATTCAGAAAGCGCACAAGTATGTCGGCATTGAGGAACTGGACGGCTACGCTCTGCGTGAGCTGGTGTCTGCCATCTATGTGGACGCACCGGACAAGTCCAGCGGCAAGCGGATACAGCACATCCATATCAGGTACGACGGGCTGGGCTTTATCCCTCTGAATGAGCTGATGAGAAAGGAAACGGCGTGACCGAAGTCACGCCGCCCCTTGAAAACACAAGGTTTTCATCATTTTTTGATTTTACTGTTTTACGACCACCCGGCAATTCGCCGCGGGGCTTTGTAAAGCGGGAAAAGCTGGCTGTTCCGGCCGCGAAAAAACAGCCACCCGGATGGGTGGCTGTTTTTTGCTTGCAAAAGAACTTACTTCAGCTCGACCTTGCCGCCGGCCTCTTCGACCTGCTTCTTCATAGCCTCGGCATCGTCCTTGGACAGGCCTTCCTTCAGGGTGTGGGGCACGCCCTCGACGGCAGCCTTGGCCTCGGCCAGGCCCAGACCGGTGATCTCGCGGACGACCTTGATGACCTTGATCTTCTGAGCGGCGTCGAAGCCAGCCAGGACCACGTCGAACTCGGTCTTCTCCTCAGCGGCGGGAGCAGCAGCGCCGGCGGCGGGAGCAGCCATAGCGGCGGCGGAAACGCCGAACTCCTCCTCCAGAGCGTGCACCAGCTCGGACAGCTCCAGAACGGTCAAACCCTTGATCTCTTCGATCATAGCAGTAATCTTCTCAGACATTGTGATAGCCTCCTATTTGTAAGATTTAAATTGATGTTGTGCAGGCCCTGTGCCTGCGATGGAAAGGGGGCCGAATTACTCGGCGGCAGCGCCGTTCTTCTCGGCGATCTGCTTCAGCACGCAAGCCAGACCAGAAATAGGGGCCAGCATGGTGCCCAGGACCTGCGCCTGCAGCACGGGCAGGGCGGGAATGGACGCCAGCGCGTTCACGGTCTCCATGGAGACGACCTTGCCCTCCATGAAACCGCCCTTGATCTCGAACTTGTCCTTCAGCTTCTTTGCGTAGTCCGCCATCACACGGGCCGGGGCGACGGGATCGTCAACACAGATAGCCAGAGAAGTGGTACCGTTGAGCTGATCGTCCAGTTCGTTCAGACCGCAGTTGTTGAAAGCGAAACGCAGCAGGGTGTTCTTGATGACAGCGTACTCAATGTTGTTCTTACGGCACTCCGCGCGCAGCTCGGTATCCTCTGCCACGGTGATGCCCTTGTAATCAACAATGACACCGGCTGCGGAATTCTGCAGCTTTTCGGTCAGCGCCGCCACGATCGCCTGCTTTTCAGACAGAACCTTTGCGTTGGGCATTCTTTGATTTCACCTCCGTTAGAATTGTCGGTGCGTTCAAAAAAGGAAACCGTCCTCATGCCAAAGGACATGAGGACGGTAAAAGCAATCAAAATGACTTGCCATCCTCGGCAGGACTTACGGCTTTCGCCACCTGCTGTCTTTGGAACGCAACCAATATTATATCCAAGGCTTCACAGCTTGTCAAGCCCAAGACAACAATTTTCCGGCATTTTCAGGACACTTCCTGAAAGCGCCCCGGGTACCAAGATACCGAGCCGCCGTTCAGATCTCCGCGCAGATTTTTCGCTGGGCAAGGCGAAGCCTCGCAGGAATACTTTGTGTATTTCAAGAGGCTTCAACGCAGGCCGGCGGGAAATCTGCCGGTGAGCTGTGCGGTGGAGTCGGTATCGCGGTGCCCTCACAAAATTACAGTTGTTTGTTGGCGTTCATCTTCACGCCGGGACCCATGGTGGAAGCGGCCACGCAGGACTTGATATACTGACCCTTGGCGGCGGCGGGCTTGGCCTTGATGATAGCGCCGATGAGGGCGGAATAGTTCTCAAACAGCTTGTCAGCGCCGAAGGACACCTTGCCGATGGGGCAGTGGATGATGTTGGTCTTGTCCAGACGATACTCGACCTTACCGGCCTTCGCCTCCTGAACAGCCTTGGCGGCGTCGGGAGTCACGGTGCCGGACTTGGGAGAGGGCATCAGACCCTTGGGGCCCAGGACCTTACCCAGACGACCCACAACGCCCATCATGTCGGGGGTGGCGACGACCACGTCGAAGTCGAACCAGTTTTCCTTCTGGATCTTCTCCACCAGGTCCATCTCGCCCACGTAATCGGCGCCGGCGGCCTTGGCAGCCTCGGCCTTGTCGCCCTTGGCGAACACCAGGACGCGGACGGACTTGCCGGTGCCGTTGGGCAGCACGATGGCGCCGCGGACCTGCTGGTCAGCGTGACGGGAGTCCACGCCCAGCTTGACGTGCAGCTCCACGGTCTCGTCGAACTTGGCGGAAGCGGTCTTGCAGATCAGCTCCAGACCCTCCTTGGGATCATACAGCGTAGCCTTGTCGATCTGCTTGGCGCTCTCTTGATATTTCTTACCTCTAAACATTTCTTACACCCTCCTTACTCGCCGACCACGACGCCCATGGAACGGGCGGTACCGGCGATCATGCTCATGGCGGCTTCCAGAGACGCGGCGTTCAGGTCGCGCATCTTCAGCTCGGCGATCTTCTGAATGGAGGCCTTGGAAATGGTGGCGACCTTCTCCTTGTTGGGAACGCCGGAACCGGACTCAATGTTGCACTCCTTCTTGATGAGGACAGCCGCGGGAGGGGTCTTGGTGATAAAGCTAAAGGAACGGTCGGCGTACACGGTGATGACCACGGGGATGATCAGGCCCATGTCATTCTTGGTGCGCTCGTTGAATTCCTTGGTAAAGGCAGCGATGTTGATGCCGTGCTGACCCAGGGCAGGGCCAACGGGGGGTGCGGGAGTTGCTTTGCCCGCGGGGATCTGCAGTTTGACGTATCCAACTACTTTCTGTGCCATTTGTAGGCACCTCCTTCAATAAAATGTGGTAGCGGCGGGGATACTTGCCGCTTTTGGCGAGACGCGCAGCGTCTCTCCCACTTTGCCGGCACACCTGCGCCGGACTTCCGCGCAGACGCTCTGCGCTCAGTTGCTGCTGACCTCGACCTGGTCCAGTTCGAGATCAACGGGGGTCTCGCGTCCGAACATGGATACGACCACGCGCACCCGGTTCTTCTCCGGCTCGATCTCCTCCACGGTACCGGTGAAGCTGGACAGCGGGCCTTCGGTGATACGCACCGTGTCGCCCACATGGTAGAGCACGACGATCTCGCGCTTCTCCATGCCCAGCGCCGCCACCTCGTCCTCGGTCAGGGGGATAGCCTTGTTAGCCTCGCCCACGAAGCCGGTGACGCCGCGGATGTTGCGGATCAGGTGCCAGGTATCGTCCGTCATGACCATCTTGATGAGGACGTAGCCGGGAAATACCTTCCGCTGCACTTCCTTCATCACGCCGGTCTCGGTGACCTCGGTGACCGTCTCCATCGGGATCTCGGTCTTGAGGACCATGTCCTCCATCCCGCGGTTCACCACGGATTTTTCGATGGCGGCCTTTACCGCGTTTTCATAGCCGGAATAGGTATGTGCTACATACCACTTTGCGTTATCAGCCATGTCCTGTACCTTAGAACAGACCGATGAGGGTATCCACCGCCAGCACGGCCACGGCATCAAAGATCCAGATCGCCGCGCCCACGATCAGGGAGCACAGCAGGACGGTGCCGGTGTTCTTGGCGGTAGTCTTGCCATCAGGCCAAACGACCTTCTTCAGTTCGCTTCTCATCTCGCGGAACCACTTGCCGCGATCCTTACTGACCTTCTTCTCTTCAGCCATGTCAATATCTCCTTCCGGTTACTTCGTCTCGCTATGGACGGTGTGCTTTCTGCAGAAGGGGCAATACTTGTTCAGCTCAAGCTTGTCAGGGGTATTCTTCTTGTTCTTCATCGTGTTGTAGTTTCTCTGCTTGCACTCGTTGCATCTCAAAGTGATCTTCACGCGCATTAACGGCACCTCCTTATTAGATTAGGCTTCCGTTCCGGAACGCCCTTTTGCCTCCCTGCCGGATGATCTCCACCTGCGCCCCCGAAGCGAAAAAGCGCGCAAAAAGAAAGCACCCACTCACAGGTAATGCCCACTATACCACACTTTCCCCCGCCGGTCAACCGTTTTTTGCAGAAAAATCCCGTATTTTTCACGGTTTCGTCCCATTTTCTGTTGCTTCCCGCCGCCATTTTGTGTATGATAGAGCCAACGTGAAAAAATGCGGCGGCGCACGCCGCGAAAAGTGAGGTACATCCCCATGAAGATCATGGCCATCGACTACGGCGACGCCCACACCGGCATCGCCATTTCCGACTATACCGAGACGCTGGCGGGCTACTCCGACACCATCCACTCCCGCCGGCAGGAGGAGGTGCTCTCCGGCATACAGCGGCTCATCGCCGAGCACGGCGTACAGCTGCTGGTGCTGGGCTACCCCCGGAACATGGATGGCACCGAGGGGCCCCGGGCCGAGAAATGCGCCGCCTTCGGCGAAACGCTACGTCAGGTGACCGGATTGGAGGTCATCCTCTGGGACGAGCGCCGCACCACCATCGACGCCCACAACATCCTGTTTCAGAACGGGCAGAACGCCAAGAAGCGAAAGAAGACCGTGGACGCGGTAGCCGCTGCGCTGATGCTGGAGGGCTATCTGACCCGCCGGCGGCTGGAGGGCGCGAAATGACGGACGTTATCGTTATCGGCGGCGGCGCCAGCGGCATGATGGCGGCGCTGACCGCCGCGGAAAACGGCCGCAGCGTCGTCCTGCTGGAACGGCAGAACCGGGTGGGGCGCAAGCTGCTGGCCACCGGCAACGGCCGGTGCAATCTGACCAACTACCATGTATCTCCCGATCATTACCATGGGGAGGACAGCAGTTTCTGCGCTCACGCGCTGCGCGCCTTTGACACAGGCACAACGCTGCAGTATTTTGCCTCACTGGGACTGCTGACGGTCAGCGAGGACAGCGGCCGGGTCTACCCCATGAGCAACATGGCCGGCAGTGTGCTGGACGTGCTGCGCTACGCGCTGGAGCGCCCCGGCATCCGGGTCTGCACCGGGCAGGCGGTCACCGCCGTAAAGCGAATAGCGGAGGGCTTCACCGTCAGGACCGAGACGGAGGTCTTTGCCGCGCGGAAGGTCATACTGGCCGCCGGCGGGGCCGCCGGCAGCAAAGTAGGCGGCGTCATGGACGGCTATCGCCTTGCCAAAATGCTGGGGCACCACCGCACCGTGCTGTATCCCTCCCTGGTGCAGCTGAGGACCGATCCCACCTATCCCCGGGCGCTGAAGGGCGTCAAGGCCGAGTGCGGCATCGCCATCCTCCGGGGCGGCGAGCGTGTGGCGGCGAACCACGGCGAGGTGCTGTTCACTGAATACGGTGTCAGCGGTCCGGCGATCTTCGACATCTCCCGGGCGGTGTCCACCGGCGGCGAGGGGCTGGTCTGCGCGCTGGACTTCTTCCCTGACTGGGAGACGCGGGAGGTGCTGGACTGGCTGCGCCTGCGGCGGGAGGCCATGGGCGCTCACGAGGCCTCCACCCTGCTGGTAGGCTCCTGCCACACCCGGCTGGGGCAGATGCTCTGCAAGGCCGCCGGGTTCACCAGCCAGCGCGCCGCCGACCTCACCGACGGGGACCTGGAGCGCATCGCCCGGCAGGTGAAGCGCTTTGCGCTCCCTATCACCGGCACCTGCGGCTTTGACCAGGCACAGGTCACGGCGGGCGGCCTGCGGACGGAGGAATTTGACCCGGAAACGCTGGAAAGCCGCGTCGTTCCGGGGCTGTACGCCTGCGGTGAGGTGCTGGACGTAGACGGCGACTGCGGCGGCTTCAACCTGCAATGGGCCTGGTCATCCGGGCATCTGGCCGGGCTGCTGCTGTAATTAGTTGACAATAATATTTATTATGGTAAACCTGTAAACTGCCCGCGGCAGCTTACAGGTTTACTTTTTCGTCTTAATAAAGTCTTAATCGTCCCCCTGCTTGTTTCTTAAGAGGCATTTCGGTACCATGGAGCCAGAAAGGAAAGAAAGGAAGTGCCCCTATGGAACCCACGCTGCGGACCATCAATGCCGTGATCTCGGCGCTGTTTTTTATCTGCTATACCTATCAATTTCTCTATATCCCACTGGTGCTGCTGAAAAAGCGCCGGCCCCTTCCCCGCCCTGCCGCGCCCCATCGGTACGCGGTGCTCATCGCTGCGCGGAACGAGGAAAACGTCATTGCCGGGCTGCTGGACTCACTGGCCGCGCAGACCTACGATATGTCCCTGGTGACGGTGTTCGTGGCGGCAGACAACTGCACCGACAGCACCGCCGCCATCGCGCGGGAACATGGGGCGGTGGTGTACGAGCGCTTCAATCATGTGAACGTGGGCAAGGGCTACGCCCTGGATTTTCTGCTGCAGCACATCGGTGCAGACTATCCGGAGGGCTTTGACGGCTACTTCGTGTTCGATGCGGACAACATCCTCTCGCCGGACTACCTCGAGCGCATGAACGAAAGCTTCTCCGCCGGAAACGAGATCGTGACCAGCTACCGCAACAGCAAAAACTTCGGCGACAACTGGATCAGCGCCGGGTACGCCTTGTGGTTCCTGCGGGAGAGCCGCTATCTGAACGGCGCGCGGAACCGGCTGGGCAGCAGCGCCGCCGTGGGCGGGACAGGCTTTCTGTTCTCGCAGCGGATACTGGACGAGAGCCATGGCTGGCGGTTCTATCTGCTGACGGAGGATATCGAGTTTTCCATCCACCACATTCTGCGGGGCGAGAGGATCGCCATCTGCGAGGACGCGGTGCTCTATGACGAGCAGCCCACCGATTTCCGGCAGTCCTGCCGGCAGCGGCTGCGCTGGGCCAAGGGCTACATACAGGTGTTCCGCCGCTACGGCGCCGACCTGCTCAAGGGCGCCGCCAGGGGCAGCTGGAGCTGCTTCGATATGTCCATGTCCATCCTGCCGGCGTTTATCCTGACGGCCCTGTGTCTGCTGGCCAACCTGACGCTGACGGCGCTGGGCCTTATGCAGGGCGACGGCGTGTGGTTCGCCATGCGCTCCCTCCTGGAGTGCATGGGCAGCATCCTGGCCACGCTGCTGGTGCTGGGCGGCATCACCGTGGCCAGCGAGTGGCGGCGCATCCACGCGCCGGCGTGGAAAAAGATCGCTTTCACCCTGACGTTCCCGCTGTTTATGCTAACGTATCTGCCCATCTCGCTGGCGGCGCTGTTTATGAAGGTAGAATGGAAGCCCATCCACCACAGCGTGAACCTGACGTCGCTCCCCTCCCCCGCTGTGAAGAATTGACCTTGTACAAAGGCGGGAATAGGGGTATGATAGAGATATACCACACCCACAGGAGGTCCCTCTATGTACACGATTTTGGTCGTTGATGATGAAAAGGATATTGTCTCCGCGCTGGAGATCTATCTCAAGGCCGAGGGCTACCGGGTGCTGTCCGCCTGCAACGGGAAAGAGGCCCTGGCCGCGGCGGCGCGGGAGGACGTGCACCTCATTCTGATGGATATCATGATGCCCGTCATGGACGGACTGACCGCCATGGCGGAGCTGCGGCAGCGCAGCAACGTCCCGGTGATTTTGCTGACCGCCAAGGGCGAGGACACCGACAAGGTACTGGGGCTGAACGTGGGCGCGGACGACTACATCACCAAGCCCTTCAACCCGGTGGAGCTGCTGGCCCGGGTGCGCTCACAGCTGCGGCGGTATTTGCAGCTGGGCGGCGGGCAGGTGCAGGCCAGCACGCTCATCATCGGCGGCATCTGCCTGGATGACAACGCCAAGACCGTCACTGTGGATGGTGATCCGGTGGCGCTGACACCCAAGGAGTACGACATCCTGCGGTTCCTCATGCGGAACGCGGGGACGGTGTTCTCTCCCAATGAGATCTACCGCCGGGTGTGGGAGGACGTGCCGCTGAACGCCGCCGGGGCCATCGCCGTGCACATCCGCCACCTGCGGGAAAAGTTAGAGATCAACCCCTCAGAGCCCCGGTACATCAAGGTGGTCTGGGGCAAGGGCTATAAGATGGAGGGCGGCATCTCATGAAGGGATTTTTAGACAAGACATGGGCGAAGGCCGCCGCCTTTGTGCTGACGCTGGTGTTCGGCGTTCTGACCGTTCTGGGCGGCGTGGGCGTGGGCGTCCTGATAAGCTATGACGTGTTTCTGGACGGCGGCGACTTCCTGCGCCAGACGATGTACGAGGGAAACTGCGTCAGATCCATCGACACCGCCGACAGCTTCCTGCGCGGCACGCTGGCCAATGCGGGCGTGCTGGTCAGTGACGGCACCTATGACTACAGTACCGTTGAAAATGGAGATGTCACCGAGGAGGAGCGGGCTCAGGTGATCAGCGACCTGCCCCGCGTTTTTGCGGAGGAGTTCTCCCGCGATGCCGCCGACTGTCACCTGACCGTCACCGTCAGAGGAAATGGGGAGGTCGTCGGTACCTTTGAAAATTTTGAGCTGACAGACGGTGACAAGCCGCTGTACGCCACGCAGGAGACGTTCACCTACGCGCTGAACACCGGCAATACGGCCATGGTCACCATTGCCGCCGATCTGCTGCGCACCGAGGAGGCGCCCTCTTATTCCTATCTGCTGGACATGTGGCTGGTGGAGCACACCACGCTGACGGTGTTCCTGACGGTGCTGTTCGCGGCGCTGGCACTGTTCTTCTTCTGCTTCCTCATGGCCTCTGCCGGCCATTGGGTGGGGCATGAGGACATCCATCTGACGTGGCTGGATAAGATCCCGGCGGACGTGTGGCTGATCGTACTGCTGTGTACGTTTTTCATTGGCTGGGAAGCGTTCTATTACGGGTGGGGACGCGTTTTCTTCTGCGCGGCGCTGGTGCCGCTGGTGCTGCTGTTCCTGTGCGCCTTTGCCGCCCAGTGCAAGGCGGGCACCGTCCTGCGGAGCGCGCTGATCGCGCGGATAGCCCGGTTCCTCTGGCGCATTGTCCGTTCGCTGTTTCTGGGGCTGTGGCGCATCGCCAAAAATCTGCCGCTGGTGTGGAAAACGGCGCTGGCGGGACTGGTACTGGCGTTTGTGGAGTTCTTCCTGTTTGAGCAATCCCGCAGTGCCAGCGAAAGCACCGTCATCTTCCTGCTGCTGAAGCTGGTGGAGCTGCTGGCCATCCTGTACATCGCCCTGAATCTGCGGATGCTGCAAAAGGGCGGCGAAAAGCTGGCCCGGGGCGACTTCTCCTCCCCCATCGACACGAAGTACCTCATCGGTGACTTCAAGCGCTACGGCCAGGAGCTCAACGACGTGCAGTCCGGCCTGGAGCAGGCGGTGCAGGAGCAGATGAAGGCCGAGCACCTCAAGACCGAGCTGATCACCAACGTGTCCCACGACATCAAGACGCCGCTGACCTCTATCGTCAACTATGTGGATCTGTTGAAAAAGGAGGACATCCCCTCCCCGGAGGCCCGGGAGTACATCGCCGTGCTGGACCGCCAGAGCCACCGGCTGAAAAAGCTCACCGAGGACCTGGTGGAGGCGTCCAAGGCCTCCTCCGGCGCCCTGAATGTGGACCTACAGCCCACGGACGTGAACGTGCTGTTTTCACAGATCGAGGGCGAGTATCAGGAACGGTTGGCCGCCTGCCAGTTGACGCTGGTAACGCAGCCTCCCGCACCGGGTACCGTCATCCGCGCCGACAGTCGTTTGCTGAGCCGCGTCATGGACAATCTGGTGTCCAACATCTGCAAGTACGCCCTGCCCAGCACACGGGTCTATGTGGTTTCCACGCTGTCCCGGGAGGCCGTTACCATCAGCTTCAAGAACGTCTCGCGGGACGAGCTGAATATCTCCCCCGACGAGCTGATGGAGCGTTTTGTGCGCGGCGATGCCTCGCGGCACACAGAGGGCAGCGGACTGGGGCTGTCCATCGCCCGCAGCCTGGTACAACTACAGGGCGGCCGCTTCGACCTGGCCATCGACGCGGACCTTTTCCGCGCGGATATCACCTTCCCGCTGTCGGAGAGCGCAGCAAGCTAAGTGTTTTATACAGATCTGAATAAGGTCGTCATCGGCAGGCAAGCGCCCGCCGATGACGACCTTATTTATGTAAACCAAAAATTTTCTCTTCCCTTCCACCCACAGCTGTGGTATACTGAAAAAGTATCCGGGTATAGCGAAGTTGGTATCGCGCTTGGTTTGGGAGTGCCGTGGCGGTATCCGGGATAGGGTGAGGCGAAACGCCGCAAAGCCTTGCGACACCTGCGTTTGCGGGATTTCCCTTGATTGCCGAAAGCGGCATAAAAGCAGCTTTGACCACATAAATGACCACAGACAGAAAAAACTTTATTTTTACCGCTCGCCGTGGTATCATGGCAGAAAAGTGAATATCCGGGTGTGGCTCAACTGGTAGGGCGCGACATTTGGGAGAATACGCCCAGCCGGATAAAAAACTGAATAACCGGGTGTAGCGCAGTTGGTAGCGCGCCTGCTTTGGGAGCAGGATGCCGCAGGTTCGAATCCTGTCACTCGGACCACCTTTTTCAGAAAAACCGCCTAAAAAGGTGGTTTTTCTGCGTTATAAGTTCAATTTTTGAAGTGTGCTTGGCCACATTCCAATTGTGGTCAGAGCGGCAAAATGGCAGTTGCGCCCTTGGTACTGAGGAACGCCGAAGACCGCAAAATCCCTAACCCATCCCTAACGGGAGTATTTTCAACATTTTTGTGCGCAGGTGTGACAATATCTTGAATTTTTCGGCGTTATGCACTATAATATTTCTACGGTGAGCCTTTGCGCCACCAAGGCGACCGTATGGGAGTATTCCTATGCGGTCTTTTATTTTGACCAATTAGGGAGAGTGATTATTGTGGCAAAAAATGAGGCTATTGCAAAAGCAATTGCTACTGATCCCTATTTGAAAGAACGCAAGTCTCCTACCGCAGTTGATCAACAATTATACTTGAAGGAAGTTTCTTTTGTATGTCCACTCTGTGGAAAGATTCTTCGACACAGAAAGCAGAAAAAGGCAAACAAGCTCTATGAAATCGCCCACATTTTCCCAAACAGTCCAACTGAGGAACAATATGAGCAGTTGAGTGGTCTGCCTCGCTTGGGTGATAATTCGGAATCCTTTGAAAACAAAATTGCTCTATGCAAGGATTGCCATGATCAACAGGACTACCATACCACACAAGCAGACTACCTGAAACTTTTGGATATAAAGCAACATTTACTTAAGCTCACCGATCTCCATGAGGCTATGCTGACAATGGGTTTGGAGCAGGAAATTGCAGATGTAGTAAAAAGAGTTTGTTCTCTGCACGAAGATGAGATTGGCAGCCTGAATTATACCCCTGTTATCCTTACAAAAAAATTTGCCGCCAATGAACTGCTCTTGAAAAATCGGATTAAAATGAATGTAACCAATTACTATCCTTACATCCGCGATTGCTTCAAAGAATTGGAAGGAATTAACAACTTTCGTCTGACTGCGCTCAGCCTTCAGATTAAAAGCTGTTTCATAAAAATGGAAGGCATCTCTGACAACAAGAGCGATATATTTGACCAGCTCGTAGATTGGGTAATGTCAAAAACACTTTCTACATCCAGAGATGCTTGTGAGGCAGTTGTCTCCTTCTTTGTTCAGAACTGTGAGGTGTTCCATGAGATTACCGAGTAAAATCACATCTTATAGTGAAAGTGTAATCAGTAAGTTCCCAGCAGTGCTCTCGGTATTGCAAGATGCTGACACGGGGGTGTTGGCTCTATATGAGGCTGCCACGAAGCATTTCAGTAGTATTGAGGAGTTCATGGATACTCTGGATTGCCTGTTTGCTCTCCAGAGAATCAGATATGATGCAGAACGTGAGGTGCTCTGTTATGTTGCATGAGATTTACTGTGAACAATTCCACCAGAAGCGAATTGTTTTCAATCCTGGACTTAGTGTGGTATTGGGTACCAACACAGGCGACAACTCTATCGGGAAATCCACCTTCCTGCTGATAGTGGACTATGTTTTCGGTGGTAGCACATATGCAGGTACAACGGACATCATTGAGAATGTCGGTTCCCACGATATATACTTCTCTTTTATTTTTGGCGAAGAAACCTTTAAGTTTTGCAGAAACAGTATTAATGCCCACACTGTTTGGAAATGCAATGATTCTTACGAGAAGGTTGAAGAAATTGGACTGAGTGATTACTGCAAATGGCCGGATTCGAAGTACGCAATATCTTTGCCAGAACTGTCTTTCCGAGATGCAGTTGGTCGATATATTCGAGTATACGGAAAAAGCAATTGTGATGAGCGGCGTCCGTTGCACTACCAAGCGACCGAGAAGACGGAAAAGGCCTGTACTGCACTTCTTAAACTTTTTGATGCGTATTCCCCTCTCAAAGATACAGCGGCCGCTGCGCAGCACTCTGACGATGAACTGATTGCATATAAGAAGGCACAGGCTTTACAGTTTATTGCAAAAATCACCAAGCGTGTCTACGAAAAAAACGAAAAAGATATTCGCAGTATTGCGGCACAAATTGAAGAGCTTTCTTCCGGGCTGGAACGCGGTTTGCTTGATGTTGATGCTGCAGCTTCTGAGCAGGCAGTTTATATCAAGAAACTCTTATCCAGAGCACGACGCGCAAGGAGCAAGGTGAAAGCCCGATGGGATTTGCTTGACGAAAATGGCAACTATGCCTTTTCCTCTACTACCGATTCCTTCGCTGACTTGCAGCACTTTTTCCCAGAAGCGGCCGTTGCACAATTGGATGAGATTGAGGGGTTCCACAGAACGATTTCCTCCGTGTTTAAGGCTGAACTGAGAGCAGAACGTTCTAAGCTTGAAAAAGAACTGGCTGAGTATGACCAGATCATCCACGAATACGAAGCTCAGCTTCAGGAACTGGTTCAAAACCCCAACCTCTCTAAGGTTGTTCTAACTCGTCACGCAGAACTGCTTCGTGAGAAAGACCGGATGCAAAAGGAAAATGATGCTTACGAAAAACTCCAGCAGCTGAAAGAGGCCCGAGATGCTGACGCGGAGCGGCTGAAAACAATTAAGCAACGGCAATTAGCTTTAGTTTCCTACCGGCTCAACGAAGAAATGAGCCGACTCAACGATGCTATCTACGAAGGATCCTACAACGCTCCCATACTGGACTTTACCGACACCGGATATGATTTCTTCACTCCGGATGATACTGGCACTGGCATTGCATACAAGGGACTTGTTGTATATGATCTTGCTGTGCTGAGCCTTACAAAACTGCCGATTCTGGTACATGACTCGGTCGTACTGAAACAGATTTCAGATGATGCGATTGAGAAAATTATTGAGCTGTATTCCTCTTGTGGTAAACAAGTCATCATCGCTCTGGATAAACAGGATTCGTATAGCGAAAAGACATCTCGCCTTCTTGGTGAATCTGCCGTATTGAGATTAAGCAGTAACGGTCAAGAGTTGTTCGGACGTTCTTGGGGATAATCTGTTTGCAACTTTTATGGGCTCGCCATTTCTGGCGAGCCCATTTTCTTTTACCCCACCTTCTCGAACGGAATCACCTTGCACCGGCTTTCCTCCGGCGGGTCGGGAGGCTCCGGGGTGGTGGTTGCCGTGGCGGATTCCATGAAGCCGCCGATCTTCTCTGCCGCACCTCTCTGCATATCGTTGGTGATGTGCGTGTAGGTGTCCAGCGTGAAGCCCGCGCTGTAGTGGCCCAGCATGCTGGACAGGGTCTTCACATCCACACCGCTGGAGATCGCCATCGTGGCGAATGTGTGTCTGAGGTCGTGGAAGCGCACGTGCTCCTCGATGCCCGCGCTTTTCAACAGCTTCCGGTTGATCCTTGACACGGCGTCCGGACTCCAGTAGCCGCCCGTCCGGGGCGACGGGAACAGGATTGGATTGTCCGGGTGCTGTTCATGCTCCTGCACCAGCAGGTCCACTGCCTGCTGAGACAGTGCCACCTTGCGGACGGAGTTTTTTGTTTTCGGCTCCGTCACATCCAGCTCGCCCTCCATGCGGGTGACCTGCTTATTCACCGTCAGGATGCGCTCTTTTACATTCAAGTCCTCCCACTGGAGTGCCAGCAATTCGCCCCGGCGCAGGCCGCTGGACAACTCCAGATAGAACATGGGCAGAACGCCGTATTTCTCCGCTTCCTGGAGGTATCTGCCGATCTTCTCCGGTGGGAGGATGGTCATCTCTTTCTTGTCCTTGGGCGGGATACGGCAGTTCTCGCAGGGGTTGTACGGGATGAGCCGCTCTTTCACCGCCTGCTTCAGCGCCGCCTGCAGCACCGCATGGACACGCCGCACGAAGGTGTTGGACAGGGGCTTGTCGTTCTGTTTCGCCCCACGGGGCATCCTGCCGTTTTCTTTCAGGTCGTTATACATTCTCTGGATGTGGATGGACGAGAGCTGCTTAAGCTTGATCGCGCCGATGGCCGGGATGATGTGGTGTTCAATGATCCCCTCATAGCCCTTGGCGGTGTTGTAGCGGATGTTGGGCTTGCTGTAAGTTTCAAACCACAGGCGGCACCACTCCGCTGCGGTGTAGTCGCCCGTGTGATTGAGCGGCACGCCGCGATTCTCCCGAATGGCTTTCGCCAGCTTTTCTTTGCATTCCGCCTGGGTCTTGGCAGACACACTTTTCTGGATGGCTCGGCCGGTGATCGGGTCGATGCCCTGGGTGTATCTGCCCTCCCAGCGGCCACTGGGCTTTTTGCGGATGCTGCCCTCGCCGTTGGCTCGTTTCTTTGCCATTTATGATCCCTCCTTTTTAACACAAACACATACCACAGAGTTTTTGGAATAGCTACTAAAATATTTCAGATTTTTTCGCGGCCTGTTCGTCGATCCATTCCATGAATTTATCACGGGGAACGATGATGCGGCTGCCCAGGGTGATGGTGGGGAAATCCCTGCGGTGGGCCACCTCATAGGCGTGGGCCAGACCGATGCCCAGCACATGGGACACATCCTCCACGGTCAGCATCAGCGGGAGTTCATCAAACGAATTGTATTTGGATTTTCTCATTCAGTTCCTTTCTACCTTCCGCCCGGAAGGATTTTATTCTTTGTTTTGCGGCCCAGTTTTTGAGCCGCTTACATGGTCATGTCAGGCCACTGCTCCTCATGGTCGTCCGGTTTATGACCCAAGGTCATGCGCTTCTCCTGCAGCTTTTTCAGCCGCTTGCGGTCGATCTGGATTCCACCGGGACGGGATTTGGGTACGGAGTTGTCCCGGAACACCCGGCTCATGTGATGGAGCAGCCGGGTCACCGCCAGCATTGCAGAGGGCGGACGGTTTTCTTCCAGATGGTTCAGGAGGTACTGGGCATACTGGTTGTCCTGCTTGGCAGATTGGCTCAGCCAGTGTACAGCCTGCTCCTCGTCATAGGGAACTTCCTTTCCGGTGAGGTACAGCTTGCCCAGCATGTACTGGGCGTAGGGGTTTCCCCGCTCGGCTGACCGAGTGAACCACTCCACGGCGGCATCACTATTTCGTTTGATCAAATCACCTTTGAACAGTTCTTTGGCCAGCCGATACATGGCGTAGTGGCTGCCGTTGACCGCAGCGGTGTAGAGCCAGTTCACCCCCTTCCGGGTATCCCGCACTTCCAAATCATCCGAGAGGTATAACTTAGCAAGGGAATATTGTGCCACCAGATGCCCCTGATCCGCCGCCTGCTCGAACCAGTACCGGGCGTTCACCGAGTCCGGGATCAGCAGAGGACCGTCCCGCCAGAGCTTTCCCATCAGGTACTGGGCATACATATCACCGTTCTCTGCCAGTTTGTCCATTTCAGAGACGGCTTCGCCGCGCTCCTCCATGGTCAGGCTCTCATCCCGGATCACATCCCGGAGCACCCCGTAGTCATAAGACTCGCTGCGGAATTCTTCTGGCTCATCGTACTGACCGAGATTCTTCTCCTCGAAAGCGAGCTCATCCAACCGCAGGCGCTCCGCTTCACGGATGATGGCGTTTTTGATCTGTGAGAACTCTTTCTGCTTTGAGAGAGGAACACATTTCTGGGGCTTGTCGTGGTAGTAGGCATCCACCTTGCCCTGAAGCATCAGCCACTGGTCATAGCACTTGCTCACGCCGGGGAGCCGCTCCATCTCATCAACAATTTCATCCACCAATTTCTTCAGCCGCTTTGGAAGATAGCCGTAGGATTTCTTGCCCTTGACTGTTCCGAGCTGCGTCGCCAGCTCCAGCACGAGCCGCTCGGCCTCCGGGTGGTCGCACATACTATCCCGCATGGTCTGCACCAGCTCCAGCATTGCCCGCCGCGCCTCCCGCACCACCTCATCTCTGGACTCTGACTTCTGTTCGTAGAGATGGAGCATTTCGTTGCGGAAGATATCGTTGGTCAGCTTGGACTTGATCTGGCGGATGCCTTCCTTGGAGAGATAGGCCTGTCTCGCTTTTGCGGACCATGCCATCATGTGGATGTGCGGATGCTCGCCCTCGTCGTGGAAAGCAGCGTACCATCGGAAGTCGCCGGGTGGGATCTTCATTGCCGCCGCGATGTCGTTGCGGTGCGCCCCGATGAGGTTTCGCCACGCCGCGGCGTTGTCGAAGCCGAGGCGTACAGCATCTTCACGCTTGAGGGAGATGATGTGCGTCCACACGTTTCCGGTGTAGCTCTCCAGTTCCTCCATGGCCTTCTCCAGTGAAACGGAATCACTATCACTGAACAGGCCATGAGTACCGATGCGCTCAGCACGAGGCCGGGTGGCGATGTACTTCATGTACTGGTCTGACTCGTGGATGGCATCCCAGTTGGACTCGAGAGCCAGCGTGATGAACGCAGAGGCGCTGACCTTGGTGGGCTTCGTCAGGTAGTCCTCGTACTCGTAGAGCGTCTTGCTGTCCGGGAAGTCCTTGACCAGTTTGGCGATGAGCTGCTCCTGCTTTCGGGTGGGCGGACGGTCATCCGGGATAAGCTCCACCCGCTCCCGGGTCGCGATGTAGCGAAGGTATCCGGAGGCCCCGCCGGTGCTTTTGATATAAGGACTCTTGAGGATCAGTCTTGCCATTCGTCATCATCCCAGTCCGGCTCCTGACGGGAGCGCGCATACTTCTCCAGAGAGATGGTACCGTTTGTGGCCTTTACATTCCGGACACTCTGCGCGCGCCTGCGCTTCAAGTCATCTCGGTCCATCTCGAACGCTTCCGCGATGATACCGTTGGTCATGTCCTGCTCCACGCATCTGGTAAAATCTCTGCGGGCAATATAGTCCTCCAATCTGCTCAGCCTGCCGTCGATAGCAGACATGATTGCCATGGGCAGCAGCGTTGTGTTGTCCTGTATTCCCAGATAGTCCACATAGAAGTTCACGGCTTTCTCGATGAACTCATTTTTGCTCTGGCAGTTGTCGGCGGCGTACCACTGCTCGATCCTTCTTCTGGTTTCCGGCTGCATCCGGAATGCAATACGGTCTCTGGTTTCTTTACTCATTCAATTCCTCCTTTTTGCTGTAAGACATCCTTGAAAAGCCCTATAACACGAGGCTTTTCGGGAAAGCTGACGCCATTGGCGCTTTTTTCGCCTCTCAAAGACGCCAGCTTCAAGCTCCCGAAACTGCCCGCACTGCGGGCAGAAGTGGCGGCTGCGGCGGCGCTTGCGACGCCAAGCCTTTATCCTGCTTTTTCTTTCGTCCTGCAAAAGTCTGCCGAAAACGGCTCACATCCGGCTTCAATCCTCTGGCTGGGACTGGGACTCGCTTCCTCCCGGAAAGGCGCACACAAGGTGTTCTGGCGGCCCTGGGCGTTGGACTTTTCGAGGAGCTGCGCCGCACGATAGCGGGCGGCAGCCTCCTCTGCCTGCCGGAACTGCCGCTCATAGAACGCTTCGAGTACACCCGGGATAGGACGAATGGTGTAGAGCAGATTCCCGTTCAGCGGTTTTCCGTCTTTGCTCCGCATGATGGTGGGCTCGGTGTAGATGAGGCCTTTCTCCTCCAGCTGCCGCACGTACTTTGCCACCGTATTTTCACTCATGCCGATCGCATGGCCGATGGTTTTGTAACTGGGGTAGCACTGGTAAGTCTTACGATTCTCGCACCGGAGCAGATAGATGTAGAGAGATATCTCCCGATAATCCAGACCGATGCTGAATATCTCGTTGGGCACCATAAAATAGTTTTTCTCTGCGCTGCGCTTGGGCCATTTGTTGTAACTCAATTCATACCTCCTGTGTTGTTGTAGACTTCTGCGGCACTCACACAGGGAGCGTGCGGAAAGTTTTCATTGCTTTTCCGCTGCCCGTTTGCTATACTTTGGTTAGTTGATTTGCGCGTGCCTGTGTGTGCGCCGAGCCGCCGGACTGTTGCCGCAGTCACGGCGGTTTTTGTTTTGCGGTCGTACTGGTGTGCACCCCTCCTTTGCTTTGCAGCTGAGTCTTTTACTTTCATCTGTGAGCTATCTTTTTCGCCTCCTCCGTGTTAGAATGATTTATATAGCCGTGCCGTTGGAAACGGCACATAGCAAAAGACCGTGCTCCCGGGAGCACGGTCAGAGATGGAATGACCTTCCGAGCGAATCGCCGTATGGCAGAGAGCGCACATGCTCTCATGGGGTGCTCTGTCTAAGGCCATGTGGATTCGTCAGCGCGGAGACCGTGCCGTACCGAACCGAAGGAAATTCCACCCGGGTGAAATTTCCTTCTACTATTACTTAGAGAAAAATCGCAAAATCGGAAGGTCGGAAATTGTAAACTTTTTGTGAACGCAGAAAGGGCGGTGAGCTCATGTCCTTCAAGGATACCCAGTCTTACAAAGAGCTTCAGGCGGATTGGCGCTGGATACGCTCCATGGACCCGGAAGCTGCCGCTGCCGCAGACCAGTGGGTGAAGGAGCATCCGGAGGAGTGGAAAGAGCTGGAGCATATGCTCTACTACAGCGAGGCCAACTTCCACAAGCGCGTTGCACCGGATACTCTGGAAGATGCGGATATCAAACAGCCCCGATCTTACAATTCGGAAGCGTTCTTGCCGGAGGAAGTGCGCAACGCGATCTACGATGATATGCGCTGGTTTGACCGGGCGAAGTATCTGCCAGAGGGATCTGATGAAGACCCGCTCATGTATGTGCGCAAGGAAATTGACGAGGGACTGCGTGAGCTGACTGAACTACAGCGGGAGGTTCTGTTCCGCACCGTCATCAACGGCGAGTCCACCGAGTCCGTCGCACAGGACAAGCAGTGCTCGTCCAGAAACATCCGGGATATCCGCGCCCGTGCGCTTCGACAGATACGGGCCAAAATCAAAAGACATGAAGGCTACGGCAGGCCCGACGTTGCCATCATTATTTTGCTGTTTATGCTGCTTGTTGGTGTTCCGCTTGTTTGCTGGGGAGAACAGCTTTGGACCGCATATCCCTGGCTGGAGCCTGTGGCTGCAGTGCTTAGCGCATTGGTTGTGGCTGTCATGTTCCAAGATTCCTTTCGCAGAGAAGCAGAAAGCCTGCTGCGCCAGCACTGGGCCAGCCTGAATGGGGCGCAGAAAAATCAATGACTACGAAAGAGGGAGTGAAGCACTTGCGGGGCTTCACTCCCTCTTGTCATATGGCGATAATTTGCATTATGAGAAGTTCGCTGACGGCAGCGTGAAATGTATCGAGGATGAGATTCCATTTGACCTGCCGGAGGGGTGGGCGTGGTGTCGATTATCCATGGTCGGAACAACAAGCATAGGTCTTACTTATAAGCCAACCGAGGTCAAGGAAACAGGTACTATTGTTCTTCGTTCTTGTAATATTAAGAACGGCAAAATTGATTTTGCCGATTTAGTTCGTGTACAGGCTGATATCCGAGAGAATCAATACATTTATGAAAATGATATATTGATATGTGCACGAAATGGAAGTCAATCTTTAGTAGGCAAATGTGCGATAATGCAAGACTTACCTGAAGCAGCTTCTTTCGGGGCGTTTATGGCTGTTTTTCGCTCCATATGTAATCAATATGTATATTACTACTTTAACACGGCTCTATTCAGAAGCTCTTTTAGCAATGATGACTCGAAGCAGATTAACCAAGTGACACAGGCAATTTTACGTGATACGCTAATTCCGTTACCACCTTTTGCAGAGCAAACTCGCATTGTAGCAAAATTACACGAGATATTATCTCTTGCTGATTTTATAAACGACGGTACAGAGCAAATTGAAATGATCATCACAAAGGCAAAATCCAAAATCCTTGATCTCGCCATTCGCGGCCAGCTTGTGCCGCAAGACCCGGATGACGAGCCTGCTTCTGTCCTGCTGGAACGCATCAGGGCAGAGAAAGAAGAACTCATCAAGCAGGGCAAGCTCAAGCGGGATAAGAAGGAATCCGTCATCTTCCGTGGTGAGGATAACTCTT
>ERZ773136.1302-NODE-1302-length-24996-cov-4.103163_pt1 | contig 24996 bp, 19 predicted proteins | sample MGYA00580855_ERZ773136 | MGnify/ENA primary metagenome ERZ773136 (study PRJEB29015, sample SAMEA2737860) | human gut metagenome | biome: human gut; feature: human-associated habitat; material: faeces | place: China | collected 2012 ... | reverse complement strand
CGCCCTGCGGGCACTCCCCCTATATTCCTTGTAGGAACACAGGGGGAGAGGATTGAAAAGCAGTTTTTTCTCCCTATTTTACTGTGCAAAACACCCCGTAATGCCACGGGACACGGCAGGGGGAGAGAGGTGTTAGCTGCATAAAAATCACTTCTGAATTTCTACCAAGCCAAAATTTTTCTTACCTTACGAATCGCTCAACCCATCGGACCGGAAGAGGGTGTAGGTCGGTCTTTTTCCAATAAAACCGGGGCTGTCTGATGGAATAAAATCAGGCAGCCCCGTGCAATGAAATTTTTTGTTCCCCGTGATTAGATCGAGAGTTTTCTCAATGTGTTGAGCAATTCTCGGTCTATGGGTTTGTCGTTTTTGATAGCTTTATTGAAAGGAATATATTCTATTTCGTTGTTGCGGATACCGATCATGACATTGCGTTGATCTTCGAGCAGGGCATCGATGGCGGCCGAACCCATGCGGCTGGCCAGAATGCGGTCGTGCGCCGTGGGTGAACCTCCCCGTTGAATGTGTCCCAGAATAGTTACGCGGACATCGTATTGCGGGTACTCTTTCTGTACCCGTTCTGCCAAGTGCATGGCTCCACCGGTGATGGGGCTTTCGGCTACCAACACGATACTACTGTTTTTCGATTTGCGGAATCCGTTCTTGATGAGTTCTTCGAGTTGGTCCACTTCGGTCGAAATCTCCGGAATAATAGCTGCTTCGGCTCCCGTAGCGATGGCTCCGTTCAAAGCGAGGAATCCGGCATCGCGACCCATGACTTCGATAAAGAAAAGTCTTTCGTGGGACGTTGCGGTATCGCGTATTTTATCGACGGCATCCATAATGGTGTTCAGCGCCGTATCGTATCCGATAGTGGTGTCGGTTCCATAGAGATCATTGTCTATCGTTCCCGGCAATCCTACGATGGGATAGTTGTATTCGGTGGCGAAAATGCGCGCACCGGTCAATGTTCCGTCTCCTCCGATTACGACAAGGGCATCTATGCCTTCTTTGACGAGTGTGTCGTAAGCGACTTTTCGTCCTTCGGGCGTTTTGAATTCTTGACAGCGGGCTGTCTTCAATATCGTACCTCCCAACTGTATGATGTTACTTACGTTTTGCGTTTTGAAAGGGGTTATTTCTCCCGTAATCAAACCTTTATAACCTCGATAAATACCTTTTACCTCGAATCCGTTGTAGATGGCTGCACGGGTTACCGCGCGAATGGCCGCATTCATGCCGGGAGCATCGCCACCGGAAGTTAAAATACCGACACATTTAATTTGCGACATAACCTATATTGTTTAATTGGTAGCAAAGATAGTGAAAGGTGAATGTAGAAAAAAGAGCTTGCGCTAATTTTATGCCGCACCTCTTCCTATTTTTGCATTTTCGGCAAATATAGAAATTAAAAGTCAAATACCGGTACAGTAGAGATGACGATATTGTGAAGAAATGTTTTCGTAATACCGTCTCTTTTCTGTTTTTTTAGGGTCGAATGAACGATAATTTCTTGTCTTCTTCTGCAAATAGAATGGCCGTGTTTACCAGAGCCAGATGGGAATAGGCTTGGGGGAAATTCCCTAATTGTTCTTTGGTGTCGAAGTCCAAATCTTCGCTGAACAGACCCAAGTGATTGGAGCATTTCAGTATTTCGTCGAACAGGCAGCGGGCCTCTTCTTTTTCTCCTATGACGAAAAGAGCCCTCACGAGCCAAAAGGTGCATATCGTGAATGCCGAGGAGGGCAGTCCGAAGTCGTCTTTGCTGTTGTATCGGTACATCAAGCCTTTGTGTAACAACGCTTTTTTTATGGCTTTCACTGTTTGGTGATAACGAATATCGTTCGCTTCGATGAAGCCGTAGGGTTCCATGAGGAGCAGGGAGGAATCTAAGGCCGTGTTTTCGTAGGTCTGGGAAAAACTGTGGATTTTTTCTTTCCAGCCGTGAGTCATCACATCGGTTTTTATCTTGTCGGCTTCTTTCTGCCAGCGTTCGATATATTTGTATTTTTTTAGCATATTGGCGATTTTCGTTCCCCGATCCAAAGCGACCCAGCACATTACTTTCGAGGAGACGAAATGCTGGCTTTCCCCTCTGATTTCCCAGATTCCTTTGTCCGGTTCTCTCCATTCCTCTTCGACTGTGGCGAGAATGCTCTTCACCATTTCCCACATGTCTTCTATCTCGTCTAACGTCCCCGGCATGAGTCGATAGTATTGGTAGATCAAGTCCATGAGATAACCGAACGAGTCGTTTTGCCTTTGGTGATAGGCATCGTTTCCTATTCTCACCGGTTTGGAGTTTTTATATCCGTCGAGGTGGTCCAGAATGATTTCTTTTAATTGCCTTTCTCCGCGAATGCCATACATGATTTGAAAAGACTCGTGCTTGGCGACGAAGGTGGATTGAATGAATTTCATAAATCTGCGAGCCGCTCCTGCATGCCCGATTTGGAAGAGGGTCTCGATGGACATGGATGCATCTCTCAACCAACAAAAACGATAGTCCCAGTTGCGGACGTCGCCGACGGTTTCGGGCAGGCTCGTAGTGAGTGCCGCCAATACGGCTCCGTTGTAATAAGACATTAACTTCAATACTAACAGACTTCGTTCTATAACGTCGTTGTAGAGCGAGTATTTTTTAGTCCGGTTCGTCCAGTTGAGCCAATAGACCAGTGTGCGGCAATATTCGAGCTTTTCCCGTTCGATGTCTATCGGAATCACCTTTTCGTTGTATGACAGCAGGAAAAATTCATCTCGTTGGAGCGTGATTTCCTTTTTTTGTTCGATGTCTTGTAAAGACAGGGAAGAGTATAGGTATTGTCGGTCTTTGTTCTCGGACGAACAATAAGTTTCGATGTATTCGTCGGTAATGTTGTGTATGACTTTTCCCCGTGCATAATCGGGAGCCGGATTGTAATTTACTTTAAACCGGGGTGTCCCTTTTATCCAACGGATATAACGATATATTTCTGCGGGCAGATAGTGCTCTTTTTCATAGGAACGGTAGCATGGCATGAAGTCGAGCACGACAAATTCTCCTTCGTCGGAAGAGAAATGGGTGGATAGTATATTGGTATGAGGTACATAAGATTGCGAGATGCGATATTCGTTCGACACTTCGAATCCGAAACAACCGCCTTTGTCCCTATCGAGCAGTGCCGCGAAGATAGAGGGCGAATCGAAGTCGGGGAAACACAACCATTCGATATTCCCTTTTTCCGATATGAGCGCTGCCGTCCGGCAGTTTCCAATTACACCATAGTTGAGGTTATTCATCGGTTTTATTTTAAGTTTAATAGTTCTTTAAAGAAATGTAATGCGGAGTTCAATCCTTTTCGGACTTTATCGTTGGTCGATGACTCACCCGAAATATTTACCAATGTTTGCAACAGAGGAAGGACTTGTTCCTGCGATGGCAAGTTGTATCTGGCGGTTTCGGAGACGTAGCCCACTTTTATGGTTGCCGCATTTTTGGGCAGGGCCTTGAACATATCTTCGTCGGTGGTGTCGTCGCCGATAGCCAGAATAAAATCGTAATATTCTTTTTTGAGTTGGCGGGAAACTTCCGAGCCTTTGTTGTAATCGGGCGATTTTATTTCGATCACTTTGTCTCCCTGAATGATTTGCAATTTCTGTTGTATACAGATAGAAACAAGTTCGTTGGCTAATTGTTGGGCTCGCAAAGTTCCCAGCCAAGCATCGCTTTCCCGATAGTGCCATGCGATGGCGGTTTCTTTGACTTCCAGACGCGAACGGGGTGTTTTCGCTACGAATAGTTTGAGGATAGATAACAAACCTGCGCTCCATACCGGTTTGTTGATGTTTTTGTGCCATAGCCCGTTTTCCCGATAGAATGCTCCGTGCTCCGCAGCTATCGAGACCGGAAGGTTCCCCAGCCATTTTTCCAATGTGAAATGATCGCGCCCGCTATTGATAACGATGTGGTTGTCGGAGTCTTCACAAAGTTTTTGTAGCGTTTCTATGAGTTCGGGTGTCGGCTCGGCATCTTCGGGGCGGGGTTTGAGAGCCGCCAATGTTCCGTCGTAGTCCAAAAGAATGAGCCGTTTTTTCGCTCTATTGTACTCTTGTTTGATAGTGCCTATCGCGTTTGCTGTAATCTGTTTTTTGCGGAAGGAGATGTTCTTGCGGCAAATATCGTTCCACTCGTCGGTAAAGTCGGCAGCCCATTTGTCGACGGTTTGGGTCGAGATGATTTTCTGCATGTTTTGCAGCCGTCGCAACTGTTCCTCTACGGGCATTTCCAATGCTTGACAAATTGCCCGTTCGATTTGTCCCGTGTCATTGGGATTGATTAACAGAGCGTCGGTCAATTCGACGGCTGCTCCTGCCATTTCGCTGAGAATCAATACACCGGGATTTTCGCTTTTGGCGGCTACATATTCTTTGGCTACCAAGTTCATTCCGTCCCGGAGGGGGGTCACAAGCGCTATGTCGGCCATGTGGTACATGGCTGTCAGTTCCTCGAAAGAAAATCCGTGATAGAAATAATATACCGGAGTCCAATCCATCGTAGAATACGCCCCGTTGATGGAGCCTATTTCTTCGTCTATTTTGGTCTTTAATTGGGCGTAACTGCCTACGTGGTCGCGCGAGGGGACTATGATCATAGCCAAAGCGACCTTGCCATGATATTCGGGGTGATGTTCGAGGAAGGCGGCGAAGCCTCGCAGCCTGTGCAGGATTCCTTTACTGTAATCGAGGCGGTCCACGGAGAGAATCAACTTGTGATCTCCGAACAGTTTTCTCGTGCGGTCGACCGCTTGACGGACTTCCGGTTGTGTAGAAGCATTGTGGTACAGGTCGTAATTAATCCCCATAGGAAGGGCATCTATTCGTACGACCCGATTGCCTAACTGTATTTCGTCCAATTTGAAATTCATGCGCAGCACGCGTTCTACCGCACTGATAAAGTGCCGCATGTAGTCGTGAGTGTGAAAAGCTATGAAATCGGCTCCTAACAGACCTTTGAGAATCTCGGCTCGTTCGGGCAATATGCGGAAGAGTTCATAGGACGGGAAAGGTATGTGATGAAAATAGCCTATGCACAAGTCGGGAACGGCTTCTCGAAGCATACCGGGCAATAACATCAGTTGATAATCCTGTACCCACACTTTATCTTCGGGGCTTATCAGCCGGCAGATGGTTTCACAGAATCGCTTGTTTACTTCTCGGTAGGCTTGCCAGAAAGTGTCCTTGTACAATGTATAGGCAAAGAAATAGTGGCACAGCGGCCAGATGGTACTGTTGCTGTAACCTTCGTAATAATTTTTTATCTGGGTGTCGGACAGGAATACGGGGTGAAAGTTTAGTTCTTCCAATTTTTCCCCGATCGCTTGTTTGTCGCTATCATTATCCACACAAATTCCCGGCCACCCGATCCAATGCTTTTCGTAAGCAGTTTGAAGAGAATCGAGCCCCGTTGCCAGTCCGCCTTCGCTTCGGGTGAATGAAAACGTTCCGTTTTTTTCGCTTACCTTGACCGGCAGTCTGTTTGATATGATGTAGAGTTTCATATCTCTTGCACGACAAATGGCAGACCATTTTTGTGGGGATATGATTAAATTGTTGATTATTATGGCGATAGTCGGTTTTTTCGGAGCGCAAATGCCTTTCATTTTGATAAACTATTTACCAAAATGAAAGGCAGGGGTAGAATCTATTTTTGTATAAAGTATCGGAGTAAACTTATCCGGGCTGAGCCGGATTATGCTTGCTTTTGGGTATTCACAGAAATACGGTCGGTCATCGGGTGGCGGTAGAGCCGGTCGTTTCCAATAACCGGGTTATGTATTCTTGGACTTCGGTCATGAGCCAGCGGGGGGTGGAGGTAGCTCCGCAGATACCTATGCTCTCTTTTCCTTCGAGCCAAGTGGGGTCTATTTCGCTGATGTCGGAAACGAGTCGGGATTGGGGATTGACTTGCAGGCATTCTCCGAAAAGCACCCGTCCGTTGGAACTCTTTTTCCCGCAAACGAACAGGATAAGGTCGTGTCGGCGGGCAAACTCCCTGATATTGGGAATGCGGTTGGCGACTTGCCGACAGATGGTGTCGAACGATTCGAATTGTCCATCGGGTTTCAGCTGTTTTATCTCGTCGACGATGTGGCGGAAACCTTCTACCGACTTAGTTGTCTGGGAATAGAGCAACAGTTTTTTGCGGAGGTCTATCTTGCCGAGGTCTTTGTCCCCCTCGATGACGACGGCTTTGCCGTGGGTTTGTCCCACCAGTCCGTTGACTTCGGCGTGTCCGGTTTTGCCGTAGATAACGATTTGCGCCTCTCCGGGAGGGTTGGAATCGTATGCGGTTTTGATTTTACGTTGCAGTTGCAACACGACGGGGCAGGTGGCATCGATGATTTCGATGTTGTTCTCGGCGGCGATTCGGTAGGTTTCGGGAGGTTCGCCGTGGGCTCGCAGCAATACTTTCACGTCGTGCAACTGTTTGAGTTGCCCGTGGTCTATGGTGATGAGCCCTTTGGCTTTGAGTCGTTCCACTTCGTTGCTGTTGTGTACGATGTCGCCGAGGCAGTAGAGCCGTCCGGTGCGGTCGAGTTCTTCTTCGGCTTTGCGGATAGCCGTGACTACACCGAAGCAGAAACCCGAATGTTCGTCTATTTCTATGCGTGCCATAACCTGTCTCCTTTCTACCTTTGCGGGTGATTATCGAAGTTTATCGACGGTTTCTCTGTACCGGGTCATGAGCCATGCGTCCTGCTCGGCGATTGTCATGTGGGAATTGTCGAGCTCTATGGCATCTTCGGCTTTGCGCAAAGGGCTTTCTTTACGGGTCTGGTCGATGAGGTCGCGTTTGTTGATGTTGGCGACCACTTCGTCGAAATCGACATCGACACCTTTCGCCCTCAGTTCGTCGACACGTCGTTGTGCCCGAGTCTCCGCCGAGGCCGTGACGAATATTTTCAGTTCAGCATGGGGGAATACGGTCGTGCCTATATCGCGCCCGTCCATGACGATACCTTTCCGTTCGCCCATTTTTTGCTGTGCGGCGACCATCGCCGTGCGCACGAAAGGTATGGCACTAACGGGGCTTACCTTATCGGATACTCGCATGGAGCGAATTTCACGCTCTACGTCGATTCCGTTTAGAAATGTGTGTGTCATACCCGTTTCGGGATCGGGGCGGAAATCGATTTGAATGTCGTCCATGAGGGACCTCAGCGTATCGGTATCGACCGTGTCGCCGTCGATGAGACCGTGGTCGAGGCAGTAGAGGGTGACGGCGCGGTACATCGCGCCACTGTCGATATAAATGTAGCCTATGTTCCGGGCAAGAGCTTTCGCCATCGTACTTTTCCCACACGACGAGAAGCCGTCGACGGCGATGATTATCCGAGGTTCAGGTTTATTCATAAGCATTTATTTTTTGAATTCGAAAAGATTGGTCGAGAGGTTGACCATGAGCGTGGTCGCTCCCGTGTGTTGTTGTGCGAGGGCGACACCTATGCCGAACATGCGGACTTTGATTCCGCCGCCTATGCTGAATCCGGAGAGAAAGTTACGGTGAGCGGTGCGCATGTCGGTGCGGGTTTTGTAGTTGTACCCCACTCCTATGTAAATGCGGTCGGTGGGCAGGAACTCCACGCCGAAAATGAGGTGGCGGAAAAGGTTGTCCACGAATCCGCTTTTTTCGACGATTTCGTCGCCCCCGGTGTAAGAGCTGCTTTCGATGACGGGATAGGGAAGTTTCCACCTTGTGAGGTTACGAGCGGTGACCGACACCCGTATGGGCGCATGTTCGAGGCTTTGCGTATAGCCTATCTGCAAATCGAACGGCATGCGTTCGAATGTGTCGTTGTAACGTTTGATTTGTCCACCCAGATTGCGTGCTACCAGTGAGAGCGAGAGGTCGTTGTCGGCGTTGTAGTAGTTGAGGCCGAGATCGACGGCAAGCGCCCAAGAGGTGTATTGTTCGTAGGAGGAGTAGATGACTTTGGCATTGACTCCACCCCGCAAGGTCGTGGTGATGTCGTGGGCGTAGATACCGTTGAAAACGATGTCTTTGGGTGAAAATTCACCGGTGATCACGCCGGTTTCGTCGGCACTTTTCATTTTGCCGTACCCGTAGTATTGTATGCCGGCCGCCCATGCTCCCCGTTCTCCGGCCGCCTTTCCGAAAGTGGCTCCTGCCAGATTGATTCCCCCGACGTATTTCATGTAGTTCAGCCCGAGTTGCAAATCCGATTCGGGTCCCATCAGAGCCGGGTTTTGATTGACGAGGTTTATATCTTCGTCGATGACGGATATATTGGTTCCTCCCAACGTATAGGCGTGGGTAGAGGTGGGGATATTGAGAAAGTCGAACGAGCTTTTCCCCTCTTGTCCCCTCCCGGCGAAGCATGTAGTGACAGTCGCCAGAAGAACCGTTATATATCGAAACGTATGTGTCATAATTGTTTTCGGGTTTCAAAGATAGCCAAAATTCCCGGTCGGCAGAAGGTCGCGTGATTGAATTTTGCTTTCGGCAGAATGGTTCCCGATGATTTATTAACGGGAAAAAGGGCAATAAAGTATGTGGCGGAACGAGTTTGTATCGGAACTTTATTCGTATTATATTGTGAGTTATGTTTGCTCGGCTCGATGGAAATCGTTAATTTTGAACTCTGTTCTATGTAAAACATAAAAATTTTCAAGTAGTTTATGGAAAAACTGCAAAGATATTTCGATGCGATAGAAGCTGAACTTTCGAAGATAGAATATGCCGCCGAACCCGATGGATTGTATGCTCCCGTGCGTTATGAGTTGTCGTTGGGCGGTAAGCGCGTGAGGCCGTTGTTGACGTTGCTTGCCTGCGAGATGTTTGCGGGCGATTATCGTCGGGCATTGAATGCGGCGGTGGGGTTGGAAGTGTTTCACAACTTTACGCTGTTGCATGACGATGTGATGGACAAAGCCGACGTGCGCCGTGGTAAACCTACGGTGCATAAGGTGTGGGACGAGAATACGGCCATACTTTCGGGCGATGCCATGGAGATCATCGCTTTCCGTTATATCGCCCGCACGGAAGCTCCGCACACGGGGGCTGTCGTCGAGTTGTTCCTGAAAACGGCTCTTGAAATTTGCGAGGGTCAGCAATACGATATGGAATTCGAGCGTCGGGACGATGTGACCGAAGCGGAATATATCGAGATGATTCGCTTGAAAACAGCCGTGCTGTTGGGGGGGGCGTTGAAGATAGGGGCGATTATAGGCGGAGCGAGCGAGACGGATGCGGATTGTATCTACCGTTTCGGCGAGTCTTTGGGGCTGGCGTTCCAGTTGCAGGACGATTGGTTGGACGTGTATGGCGACCCTGCCCGTTTCGGGAAAAAGATAGGAGGCGATATTCTGAATAACAAGAAAACGTATATGCTCATCAATGCCCGGCAACGGGTCGAAGGGAAAGATGCCGAGGAGTTGTCCCGCTGGTTGGGCGCGGCCGAATACGATCCTTCCGAGAAGATAGCTGCTGTGACGGCGTTGTACGACCGTGCCGGTGCGGGCGATTTGTGCCTGCGGCAGGTCGACGAATACAGTCGTCGGGCGATAGAGGCTTTGCTGCAAATCGGGGTGGACGAAGCGGCGAAGCAGCCTTTATACGATTTGGCGAATTCATTGATAAAACGAGATCACTAAAATTTTTCAGAAACAATGCCTTACCGCCGGTTACCGAATACAGACAAAGCCCGCCTTACCGCTCTCGAAAAAGCGGTGGCGATGGAGCACGAGTGCGATGTGGACAAGCAGGCGGCTTCGTATAAAACGCTGAACGAGGCCCGCGCACTTTTGAGACGCTTCAAAAGTGCCGTCGGGCAGTTCCAGTATTGCTATACGGCTCAGGCCGAGGCCAACCGACAATATCAGTCGCATTTGAAGACGGCCCGGTTGTACATCTCGCATTTCATACAGGTGCTTAATTTGGCGGTGTTGCGTAACGAGGTGCGTAAGGAACACAAATTGTTTTACGGGCTCGACCCCGAAGATTTTGCCGTGCCCGAGCTGACCGGCGAGAAGCACATTCTCGTTTGGGGAGAACGTCTCATCGAGGGGGAACGCGAACGGGTGTCGCACGGAGGCGCACCTATTTATAACCCTACGATCGCGAAAGTGACCGTGCATTACGATATTTTCAAGGAAGCCTATCGGGAACAACAGAATTATAAACTGAATACGACTCGTTCCCAGTCGGGATTGGATGCCTTGCGCGAGGAGGCGGACCGGATTATCTTGGATTTGTGGAATCAGGTGGAAACGTATTACGCCGACCTCCCTGCCGAAATACGTTTGAACCGTTGCCGGGCTTACGGCGTAGTATATTATTATCGCAGTGGAGAAAAGCGACCCGAAGATGATTGATACTCACACGCATATTTATCTGGAAGAGTTTGACGAAGACCGCATCGAGGTGGTGCGCCGTGCTCGTGAAGCAGGAGTCGAACGAGTGATATTGCCCAATGTCGATTTCGACACGGTGCAAGCCATGCATGCCACGAACGATTTGTTTCCCGGTTATTGCCGTATGGCGATGGGGCTACACCCCACGTCGGTGGAGGCCGATTATCGGGAGCGGCTTGAACAGGTGAGAGAGCTGCTTTTCTCCGGGGAGTATTGCGCCGTGGGCGAGATAGGGCTCGATTTGTATTGGGACAAGACCTATGCCGAGGAGCAGAAAGAGGCTTTTGTGGTGCAGACGGGGTGGGCGGCAGAGTCGGGTTTGCCGGTGATTATTCATTGCCGGGAGGCATTCGACGAAATATCGGCTCTGTTGCAGTCGGGCAGAGTGCCGGCATTCCGAGGGGTGTTCCACAGTTTCACGGGGTCGGCCGAACAGGTGCGTCTGTTGAGGGGAACCGGTGACTATTATTTCGGGATAAACGGCATCGTTACTTTCAAGAACGCTCATCTCGAAGATATGGTACGAGAAGTAGGCATCGGGCGTATATTGCTCGAAACCGATGCCCCGTATTTGGCTCCTGTGCCTTATCGAGGCAAACGGAACGAACCTTCGTATTTGCCTTATATGGCGAAGCGAATAGCCGAAATTCTGGATATTACGACTGCCGAGGTGGAGGAGGCTACCTCGGCCAATGCTGTGCGATTGTTCGGAGAAGGGTGATTCCCGGATAATGGGAAGAGTCGGCTTTCATGCTATGCATAGGGGGAATGTGTTTCATGGGGCTTTCCTCGAAAATAATTCCCGAATTTTGTTTGAAGAGGGTTAAAACAGTCGTTTGGAGCCGAGGCATGAAAAAAAGGCGTGAAATATTTGGGGAAATGTAAAAAAAAGCATAAATTTACGGAGAGACACAAAATCACGATACTATGAAAAGACCCCTCCGCTTTTCAATGAGTTTGTCTATACTCTTTTTGTCGCCCATGTCGGCGATAGTGTCGGCTGCCGTCGATATTCCTTTGAGTTTGTCGTCTGAAAAAAATTATATCGTGGAGGTCGTTCTTCCCGGCGGCAGTACGTCGGCGAATATAGAGGACGGCCGGATAACTGCCGAAGGGGCTTCGCAGGCGCTTGCGACCGTGGTCTATTATGACGGGCTGGGTCGTCCCGAACAGACTGCCCGAGTGGGTTTCACGGCAACGGGCGCCGACCTGCTGTCCACAGTCGGTTACGACGAGGCCGGGAGAGAATATCGTCAAGGGCTTCCCACGCCCGTATCGGGGAACAACGGCTGTTATGTGAATCCTTCTACATACGGGCAGACGGCTCAAAGTTATTATGGAGACACATATCTCTATCGGGAGACTTTGTACGAAAACTCACCGTTGAGCCGGACCGTCGGTGTGAAAAATCCTGGAGCTGTTTGGAACGCTCACCCGAAGACTGCTGCATATCGGTGCAATACGGCGGAAGAGGTCGTTCTTTTCCGAATTTCGTCCGATGGGGTACAACGAGTGGGGCGGTATACCCCGGGTGCTCTTTATGTTACTCGCGAAACCGACGAGGACGGAATTTGGCAAGAGAGTTTCACCGATAAATCGGGTCGAGTGGTTATGACCCGTCAGGGAAACGGTTATGACACTTACTACATTTATGACGACCACGGCAGGCTGTGCTACGTACTGCCCCCGATGGCTGTGGACGGAATGCATAATACCGGCAATTATCCCGACAGCCACACTCTTTTGCAACAGTATGCCTATCTCTATAAATACGACGACCGGGGGAACTGCATAGGGAAGCGTTTGCCCGGTTGTAAATCGATACAGATGATTTACGATAGGGCTAATCGGTTGGTCATGAGTCAGGACGGCAATCAACAGAGCGGAAGCCTCTGGACCATAACCAAATATGATGCCCTCTCCCGAGTGCTGTATACTTATGAGGCGAATCCGCTTCGCAGCCCCGGAGACTTGCGCCAGTATTGTAAAGAAAAATTGTTTGTCGAGGAACGTGCCGATAGTTATACTGCGTGGCCGGGTATGGGGTATTCGCTGCGGATATTGTCGCCTATTTCACAGGAAAAAGGGCGGTTGCTCACGGTCAATTATTACGACGACTATTCTTTTTTGTACATCGAGGGGACGGCGGCCTCGCAGCTTGCCTATCGGAGTAAGGAGGGATATGGTGCGGCTTATTCCTCGGCCAAAGGTTTGCTGACCGGGACGCAGGTGTTCGACTTGACGGACAGGAGCAAATACGCGATTACCGTTTATTATTACGATGAATATGGCAATCCCGTGCAGACACGCACTCGGCATGTATCGGGCGATTATGAAATGACTTATGCTCAATGCGACCTTTCGGGAAATATTCTTGAATCATACACGGAACATTTGGATTCCCGGGGGCGTTTATCGGTATCGGAGTCCGTAGAAAACACTTATGACCGCTCGGGACGCCTCACCCGCACCGATTATGCGGTTAACGACTCTTTGTCTACCGATTGGAGATATGAATACGACGAGTTGGGACGGATATCCGGCAAAAGTATCGACGGAGGACTGACGCATGCTAAATATCGGTATAATTTGCAGGGTTGGATCACTCGGATAGAAGATGTCGATTTCGTGCAGAATTTGTATTACGAAAGCCTTATGGGAAACTATGGGAAAGTTCGTTACAACGGAAATATATCGGCGATGAATTGGACATATCGCACCGATACCGACACGATTGTGAACGGCTATCGCTTCACTTATGATGCCCACGACCGTCTGGCTTCGGCCTATTCGGTGACGGGCAGTGATTTTTCCAGCGGCCGCTATCATGTCGAATATGAATATGACAAGCATGGTAATATGGTAAATTTGTATCGCAATGGGGGAAAGGGCGGAATGATAGACGAGATGAACTGGTCTTATGAAGGGAATAGGGTAGTAGAGATTACCGATATGGTGGGAGAACAGGGGCGATACGACATGAAAGAATATCGGGACTATAATCATAACGGACTCGATTATTTTTACGACTCCAACGGAAACATGACGGCCGACCTCGACCGGGATATTGTCGCCATACGATACAACATGTTGAATTTGCCCGACACCGTGCAGTTCCGCAACGGGTCGGCTATCGTGAATTATTACACCGCCGACGGCAAGAGAACCGGCAGTAAATACCTCACACCATTGACAACGGTCGTTATCCCCGCGGGTCAGACCTTCGGCAGTACATCGGGGACAGCGGCCATGAGCAGTCATGTTACGGCACGTCGGGGTTCTTTGGAATATGCGGGAGCCGATTTCGAGAGCGATACCCTGATACGAATTCATAACGGCGACGGCTATTTGGATTGTTCGGAACAAGATTTCCGGTACTTCGTGCGGGATTATCAGGGGAATATCCGCACCGTCTACGGCAGTGCGGTAGCAAAACTAATACCAGTGGAACCTCCTTTTTCCTTGACGAACCGGGGGGCGATAGGCGGAGATAAACCACCTATTCGCCCAACCCCCATAGAGCATACCGTCACCTACCAACGTATGCAATACTATCCTTTCGGTCTTCCTTATGAAGCCCATTACCAGCCCGAAGAACAGCCGTACAAATACGGAGGAAAGGAGTTTATAGAGCTGCACGGCTATGACAGTTACGACTTCGATGCTCGTATGTATTATCCGGCTCTCTGCCGATTTATGACGATGGATCCTCTCTGCGAGAAATATTATTCCATCTCGCCCTATGCCTACTGTAATAACAATCCGGTGAATTATGTAGACCCGGACGGAAGGAAGGTAGAAGCGGATAAACTTTCTCAAAAAAACATCAGTAATACACTAACAAAGCAAGAGGTAAAGTTTTTAAGATTTGACAAAAGTGGAGTACTTGATATAAGAAGATTGAACAAATCGAAAAGTTTCTCCGAAAATATGACTGCCTTGAAAGCATTAGCGAATAGTGAGGTAGTATATAGTTTTCAAGTTAAGGACAAAGATCACGCAGGTTTTGCTTACTACGATAATTCCTCAACAGGAGGAAATTTTTATAGAGGTACAACTGAAATGCCGAATGCAGAGTCGAATCCTTCGCCTGACAATAAAGTATATGTTCTTGTTGGAAAAAATTTGAATGAGAAACAGCAAGTAATGACTACCGCACACGAAGCTTTTGGGCATGCCTATTTTTACGAAGTTTATCGCAACGTAGTAAAAGCAAGCCATACGTATAAACCAGAAGTTCGTGTGATCTGGGATGAGGAATTACATATGAATATTTTTGAAATTACAAAAGTTCCTACAAATCTTATTTTGGAAAATCAAATAAAAACAGTTGTAAAACAAGCAGAAAATAATTATGAAGAAGAGGAGAACCCGTGAAGTATTATTAATGGTATTGTTCTTTTGTTTGACAAATATTGCTTTTGGTCAAATACAAACAAAAACAGATACGATATTGTGCCATAACAAGAATCTGATTATCGAGTATCCAGCAATCCACAAAATTAATGTTGTCAATTATGAAGAGGGTTATTTCAAAATAATAAATTGCGTTTTAGATTCTGCTGCAATAATAATACATTGTGGAAGTATGATAAATTTACCTTTGACAGATTTGTCGGATAAAATAATATGTAGTGAATTTGTACTGGGTAAAGATGTTCGTAGTATAAGAGGGTACTATATGACAGATAATGGAAAAAAATATTTTAGAGAAGATAATTATTTCAAATATGGTATTGCCATTGTCTATGAGCATGTAGGAGAAACAAAATTGAAATCTTATGAACATTTTTTCAATGACATAAAAATACAATAAAAACACTGCCTATGAATAGCATTAGTAATAATGTATCTTTTCAAATATACAATAATGAAAACGAATATATGAAAGTAACTTCAAATTGGTAATTTATGGCAACTTTTAAAATGGATAGAATAATGGGATTAGTAGTAATATGTATAAATGTATTGTTGCTAATTCAATCACTATATTTGCTTTATGCTTACAATCTTACAAATAGGTTGTTTTTATTTATGTATCCGAATTGGGTATTATTGATAAATGCTTTGCTGGCAGTAATTGGGAATTATACGCCAATACTTGTAATTAAAAATAAAATTGGATTGAAAACTTTTCTGAAAACGACATTGCTATTTTGGTTAATTGTTTTTTAATTATTGTCTTTTCCCAGTTATATATTAAGAAATCTTTTTAATTTGTCAAACGGTGCAGGAGGCTCTTGGTAACACTTATGAATAATAAAAAATTAAATAAGATATTACAGTACATATTTATACTATTTTCTTTGATAGTAATTGTTTATAGTGTTTTATTTATTATCAATCAGGAAATTAATATAAAGTATTATTTTGAAGATTACTTACCTAACGGCAGTAATAATTTAATTCCTATTTGTCAAAAAGACTTTTTTTTTAGAGTTGATATTATATGCTAAAGTTCTTCTTTTTTATGCTATATACGGATTAATTTTATCAATCTATTGTATAAAGAAATCTCAATATCAAACAAAGAAATAAAATATTTATATCCTTAAAATAATCCATTATGAAAAAGTCGATTTTAATATTCCCGATTCTGTTTTTGCTTTTACCCTTTTTGGGGAAGAGTGAAGATAATGAAAATTCAATCGAATCGATATATGTGCTATATTATAACTATTCATTTAACAGTCCAGTAGATATAGATTGCGACTGTCTGAGAAAAAGAATGATCGGACCATTCATCGATATTACCGATAGCGGTCTGATAGAATATCCGGACTCAATGGGCATAGTCGACACTCTATTGATCGATCCGAAGCTGTTGCGGGAAGTTCATGACGAGTTGAAAAAACTAACCCCCAATGCTAACCCTTATCCTCCTGATACTCGAGCATCCTATACCTTACGTTACAAGGACGGCTCAGAAGAAAAAATATGTATGGGTGAGTATGATCACTTTTGGTTTAGGGGGAGAAGCTATACCAACAATCGGTTGTTGTATTTACTGAGAAAAAGCATAGACTATTATAGAATAGTATGGGAGCCTATGTTAGATGGGCTTGAAGAGTTAAACGATACTACATTTGAACGAGAACCGGTAGTGGGGAAACACGGCATGGTTTATTAAATTAGGCAATGGTAACCTGTGGCAGTAGTCGTGCAGCGTCTCGATACCTCCCTTCGGGGGGTATTTTCCGCAGCCGGAAATACACCAACTCAAAAAGCAAATAATTTAGGGAAATGTTAAAAATATGCAAGAGTGATGAAAACAATGGTCTATATATTTTTCTCGTTTTTCATGTTTTGTGCTATGAATTTAAATGCACAGAGTCCAATAGAGATTGATACCGTATCGTTGAGATATGTCAATGGATTCACCAATCAGCATGAGATTGTAGATGAGTATCGAATGAAAAATCATTCAAACGAAGAGTATATAACTTGGGTGTCATTGGAGCCGATAAAGAATAAATCGAACCTTCTGTTGATGCGCGAATTCTTTTTACAGGCACATGGCGATTTCAGTTATCTACATCTGATGGGTGATTGCATATTAGACGAACTACCCGTCAATACAGGATATTCGTTTATTAAAAAAATTGCACCCGGTGAGACATTTTCATATTTTATTGTCAAAACAGATCCGGAATCAAATTTTTATTCCGAAAGGATTGTCCTTATGAAGGAGAGTGAACTCACTCAATTTTTAAAGACGCAGCTTGAAGAAAGATATTTTTTCAAACCATCGAATATTGTTTTAACTGGAAAATGACCTACCTATCCAAGAGATTAGCCCACATACCAATGAAGAGCATACGATACAATTTGCTGAACCAGCCCGATACCGTGCAGTTCCGCAACGGGTCGGCTATCGTGAATTATTACACCGCCGACGGCAAGAGAACCGGCAGTAAATACCTCACACCATTGACAACGGTCGTTATCCCCGCGGGTCAGACCTTCGGCAGTACATCGGGGACAGCGGCCATGAGCAGTCATGTTACGGCACGTCGGGGTTCTTTGGAATATGCGGGAGCCGATTTCGAGAGCGATACCCTGATACGAATTCATAACGGCGACGGCTATTTGGATTGTTCGGAACAAGATTTCCGGTACTTCGTGCGGGATTATCAGGGGAATATCCGCACCGTCTACGGCAGTGCGGTAGCAAAACTAATACCAGTGGAACCTCCTTTTTCCTTGACGAACCGGGGGGCGATAGGCGGAGATAAACCACCTATTCGCCCAACCCCCATAGAGCATACCGTCACCTACCAACGTATGCAATACTATCCTTTCGGTCTTCCTTATGAAGCCCATTACCAGCCCGAAGAACAGCCGTACAAATACGGAGGAAAGGAGTTTATAGAGCTGCACGGCTATGACAGTTACGACTTCGATGCTCGTATGTATTATCCGGCTCTCTGCCGATTTATGACGATGGATCCTCTCTGCGAGAAATATTACTCCATCTCGCCCTATGCCTATTGTAATAACAATCCGGTGAATTATGTAGACCCGGACGGGAGGGATATTTGGGAAATAGATTACGATGGCAGAATTATAAATCGTATCGAGAACAAGACCCAAGATGCCTTTTATATGGTGGCAAAAGATAGTAACGGTGATTATCAACGGACTTTCTCGGTCGATGAAGACGGGAACAAGAAGTATAATTCCATCAGTTTCGAATATGGAGTCATAACCGATTCAAAAAAAGCATGGTTTTTCAATCAGGAAACAAGTTTTTCTATTAATAATGAATCAGACGGAGCAAATTTATTCAAGTTCTTTGCTAATAATACAAAAATTGAATTTGGGTTAATAAATACACAAAACAATGGTTCCCTTGTTATGACTAACCATCAAGAACACTCCATTAAAGTAAGTAAACAAGCAAAAAGATTAAGTATGAATGGAGCGACTGTAACATCGATCGTTCACAATCATCCAAACAATTCATATCCATCGGGGTTTAGAAAAAAAGACAATCATGGTGATAAATATGCGGCAGCACTTATCTCTAATTCCAAAGGATATAGAGTTGAACACTATGTATATCAGCCACAAAAGGGGCGTTTAATAATGTATGATAAAAACAAAATTATAGGACCTATCCCATGGGAATATATTTTCTCTTCTAATAAATGATATATAAGACACTTAATCCCCTCAAAAAAATAAGAATTACCTTTTTATTTAATCTATTTTTGAAAGTATGAGAAAGATAATTAGTTTCATATTCATTACTTGGTTTATTTCCTGTTCAGGAAGTAGAGATATCGTACTGACAGATTTTACAAAAGAATTAATCTCCATATATCTTAATGACTCCGAACATATCCAAGCCCAAAAAAGGAAGGACGAAATAATACTAATTTCTACAACAGATTCACTATATTACACCTTATTGATATTTAGCAACAATAGTAAGTCTTATAAATATGAGACTTTCGATTTCGTAGGACGAACAATATATATGGGACACTCTATCAAAGCTTTTGGAGACAAGATTCCTATCTTTTATTCAGGGAATAATTTTGTTAAACAAAAAAGGCAAGATATCCCAAATATGAAGGAATATGATCCATCTGTCTGGCAAGTTAGTTTTTATAAAGACAGCTCTTTTTGTAAAATGAGAACATACAAAACTACTCCAAGCGAAAACATTGCAGATATAGAAAACTTAGCAAAAAAGTATTTTAAAATATCACGACCGTCAACAAACGAAATATATCAATTATACGAAGTTGAGACCGAGCCCCAATTTATTTTAGGTAACGATTCTTTAAGGCAAATTATAACATCGAATTTTAAACGAGTAAAGAGGGCTCCTATGCAAGGGAAAATACCAGTAGTAGTTGATGTCTTAATCGATAAACATGGTATTGCAAAACTAATCGGTATCAGAAAAAGTTCGGGAGACACAGTAATCGATGAGGAAGCATTAAAAGTAGCCAAGATAATATGCCAATATAAATTTATCCCGGCAACTCATCGAGGAGAAACTGTCGAGACAATCTTTCCCATTATGTTTCTCGATAATGACGTTAAAGCTAAATAACTCATACTAACAATAAAGTATAATTACGTTTTGAAAAATAAAAAGATTGCTTCCATTTGACTTGTCAAATATAGTATAGATTATATTCCTGAAAGTTCAAACGATATGAATTTCACATTCGGACGATTGTCTTATTTTGTAATAAAGGACGACAACGGACGTTTTGGTAAATTTCGTTCATTTATGACCAATAAAACTATATCTATTGATTTAAATATGGGCATACAATATTAGAAAACTATCTGAACAGTAAAATTAGACACCCCTTACAATTAAAAAATCAGATGAAAACCAGTTTCAAAGCAAGAAGATGATTATAGGAAAAGAGAAATGTCGTGTTATTACAGGACTAAAAAGGAAAACTGCGAAAGCGAATAATAGAGGAACAAGGATCGATCACCGAGGGCGAAGCGTCTTTGCGGAAGCCTGATATTAAAGGATAACATGTAGAAGTGTATAATCACAATTTAGTATAATTGAATATGAAAAATATTAGGATTATAATTGTGCTAGTCGTATTCCCATTTTTTTGTATAATCGGCCAAAATCAACAAAGTTTGCCGGAGGATAGACCCATTATTCCTCCATCTCCGAGGGCTGCCGCATTTCATATTTATGGAGATTATCAGGTTAATTATAATACAGGAATTGCTGATATATCCATACCATTGTATACTGTAAAGATGGAGGGAATAGAGATGCCGATAACATTGCGATACCATCATGCAGGTGTGAAATTTTATGAAACTCAGTTGTCGAATGTCGCTACGGGGTGGATTATAGATGTGGGAGGATTGGTGTCACGAACAATTATGGGGAAACCAGACAAGCGGGTTCCTATGTTTAACGTAGATTCTTTGGAGGCGGGCTATCTTACAGAAACAGATGAAGAGGATTTCAAAATATTACAACGATTGGCTTGCGGGCAGTTGGTGAATACGGTACTTGACTCGGAATATGATATTTTTTCCTATCGGTTTAATGATAACGTCGGGAAATTTGTTGTGGGTAGATTTGACGAAGTAATTAAATTCCCGCATAATTCGTTAAAAATAGAACCCGAGTGGGCCGGTCATCTTATTCAAAAGATCGATATTTATGACGATAAAGGAGTTCAATATAGATTTGGTAAATCCTTAGACGGGCAATCGAAGGCTGTGGAATATACGGGTAGCAATTTCGAGTCGAGTTGGCTTTTGACCGGAATAAAGCCGAGCCACGGAAAAGATAGTATTGTTTTTAAATACAGAGATGCATCGCGAAATGGGAGTTTTACGTATAAAATTTGGGTTCCCAATCATTTTGTGGAAATAAAAGATGGTCGTCAGGGAGATGAGATTATAGAAGATGTGCAGGGAACGCATACTTATTTTGGAGATAGTTATACTGGGTCTAGTATAGAATGTTTGGTATATAACGGATATAGAGAGTTATTGTATAATATAAAAACAATATCGGAGATTATTTTTCCATTGGGGAAAATTGTATTTAATTCGATAGATGGGGGTGAGCGAGTTTCGAGTATAGATATTTTCGATAATAGAAACGAGTTATTAAGAAGTGTTCGTTTCAACACAACCGCTTTTGACGAATCGGGGCGGTGGAATGCATTAAATTCTGTTGAGTTTTTAGATTCTCGACGAGTGTGCGATTCTCGATATTTGTTTGAATATAATGATGTACGATTTCCCCAAGTGGAACATACCAATGCATTGGATTATTGGGGATATTATAATGGTTGTAACGACAATACGTCTTTGATTCCTAATTTTTATTTGACATTTAAACGGAACCAAGTAAAAAATGGAGCATGGGGTGTGTTGGAAAAAGGTCTGTTATATAATTATGCCATCGGGTCCTGCGATAGAACTCCTTCTGAATATTTTGCCCAAGCATATATTTTAGAAAAAATAATTTATCCTACCGGTGGTTTTTCGGAGTTTGAATATCAGTTGAATCGTTATGGGGAAGATAATAAACCGGGAGGAGGATTACGGATTCATCGAATTATCAACGATGATGGAAAAGGAAATAAAACTAGCAGAAGTTATGAATATTCTCCGGGTGTATTGGAATTGATGCCCGATAGTGCAGAAAATTATATTCATGAGGCAGACGGCATTCTTTTTCAAATGAGGACAGAAAATCAAGGGTTTATTCGCTATCACGAATTTTCATTTAGAAAGAGATTCTATTCATCTGATATGAACGGAGCTTTAACTTTGGGAACAGGAAACCAAATCAGATATCCCGAGGTTATAGAATATATCGGTACGAACGAACAAAATATCGGTAGGAGTGTATATCGATTTGAAGAACACCGAAACTTGTATACTAGGTCTCGGCCTAATAATGATTTGACTTTTCCCCGGTTGCATACATGGAGAAGATGGAAATCGGGGAATTTGATAGAGACGTTGGTTCAAAGACAGGACGAAATAGGAAATTGGGTGTCAGAAAGGATAATAAGAAATGAATATGAATTATTAAGTCGCATCAAATTGAGAAATTTAAGCGTAACAAAAACAACGTTTTATCCACCGTCTTTTGTCCGTATAGGTTCTTTAAGTACAACCGATTTAGACGATTTAATTCTGACTCCTGATTTATTCGAGCGTTTGGATCTTATTTATGGACATTTTGAACATTCGAGGAGTTTTCCGTTTTTCCTTCAAGATCGATATTTGATAGATACCTCTACTCCCGTTTTATCGGAAACGATAGACTCGTTGTGGACAGATAACGGTAATTTTGTAAAGAATGAAAGTTATGCGTATGATTCTATTTATTTAAAGCCGATTAGTATTGTTCAAACGACCAGTGATGGTGAAATGTTGGAGATAAAGAATGAATATGTCTTTTCCGATGCTTATAAAAATGAAGACCCATATAAGGGAATGATAAAAAATAACATAGTCTCTCCTATCATAGAACGGCAGGAATACAAGAAAAAATTCGAGAATGTATTGTTGTCCACTCAAAAGTTAAGTTATAAGCAATTTTATCCGAAAGTGTTTAAACCGAGTGAGTTTATGATATCGTTTGAGAGCAATCCATTTTATTTGAAGTCGAAATACAGTAGATACGATTCTCATGGAAATCCATTGTGTATAACGAGCGATGATTTAACTACCATTTACTTGTGGGGATATAGTTATCAATACCCGGTGGCGGAAATCAAGAATGCCTCTTGGGAGCAAGTAGAGAGCATCATAGGGGATGCCGAGGCTTTCGCTGCGGCTGAAATTCCAGACGAAATGTTGCTGGCCCGATTGCGTACGGAACTGCCGTCGGCACAAGTAACCGTTTATACGTATGAGCCGCTGGTGGGAATTACCTCTTCGACCGATCCTCGGGGGCATACGACTTATTATGAGTATGATGATGCGGGGCGATTGGTGCGTGTGAAAGAGGGAGAGAAAACTACGACATTGTATAAGTACCATTATCGGAATGAATAGAACGATGAAACGGATAAAGAGAAATGTTATGAATATACGTGTTTTATTATTTACAGCTGGTATTGCAGCTGTACAAGTTTTGTCGGCAATAGAATTGACTGCCGACAGCAACCGGCTGGAAGCCGGGGAGGCATTCGTCAAAATGCTGGTCGAGTACCAAGAACCGGGCAGGGCCGGAACGAAATGCCGGTGGGACTTCCGAGGAATGCAAATCCTTTCGGAGGAACTTCCCGTGGAATATTTTATTCCGGACAGTTCCCATATGGATATTCTTTGTGGTCGCGAGGGGCGTAACCGTTATTATTACCGGCAAGGAAGCGATAGCCTGTGGTGTGTGGGACATGAGAATGCGACTTTCTATATCGATTATGCTCGTCCCGAACTTTTGTTGCGTTATCCTTTCGCTTATGGCGATTCTCTGACGAGTCGTTTCGAAGGAGCAGGACGGTATGGTCAGCGTATTCCTCTTTTCGTCGGGGGAACGACGACTGTCACAGCCGATGCCGAAGGTGAATTGAGGTTACCGGGAGAGACTTTCGGAAACGCCCTGCGGGTACATACCGCCCGCCGATATGTGAGGATATGCAAAGACAGCTTGTCGGTGAGTGTGGATACGTATGCTTGGTATGTGCCGCAGAATCGTTATCCGGTGTTCGAGAGCGAGACTTCCACGCTGCATGGTACACAGGTCGATACGATACTCTCGGCTGTATCGTTTTACTATCCACCCGATTATCTGAGTGGGGAGAGTGACCGTAGTGCCGACGATGAATCGATTGAGGAGGAGATCCTACCGATCGAGAATGTTTTTACCGAGGCGGAATATCTGCCCAATCCGGTGGAGAGTGACTTGACGATAAAATATAAACTTACTCGTTCGGCTTCGGTGTGGTTCACTTTGCACAGTAGTGCGGGAATTTGTCTGAGACGGACACCGAGTCGTGAAGAAGATGAGGGAGAGTATTCTGTGCTGGTTCCTATGTCGGGGTTAATGCCGGGGGTGTACACATTGTATGTTCATGTGGACGATAAGGTACTTTCTGTAAATATTATCAAGGGGTAATTCGGGCGGCTGTCGTAAAAATGAGATACTATTTTTGTAAAAACTTTCGTCGAACCCGAAAAATGTATTATATTTGCCACCGTTTTTACGGGATCGACCCGAGGGAGTGATGCTCGAGTGGTTGAAGAGGCACGCCTGGAAAGCGTGTATACGTCAAAAGCGTATCGGGGGTTCGAATCCCCCTTACTCCGCTAAAAAGCCGTTGCAAGTTTTTTGCAACGGCTTTTTTGCAGACGGAACGGAAGTTTATTACGGCGGTGTAAAATGAATCAGTCGATAATTAGTGGGGCTTCTTCTTTTATATACTCTCCCCTTTGTTTCTTCGGTAGTTTTCTTATATTGCTTCGCAACATAGGGAAGAAAGATTAAAGGTATTCAATATTGCTTCTTGAAATCAATTAACTAATATCTTAACCCCTCCGTCACTTCGTGCCACCTCCCTTATATTTTGCATAGCAAAACACCCCGTAAGGCTACGGGACACGGCAGAGGAGGAGGGGAAATACTTTTAACGAATATCTTAACTCTTCAATATATATCTTTTGGGGTGGTGGGAGCTTGAACATCTATTAAACTAAAACGGGCAGGGAGCTGTTCCTTTTGGATAGATGGGGATTTTAATGTCCCGGTTTGTATGGAATGGAAGATATTTGTGTATATTTGGTTTTTCGAATATAGGATATGACTCGATGTGAGGAATGGGAATATGGGGTTTGTCTTGTTTCTATTTTTCTCTTGTCGGGTTTTGAGGTAGGAAATCGAATAAAGAAAATTAAATTTTGAAGATATGAGAACATTATTATTGTCTTTTGCAATCGTGGGGTTATTGTGCGGTTGTTCGTCCAAGTCGAATTACAGTGAAGCTCGGGGAATTGTATGCGATGCTACCATGAATACGGTTACTATCGTCACCGACGACAATGACACGTTGTCGTTCAGTACGGTCGATACCGATAAAAGCGGGGTCGACGGATTGCTGCTGGGCGATACGG
>ERZ773136.1301-NODE-1301-length-25007-cov-5.935917_pt1 | contig 25007 bp, 7 predicted proteins | sample MGYA00580855_ERZ773136 | MGnify/ENA primary metagenome ERZ773136 (study PRJEB29015, sample SAMEA2737860) | human gut metagenome | biome: human gut; feature: human-associated habitat; material: faeces | place: China | collected 2012 ... | reverse complement strand
GAGTTGCCCGTTTTTATTTTTTATTCGGTTTGCAGATTTAGGTTTATGACATTGTCTGAAGTAAATCAACAAGTGAAGCAATAACCGTATCGGTATCACCCTTAAGAACAGGAAGTACCTGGTCTACAACACCTGAAACTGTTTCGTTGCCGCCAACAAGACCGGTTACAAGTGAACTAATCTTCTTGAAGTTGTCGCCTGCGTTTACAGTTTCGATTAAGTAGCTGAGAACTGCGATGAGAGTTTCTGAAGAGTTACCCTTAACGTAAATTCTTGTGCCGTAGGTAGCAGCCTGCGATGCGTCGGTAATTACCTTACCGTGGCTTGCAAGCTGTAACCAATTAATGTCGTTAAGCTTAATTCCAAGCGGTGTGCCCTTAATCTTAATCATTCCAAGAATGTTATTAAGAAGAGGAACGATAGCGTCAGCACCGAGGAGCGGCTTAAGTGTTGCGTTAATATCATAGATATCAAGCTTGAAGTTTGATACGCCAATCTTGCCGAGGAGAGAGTTAAGGTCAACCTTAAGTGCCTTAAGAAGGGCAGGTAAGAGAGTGTTGAGGTCAACTACAGGCTTGACAGCGTCTATAAGTGCAGAGATAGGAGTGAGGAGATTGTCAAGAATCTGGCAAAGTCCGTTATTACCGATGAAGAGTGCAAGGTTTGGAAGCATTTCAAATAATGTTTCGAGAGGAGCATTGAGAATATCCTCAACCTTATCCCAGATAGGATTGATAATGTCAAGAAGAACATTATCATAAGCTTTCTTCATATCTTCTCTGTACTGATACTGAGTCTTAACGTTATACATTGAGAATGCTTCCATAAGAGGAACGATTGATGATGTATAACCGTTAGAACCAGGGATTCTTACGATATCGAAAAGACCGAGGTATGCGTCATTAAGAAGTACATCAAGTACGCCGAATACAGGACGAAGAACTGCAACGAGTGCATGGAAGAATGTATCTCTGTCCTTAACGCCCCACTTAAGAGCTGATGTATTAACCTTTGACCAAGAACCAGCCTTAGCGATTACGCTTGCATTAGCTGCATAAGTTTTGCCGTAAGTTTCGTCTGTAAGGAGCTTAGCAACATTGCTTGTTGAGAAGTCGATACCTGTTTGTGCAAGGAGGGAAACGAGTGAGCCGTCGCCAACCTTAACCTTTTCAACTGCACCGTAAAGACCGGTGAGAAGTGAGTTAACAATGTCATCCTTGAAGAGGAGGCCGCCGATTAAGTTGTTAAGACCGCCTTTAACTAAACTGCCAACAAGGCCGTCAAGCATAGGAGGAAGATTCTTAAGGAAGTCAACGTCTACGCCCTTAGGATATGAGAAGTCGAATGAGCCTGTCTTATATGCGGTGTAATCCCAGAATGCATTAGTAGGTTCGCCTGTTAAGAAGTAGAATACTGCACGAACGATATCATCTTTTTCAGCCATGCTGATTGTAGTGAATACACTTGAGATGATTGACTTGAGCATACTGTTCTTCTTAATAGCACCAATTGAAGAAACAAGTGATTTGATTGGTTTAGCGTTCTTAATAAGAGTGTCTGCCACATAGCGGAGAACTGCAACGAGAACCTCGCCCTTGTCAGCAATTACTTCCTTATTAGTGAACTTGCCTTCGGCATTCTTAGCATGCGACTTAGAGGTTACAACCTTGCCGTGAGCAGCGATTGTTGACCACTTGAAATCAGGAAGCTTGATGCCTGTTTTCTTAAGTAAGCTGTTAATAAGCGGAACAACGATGTCCTGAATGTTGCAAGACTTGAGGTCTGCAAGCTTAATGTTAAGCTTAACGCCTCTAACCTTAAGCAAGCTTGTTAAATACTTGCCGAGGTCCTTGCCAAGAACCGCTGAAATAATCTTATCAACGTCTAAACCTGCTGACTTAGCAGTTTTAACAATGTTTGTAATCGGAGCAAGGAGATTATCAAGAAGCTGGCCGATACCGTTGTTATCAATGAAGTATGCAAGGTTAGGAAGAACTGATGTAATTGTTTCAAATGGCTTGTCGAGAACTTGGTCAACAAAGCTCATAAGAGGATTAAGAACATCAAGAAGTACGTTATCCTTAGCCTTCTTGCAATCCTTCTGATACTGTGCAAATGTCTTAATCTTGCTGTTGCTTACCTGAAGAACATCAAGAAGAGGAATGATTGCACCTTCATAGCCGTTAATGCCGTTTACGCCGACATTGAGTGCGTTAAGGTCAAGCTTAATTGTTGAAAGCTTAGAATCGGCATTCATTGAATCCTTAGCTGTAAGAGTAAGAACACCTTTCTTAAGCTCATAGGTAAGAGCAATCTTGCTTGCTACCTTGCCATCGCTTCCCTTAATATCAAGAGATGTTGAAGCCTTTGCAATTGTGATATTGCTAAGGTCAATCTTTCCTTCATTAAGGAATACGTTGAGAACACTGTTGAGAGGACGAAGAATTGCAACGAGTGCATGTACGAAGCCCTGCTCAGCCTTTGCGGAGCCATCCTTGAAGCCCCAGTTGATTGTTTTAACCTTCTTCCAGCTCTTAACCTTCTTGAGGGTTTTAGCTGCTGAAGAATAAGTTTTACCGTAGCTCTTATCCATAAGTAAGCCTGCAACGCCCTTAGGTGAAACAGTAATGCCTGCCATATTGAGATAAGGTGAAATAGTCTTTTTGTCAAGTGCACCGTAAAGTGCCTTAGCAAGTGAAGTGAGGTTAGCGTTTGTAAATACCAAACCGCTTACAACACCCTTAAGATTTGATGCGTCAACTACGCCGAAGTTAGTGAGAAGAGCCATAACTGCGTCAACCGCACTGTCAAGCTGGGTGATAGCAGATTCAGCATCATAAGAAGAAATACCGTCAGGGTACTTGAACTTTAATGAAGTTCCCTTGTATTTGCTGTAAGCCCAATAAACTTCTGTAGGTGACTGTGTGAAGTCGAGAAGCTTGCCTACAATCTTAAGAAGTCCCATACCGTCAAGCTTACCTGTTTCGATATACTTGATGAGCTTCTTAACGCCTGAGCTTACCTTGTTGTTGCCCATAATCAAACCGATGATTGTGGAAAGGTTATGATTTGTCTTTACAAATTCAACAACATAATCGAGTACGTATACAAGTGTTTGAGCAGGAGTTGTTGTCTTGCCAAGCTTGTTCCAATTAATGTTGTTAAGTTTAATACCTGTCTTTGCAAGAAGGGTATTAATAATAGGAATAATGTTGTTGCCTGAAAGAGCATAGCCCTTAACCTTAAGTCCAAGCTCTTGCTTGTCGTTAACTGTGATTAAATCACCGAACGTCTTAGAAACGATACCTTCAAGCAGCGCTGCAAGTGACGGTGATGCGGCACCAAGCTTATCACTCTTAATCTTAAGAATGTTGGCTGCGCCGTTGAGCTCGTTTGCAATAGCCTTAACTGCGCTTGAAACAACAGAAGCAAGTGTAGGAGTTGTTGTATCGTCTAATACAACGCCGATAGCCGACACAATATTGAGCAATGTTGTTGCAGGCTTTTCAAGGAACTTGTCAAGAAGTGAAACTATTGGATTAACAATACCTGTGAATACTTCGTCACGATATGGATTGCTCTTATCTGCAAACTTAGCAGGAGTATCAACTGTGATGCCTGTCTTTTGAGCTATTGTATTAAGAACAGGGTAGAGAGCATTTTCATAAATGCCTGTATCAATAAGAACTACGCCGAGGATAGAGGTGAGAAGTCTGAGTGAGGTTGAAAGACCTGTCATAAATTCATCTCTGTTGCCTGCTGTGATGCCCCAATTAATGCTTACGTTAAGAGTACCGTTGTCATTAACTGCGTCACTCCAACTGTCAAGCTTAGAAAGCTTCTTGCTTGCGTTCTTAATGCCTGTGTCCTTAATTCTTACAGATAATGAGTCAGGAGAAATAAGTCCGTTGACTGCTTCACTGATAAGATTGTATTTTGCTGTCACGTCGGCAGTACCATTATTATATGTATAAGAGTATGCATACTTGTCAGTAAGTCCTGCAACAAGTGTTTCGACGAGAGCATAGGTTCTTACTACTACTGTTGTAAGACCTTCGTTTGTGTAGATATCCTTAGGATTAACGTTACCATTTGAATCAGGAGTACGTGCATCCTCGCCATTAAGATAATATAAATAGGTATTAAGTAAATCAATTGTTGCGTTTGATGCATTTGCACCAATGTAATTTGAAAGTAATGAAATTACGCCGGCAATAATGTTACTTGTCTTGTTGATTGAATAGCCGTTTACGCTTGAATCCGTAAGGAGAGATGACAATGTTTTATCAAGCTTAGCTATTGTGTTATCAACGTTCTTCATATCGCTGCTCTTATGTGCTGAAATATCAACTGAAGAGTTAGGAGTTGCAACTGCCTGTGTAGTGGCAGGTGATGAAGAATTATTGTTGTTATTATTGTTGTTATTGTTGTTGTTATTGTTGTTATTTGACTTGAATGAATTGATAAGTGCCTTAACAACGTCAACAAGCTTGCTTACATTAGTAATAAGGAAGTAAGCGTTATCTCTGTCAAGACCTACAAATCCGCTTGATTGCGGTTCAAATGTGAAGCTGTACTTGCTGTCACGTGTAATCTGGAAGATACTGTTGAGAAGGTCTGTAAGAGCACTTGTTTCGGTGAAACCGCCTACTGAATTGAGAAGACCTGTGATAATAGGAAGGTTCTTTTCAAATTCACTGCCCTTAGAGCTGATTACGTTGTTTACAAGACCGAGAATAGCGTCAAGCCAATCCTCTACGAATACACCTACAAAGCAGTCAAAAATCTTTGTTGGGTTTGGATTAGCGGCAAAATCCTTGAACTCTGTCATCTTAGAGTTACTTACTGCGCCGTTTGAATCCTTAACAATCTTGCCCTTGTAGCAATATGTCCATGCATCCTTGCTTACGCCGTATTTGTCAGCTGCAAGGTTTTCCATAATGTCAAAGAGCTGAGGAATTGCAACCATAATGTTGTTAAGACCTGAGTTGATGACTTTTCCTCCGTCATCATGGCCCTTAACCTGGTCTCTGTACTTAGGAGTGCTAACGTATGTGTCAACTGCAGTAGTGAAGAGGCCTGCAATTTCTGTTACCAATTCATAAAGACCTGCGCCAACCTGTCCGTTCGAAGCTGTGATTGCTTTCTTAAGGATACCCTCAAGGTCGCTGAGCTTAGCATATTTGAGAGCCTTATCGGCAATGTAAATACCTGTAATCTTAGGTACGCCTGCTTCGTATGTGTATTTAACGTTAAACTTAGTAGTGCTTGAAACGTTAGCAAGTACATCTGCAAGAGAACCGCTTACGCCATTATAAGAATAGGTATAAGAACCGTCGCTGTTCTTTGTGTATGTGATTGCTTTGCCGTAGCTATCTACAACCTTGTCATACTTAAGTACGTAGTCAGGAGTTGAGATAATGTCGCCGGCTGAGAAGTTCTTGGTTACAAAGGTGTCGTCAGAAGATTCTGAAATGTAGCCTGTTTTCTCATTGCCGCCGTTCCAATAAGTACCGCCGAATTCCTCAAACTTGCCATCTCTCTGGAGCCAATGCATAAGCTGAGGAAGCATAGCGTTGAGGTCCCAAGCAAGCTGACTGATTCCGATGTATGAGCCGGTGTCTGCAGTCATATTTTTGAGTGGCTCAATAAGGTCAATAACAGAATAGAGGAAGCCTTCTTGGTTATTTCTTTGCGAATTGCCGATTTCAGAGAAAAGAATAGGCTCAAGAAGCTCGTTAATTACTACTGTAAGTAAAGGAAGAAGGTTTACGACTGTCTTAATCGGGTCGTTAACAAGATTCTTCCAAACATCGGTAAGAGCGTCCTTAAGATTTACGTTGGTCTTAAGAAGTGACTTAAGCACAGCGTCAACCGTTTTACCGATATCTGTACTTGGGTCAACGATATCGCCGATTGTGTTGTTGAGAATAAGGTTTGTAATCTCGGTACCTGCCGAACCTGTAAGGTCAACATTTTTACCGTTGAGAATTTCCTTTTGAGCGTCGGTAAGAACGATACCTGAAGTTTGAGAAGCTTTTTTCTTTACAATATCATCAAGTACGAGTTGAACGTTAAGAAGGAATTTGAAAGAATACTTATAGCTGTATGTATAAGTAGTGTTATCTGTGCCAAGGTCGTTTGTATCAACGCCGAGGTATTCAGATGCAATCTTAGTAACAATGTAGTCGTAAGAAGCTGCAACCCATTCGTTGATTAATGGCTTGCTGTAATTATTTGAATTAGTTACAGGGTCAGACTTAAGTGCGTTAATGCCGACACCCGGGTCTGAACGTGAAGCATCAACAAGTGAATTAACAGGCAAGTATTTTGTTTTGTCAATATGTGAACGGTTTTTAGCAAAGCCGCCAAATGAACCTAACAAATTATTGTAATTTGTTGAATTCTTTTTTTGGTTAGCTGCAATAAGAGACCAAAACTCTGAAGTGTAACTGCCTTTAAGTGAAGCAGGAACAATGACTGTCTTGTTCTTTTTGTCGGCATATTTATCGTTAAAGGTAACTTCGCCGTCCCTAAAGTAGTTTGTTACAACATTAGTGGTGGCGTTTGCACCGCCGACGCTGGAGAAGAATGCACGCAACTGAGTAAGTTCGTCATCGCTGATGAAGAAACTGTCACCCTCTTGCCAATTTGCATCATATCCTTTTGGAAGCTTAGCATTGATTTCGGAATTAAGCTTGTTGAGGTCAACGCCGTTTCCGTTATTACCGAAACGTACAACCATACCCTTAAGTATATCAGTGTAATACGGAGAAGTGGTTGTGTCGACATTACCGTTCATAAGTGCTTTTTTGCACAAATCGGTCTTAATAGTGTTGCCTACTACATATTCGATATATGACTCGATTTGGTAATCTGTTGTCATGCCCTCTTTTTGTGCAAGAGTCTCGAAAGAAGCATCTTCGGCAACGCCTAATTTAGCGGCAACAGCTTTTCTTGCGATTTCCTTAACAGTGTCATAAACATTGTTTTCAGTGTCGCTTACTGTGAAGCCCTTAAATGTCATAGGAACCTGATAAAGCGATGTGCTGTCAACTGTTTGGTTAAATGTTGCACCGCCGTCGCTTATCAATCTGATAAATTCGCTTGCTGAGATGAAGCTCTGACCGACACCGAAGTCGTAGTAAATAACGTCAGCCAAATCGTTAAGCTTAACGTTGATACCGTATGTTGCATACTTAATGTTAAGTGTGCCCATATAGTTGTTAACAACGGCTTGCTCATCAGCTGTGAGCTTAAAATCAAAGTTCTTCAACTGGTAAAGTGTGGCAGTATCATAAGTGTCACCGATAGCTTCGCCGTTAAGCTTAACTGTTTCAACAGCACCGCTTTTTACAGCTTCGGTATAACGCTTAGCAATTGCTTCTACCTTATCACTGTCTGTACCTTCCTTTATCTTTTGAGCATAAAGGTCGGCTAAATACCAAAGGCTGTTTGTTGAGAACTTGATAGTTTGACCTGCGGCATTGTAGCCTGAAACGGTACGTTCGCTTTCTTTACCGTATAACCATTCGTCAAGCTGATTTCTCGTGTCTTTAGATAAGTCTTTGTTGTCTTTGTACTTTAAGCAAAGGGCAGTAAGTGAAAAATAATCAATTGCGCCCGTTGAACCGCTTAAGTAGTTATAATCTTCAGGATTACCCATACCTGTCTGAATATAACTTGTTACAAAGTCTGACTGGCTTGTCTTTGCAAGTGCGCCGATAAGAGTCGGCTGCAATACGCCGAGTAAATCCTGAAGTGTTGTTTCACTTGCGATTTGCTCTTTTTCTTTGGTGGTAAGTTCCGCTGCGGTCTTACCTAACTTTTTAGCACCCTTTTCATAAACAGGCTTGCTTATTGCCTCAATGCCCATGAGAAGGGAAGGCAGCTGGTCTGCCAATTTGTTAAGTGTGTCGAATGCCGAATCGGCGTCAACACTTGTCGTTTTCCAAAGCGGGTTGTCATTACTCTTGGCGAACGCAGTAAATCCAACCGAGCATGTGGTCACGACCATTACTACAGCTAAGAAAAAGCTGAGTATCTTTTTGCTCGTTCTCATATAAATCTCTCTCTCCTTTACATATGATTTACGAACTTGTCGTATGGTAACGCATTTTTTGGATAATGCGCCGAGCAGTATTTGTTCACAGTTTCTACACAAAAAACTGCTTTTTAGGCGCAGGATATCCACACGCGTATTAACAAATACAATATATTTATAACAAATAAAAACTTATAAGTCAATAATTTTATAACATATTTTGAATTTATTGTGAATTTTCACATATTTTAGCATTGATTTTTGACGATAGAGAGTTGCAAAATAGACATTACAACATAAAAAGTCTAACAAACATAATTCGACAGAAAATTGACTGTAAAACGTAATATAATCCATATAAAGTCGGGTAAAATTCTGTTCACTTTGTAAAGGCAAACATCTTTACAAATGTAAATTTTGTGTAAAGTATCACAGCTTTACTTGCGGAAAATCAAGCGTTTTTTTGGCGTCAAATTATAAACAAATTGTAAACTTTTAGTTAATAATTTGTGCAAGGTGTCAAAAATAAGTTTGCTTTTTTGGACATTGTTACAAAAATATCATTTGTCGTTTGTCTTTATTGACTTTTTTGTTGCCTTATGTAATAATTATAATGTGTTTAAAGCACATATTGCGCAGTTTTTGGTGCAACGGTTTGGCTTTGCCGACCTTCAGTCTAATTCAGATTGCCTGATGGTCAGAGATTGTGACAGGCTCCCCTGCAATATGTTAACACTTTATTATTCAATTATTTTAAATTTAATGGAGGTAAAAAATGAAAACGAAGGCAAAAAAGTTTTCACATAAGCTTCTGGCATTATTTATGGCAGTGCTTATGGCAGCTTCCTGCTTTACCGGTGCTTTAACTGCTTATGCTGATACTATGAGCAGTGAAAAGACATATGCCGACGATTCAATCGAATATAACGATTTGGCGTGGGCTATTCTTTCCGATGAACAGGTAGCTACAGCTTTACTTGACTATGCTGATTTGATGCTTGCCGAATACGGTCCGCAGATTGATAAGCTTCTTGAAAACCTTCCATCAAGTATTACCCAGTATATCACATGGGACAGCAACAGCCGTACACTTAAGCTTAATGCTTTTGGTCTTGTTAAAAAAGACATTCCGGTACGTACTCACAGTGTTGATGAAATCTTCTTTACACTTAGGGGTGTCGCTGATCTTCTTAATCAATACGGTAACTTACTCGGTGATGCCGGCAACCTTAACTTTAAGGCTGTTGCCACTAAGGATTGGAGTATTTCAAGAGAAACTGCATCTTCAACTGATATTTTAAGAAGTGTAATCGGTATTTTCCAAAACCTTTCTTGCGACTATAACGGCACTGATATTTTAGGCAAGGTGCTTAGAGGTGAATTTACTCTCGGTACTCTCGGTAACGTTGCAAACCTTGACGTATATAAGATTATAGGTAATCTTTTGGGCTTTACAGATACAAAGTATAAAACAAACTTAGTATACAATGTTGCTCAAAACCTTATTTTCCAATATACTAATTGGTATACAGAAGATGAAATTAACAATTTCAAGAACGGTACTGCAACATGGGTTTATGATGACCAGCTTATTAATAAACTCACAACAGAGCTTCTTGATAAGATTAGTGTACTTGTTACATATAATCAAGAATACACAGATGCTGATTCGCAAACAGCAATTCAGGATACATCGGCTACACGTTATTTGAAGATTAAAGCTGAAATGAAGGCAAGCGGTTCTGACTACGCTACTGCAGCTGCAAAGCTTGGTTATGACCCTAACCTTGTATATTCAGATGAATTTAAAGATGATGAGGGTAATCCTCTTAACGTTCTTCTCTTTGCTTACGGTGCTCCTGACAAAAACGGTTATGCAACAGAATCAACCACAAAGGTAACACTTAAGGCAACCGATAATCTTTTTGATTTCGGTTACAGAGCTCTTGACCTTGCTTGGGATACAGTTCTCAAGGGTACAGTCAAACTCCTTCACGTAAATGACGGATTTGATAAGGGTCACGGCGCTAACTTTGATAACAACTATTATTATTTCTTCGACCAAAAGGGCGAGTGGAATGATAATGATGTTGCTGCAAACTATACACAGGCTAAGCTCGATCAATGGGCAAATGCAGTATATAAGGATTATAAGTTTGACACAGCAGATGATTTCCTTGCTTATGTTAAGAAGACGGTAACTTATGATCGTACAGCTGCCGAGGACTCAACAGGTTCTTGGAAAGATATCGACGCAACGAGACTTTTCGCTAAGTTAAGATACAGCCCACTTGCTGATTACGGCTTTAAAGTAACAACAGGTCCTATCAATCTTTACTTTGCAGAAACAGGTACTCCAAACCTCGATAAGTTCTTTAGCGGAAGCTATTCAAAGTACAGCTCAATGGTAGCAGGCTTTAATGACGCACTTGTTGCAGCAGTTAAGGACTTGTTCCCACAGAGCGGCAACGTTATCGGCACACGTCCTGAAATGACAACAACCGGTGATTTTGCAACTATTGACGCAGCAGCAATTAAGACAATCGTTTCAACACTCGTTGGCAACGCTTGCAAGATGGTTCAGTACACAGCAGACGCTACAGACGCTAACATTCTTAAAGCTTTCTACGCAAAGAACGGCGCTAGCGCTGCTCTTACAGAGAAGAATCTTGAAGAAGCAATGATTCCTATGCTCGTTGCTTGTATCGGTCAGGTAAATCTTGGCGCAGGCAAGCTTGAGAAAATTATCCATCCTTCTGATTGGGACGGATGTAAGGATGCAGAAGCAGTAGCTTATGTATGCCTTAAGGAGTATTTATCATACTCAATGCCTAACAAGGATTATTCAAAGCTTGTAAAGATTGGCAGCGACGGAACAATCAATGCAACACTTGAAGGCACAATTCTTCCAATGGCTCGTGACGCAGTTGCTTATGTAATTGAGGCTTACGTTCCTCTTGAGGACGAAAACGGCAATACTTGGAAGACAGAGTCAGCAGCTGTTGATTCTAAAACAACACTCTTTGACCTTCTTAATTCTGTAGTTTGCTACTACGGTGGCGACCATGCAATGGAGAAGGCTGTAAACAAGGGCGAAAGAGCTATGGGCGTAGGTGCTCTCCTCGGTGTTTGTGATGAAAACGGCAACAGCCTTATCACAACAAAGAATACTCTTTGGGAAAACATTAATGCAATAGCTAATAAGCTTATGCCTGTTCTCGGTACACTTCAGGGTACAGGTTATGCTAAATTCAATTCAGAGGAACTTATTTGGAACAACATTGTTCTTTCATTCCTTGATATTGGTAAAGAAAATTCAAAGACAGGTCTTTGCGGCGTATCTAACTTCCTTAACCAGTTATTTACAATCGTTTCTGCAGAGCCTATCCAAAAGACTTCAATCGTCGTAACAATTTATGATTTACTTAAGGATCTCATTAACGGATTGTTTGGCGCACGTTACAGCGGACAGAGCTTTAAGACAGTCGTTCCTGATGCTACAAGTGCTCATCCGTTTGATGATTTCTTCCAGGTTAAGGTACTCGCAGGTACAAGCAAGAGCTTGGGTGCATTCCAAAAGCTTATCTGTAACTTTGTAGAGTTCGGCGGATACGGTACAAACGGTCCTAAGACCTACTCTGATTCTATTATCAGAGGTATCTGTTTTGCAGTACAGGCAGTTAACAGCTTCCTTCCTAATGCATTGACTACACTTGGTCAGCATCAGCTCAAGATGGCTACTGCTTCATTCGGTTCTAACACAGTAACAGGCTGTACTTCAGGTGAACCTTATGATGATGTACTTACTGTTACAAACAACTCGGTAGGTATCAATGCATCGTACATCAAGGACGGCAAGCCTACTCAGCTTTCACGTTACTATGTAAAGATTACAAGCGTGCTTCAATATGATGTTTATAATCCGGAAACTCCTGAGGAATTATCTTTCCCTGAAACTCCTATTGAGCCGGGTAAGAATGCTGAACTTAATATTTCAGTTCCGTTCGAAGTTTCAGGTTCTGATACAACAAACACATGCCGTGTTGTTGTAAATTATGATATCGTTGATGATCAGGGCAATGTTCTTTATGGAGGCAATACTGTAACAGCTTATAAGCTTCTTACAAGTGAAGTAAGCTTCAGAAATGCTCTTTATGATGCTGATTATAACTTCAACACTACATTCCAGCAGACAGACGGCACTGACAGAGAAGAAAACGGTGTAACCGTTCATTCTCTTACAGGTATCGGCGGTAATATCTCTGCAAACTATCCTGATAAGATGGTTATCGCTTCTAACAAGCTTAACGAAATCGCTCAGTATTCATTCTTTATGAAGGGCGGCAGTAAGGAAAAGAGCATTGACGGTGTATTCTTCTTTGACAGAAAATCCGGCTATGAATCAAATAACCTTACTACTGCAGCTAAGTCATTCGATGATTCTAATTTAACAACAGTAGATATCGGTGAAAATAACGCTATTGCTCGTTGGGATAAGTCAACAGGTGATCTTCTTAAGATTGGTATGTATGACTATCGTGTAGAAACATCTGCAGGCTCAGGCGAATTCGGCGAATGGCAGCGTAACCGTACAAACGCTTCTACAGGTAGCGGCCTTGGTGCTGTTGACTACTACAGAGGTTATACTTCTGAGGAAATCGGTAACATTTCAAAGCAAAATGAGGGCAAGGAGATTGAAACAAGAACTCACGTTGCATTCACTCTTCAGGAAGCACTTGATGCTAAGATTATTGCCGGTTACCATATCAATGAAAGCGGTATTTATGATACAATGTATCTTAAGACCGGTGGTAAATATAACTATGATAACATCTTTAATATGGTTACACTCGGTACCGGTATTGATGCTATCTATATAAATACCTCAAAGCAAACATTTGGTTCAAATGCTGTTAATAACTACAGACCGTTTGGTTTCGACGGTGAGGCTACTGTTAAGACCGGCACTTATGATGTTAATGTTAACTTCTATAATTCAGGTTCTTATAAGACAGGCAGCTTCCAGCTTGTTATCGGTGAAAGCGGTTCAGCCGGCTCACTTGATAAGAACTATAAAGAACTTGCCAATATCATGGCTAACTATAAAACATCCGACTTCAAAGAGGATGCATCTATCGGTTCAGTTTATGATTTGGCTAAGGATGCTCTTATGAATGTACTTAGCGTTCAGTCAGCTCCTTACACTGCTGAATCAGCTCTTACTCAGTCAGATAAAACAGAGTATGCAGTTACAACTTCAGTTACAACTTCCGCAACAGGCGATCGTGCATACGTTCCTTACTCAACCTCTAACGAAACAGTAACATTTACTGTAAAGGGTACTCAGGTAAGCTACACAATCCCTGAATCGGTTAAAGCAACTGCTTATGTCGGCGGCACAATAGACGCTACAACAGGTGCAACCAGTGGCGGCGTAAAGGGAATTTACTATTCCGATGAGAAATGTACAATGCCTATTTACTCACCAAAGCCGCTTACATCATCAGATGTTAAGAATGGCAAGGATGCTGCATTGGCTAATGTAACACTCGGTCAGGACGGTAACTATTACCTTACTAACTCAGTTAAGTATGCTACAAAATGGGATCTCGATACATATCCTGGCGGCCCATGGCAGAGACCGACAACTACTCAGGATACAAACAAAGATAACGAGCCTCTTTATAATCAGGTTCAATATGTATACAGAAATGCTGAAGGCAAAAAGTGCAACTCAGGCGATAATTGGGCATGTAAGTTCCCATCAGCTGAGTATCAGCTCATTCCTAACTCAGGCGAGATGGATTCAGTAGATAATCGTGGTATTGCTACTCAGGCTAATGACAGACTTGAATATGTTCTTAGCGTAGTTAAGTCTCACCTTATCAGCTCATCATCAACACTCTACAATGAGATTTCTGAGCTTAGAAACGGTCTTGAAGAAATTAACTTTGATATTCTTACATATAATAAGATGGTAGAATATGCAAAGAAGGCTGAACAGCAGTATACAGTTGACGTTGATTACGTTGATGCAACAACAGGCAAGACTGTTGAAAGAAACGGTATGTCTTATGTTGACGCTGCTAAGCTTATGAATGATCTCAAGAATGCAGGTACTAAGTTTACTTATACCACAGCTTCTGAAGTATCTTCTGTTCAGGCAAAAGAATACGTTAAACTCTTTAACATATTCGCTTCTGCAGTTATTGAACGTGGTTACCAGGGCAAGCAGCTTGAAAATGAAATCAAGTGTGCATCGGGTAATGCTTACTCAATGCTCAAGGCAACACCTGCTACATACAATGAAGACGGTACAGTTGCTACTGAAGCAACCGTATCTAAGAATGGCGTAGCAGCTAACCCACGCTTTGGTTCATTTGATGCATCAGGTAAGCTTGTTAACGAAGGCGCAACAAAGTACTCATCAGCATCTTGGAACAGATACGTGAGAGCTCTTGCTGCCGCAGTTGACCTTGCTAACTATGGTAACGGTTCTTATAAGTATAAGAATTCCGGCACATTCAATATCAATGACCGTAAGAACTATGACGCTCAGCTTGCTAAGATTTACAATGTTGATACTGAACTTCAGGCAGCTGAAATCGGTCTTACCGAGTTTGAGAGCTGTGAGCTTACTGTAACTCCTGTTGCAGGTGCTAAAGTAACAATCGACGGCGTTGCTTACTCAGGTCCTGTAGCTGTAGAAAAGGGTCAGGTTGTTTCAATCAATGTAACAGCAGAGGAAGGTTATACTCTTAAACCTGAACTTACTGTTAACGGCGACAAACTTACATTTGACGATACAGCAACAGCATTCCCGTATGAGCTTACTGTTACAGGCAATACTACAATCGTTCCTTCGGTTGAGTCATTGGCTCCGTCAACTCATAATGTTACTGCTTCACTTGTTGTAGCAACATCTTCAAAGGGTGCTACTAACAATAAGGGCGTAAACGGAACATATAAAGTAACTGTTTATGACAGTGCAAACGCTCCTGTTCTTGAAAAGTCATTTGACCTTACAACTACTGCAAACAAGATTAGTCTTGACCTTGCACCTGGCACATATACAGCAACAATTACTTCTGAATTTGCTCTTGCACGTACAGTAAGCATTGTTGTTGGTGACGCTGATATTGCAGGTCCTGCAATTGCAATGATTGTATGCGATTATAATAAAGACAGTAATATTACCGGTGCAGATGCTACTGCTGTATATTCAGCTGCTTCTAAGGCTGCCGATCTTCGTTATGACCTTAATGGTGACGGTTCGGTAACCGGTGCGGATGCTACAGCCGTCTTTGCTATTGCATCATCACCTATTGCACTTCCTGATGTTACTATTAAGTAATATTAGTTTCTATACTTCTTAGGGGCGAAAGTCCCTAAGAAGTTTTACTTGAAAATTACGATAACTTGTGTTATCATTTAACTAAGCAGAGCTATGGCTTTGCTTTGTCTTGATATATTCGGCTTTTGCCGTTTATATACTATGCCCGCTTTGGGCGGGGAGGCTATGGGCAGTTTCGTTTAGTAAATGTTTAATGTTTCACGGTGTTTGGCTTTTGCCAAAGTTGCTTGGTTTCATATTTTTATGTTTTCTGACCGATTTTGTCTTTGCCCTTCACGGCGATTCTGCTTCTCCCCAAATTAAGCAATTTTTTTAACAAGGAGGTAACACCAATGAATACAATTGCAAAAAAACGAGTAGGTGTTATTTTCGGTACACTTGCGTTTTTGGTTTTTGTTGCGCTTGTTGTGTGCCTTCCTCGTACTTCGTATGCTGCTGCGCTCGGAACGGAGAGCCCGAACGTTTATTGCACATACACAGATTCTAACGGCAAACAATACGACGGTGATAAGTTACCTGCCGGTACATATGACGTCAGCTTTTATTTAGAGGGCGTTACCGAGTTATCGGTTGTGCAGGTTACATCAACCTATTCTTCGGATGTATCGGTGAAAAGTGAGCCTAAGGCTCTTCTTTCTGATGAGGTTGCCGGCGTATCTTCGATGGGAACTGTAACGAATGATTCTAATTTGGTATTCGGCTTTGTTTCAGATGCTGACACTTGTTCATCTGTAACAAAGGACGGCACGTTGCTTGCAACCTTCTCGGTTGCTTTTGCAAAGGATTGTGACGCCGCTGATGTTATTTCGGTTTCAACAGACCCAAATAAGACTTTCGTTTTGGCTAATTATAATGACGGATTTGACGATGAGTATGCTCTTGTTACCAAATCTGCCGATTATCCCGGTTCTCTATATTTAATGACCTGTGACGTTTCACCGTCAACCGGTCATAGCGTAAACGGCTCGCTTGTTATTATGACAGATGCGAAAGGCAATACTGCCAACAGTCCTGTTTACGGTGAATATACGGTTAACGTATATTCGGATTCAGCTCGTACCGAGCTTGTCGGTACAACCACATCATCACTTAAAGATGGTGTAAACGCTTTTTCTATTGATTCGTTAAAGGACGGAACATACTATCTTTCAATCTCGTCTGATTATGCAATAGCTCGTAATGACGCTACCGTTATCGTAAACGGTGCCGATATTACTAATGCGGTTATTCCTATGATGGCATGTGATTTTAACAAGGATGGTATAATTACAGGTGCCGATGCAACAAGTGTATATCTTTTTGCTTCAAAGCAAACGGATTTAAACTATGACCTTAACGGTGACAGCGTTGTAACAGGTGCCGATGCAACAGCAGTTTATGCTTGTGCATCCGGTTCCGGTTATTATAACGGATTAGAGATAAAGTAATTTTTTTCAAAATAAATAAAGGGGATTTCTAAGTGAAAAAGACATTTAGAAAAGCAATAGCTGTTCTTCTTGCAGTTCTTATGGTTGCATTCTCCGTTCCGTTTTCTGCTTTAGCTGCTACTAATGGTGTAGCTGATATGTTCGGTTCAACAGATTATACTGTTACTCAGAACAGAAAATGGTGGGTTGATGATGGCGTAGATACAAGCCTTGAAAAGCTTCAGTCAACTCCCGAATATCGTGGCTATGCTAATGATGACACTAGTGCTGGTACGGTAGATTTCGGTGCTGAATTCGTAGATTATGCGAGCAGTGGACTCGAAGACCATCGTAATGACTATAAGCCTGTAGTTGCTGCAACAGTTTCCAACTTGGGTTCAAAACAAGAAGCTGAAGCTGCCGTAGCGAACGGTACATACGCTGATTACAATAAGAAGTACAATAACCAATATTATGGCGTGAATGCTTCAAAAACTTATGAAGCTGTTAAAGCAGCAGGTAATATTGTAAACCCTGCTCATGTTAAAGCAGGTCAGCGTATTGCTATTACAGTTGAAGTCGGCGGTTTTGACACTCTTCAAAACGGTCAGTTCAAGGGTAAATTCAACACTGAATATCTTCAGGCGTCCACTCCGGGAACTGTTACTAAGGTACGTGATAATTGGAAAATTAATACAACTGCCAGGGGCGCAATTAAAAACGGTGTTTCATACTATGGAGATGGAATACAGTTTAATAGTTCAACGTATAATAATGAAGAAGGCATTTTCTATGGTGCTATTACAGGCGCAGCTGCCACAAACGGTAACCAAACGACTTCCAACTACTTTGGAGTTGGTACTGATGGCACACCAAAATTCGGTAAGTATGGTATGGTTTGCTATACTTATGCATTCGAAGTAATTAAGGACTGTGACCTTTCTGAAGTTTTCAAATTTGATACCGATATTGCAGGTACAGAGTTTGAGCCTTACTACAGAACTTCACTCGACGGTACAGGTGAACCTTCATGTAATGCTGCAAATCCTGAATTGTTCCTTATTACACACGACGATACAAAAAGCACTTTTGCTAACTGGGCATTAATTTGGACAGATTATGCAAAGGATTCAACACCTGAAACTAAGACTTATACTATTACATTTAATGACATCAACGGCAAGACTGTTGATACGCAGACAGTTAAAGAAGGCGATACTCCAACAGTTCCTTCAACAAATACTGCTGCAGCTGTAAATTATAAGAGCGATAATAAGCACGAAGTAACAACTTACTCATGGCCGGCAGTATCTGCTGCTACTGCAGATACTACTTATACTGAGGTTGCTACTAAAGCTGAGGAAAATTGTAACATTACTTATGCAGAGACAAGCAAGCATACACTTGTTTCAGGTACTGTTCTTACAGGAACATGTACTGTATGTAATCATGTAGATACTCAGACTAAGGACGATAAGCTTGATGGTACAGCTTACTATGCTGCACTTGATGCTGCAAAGGCAGTTGACGGTACTAAGTACACAGCTGAATCTTATGCTAAGGTAACAGCTGCTCTTGAGACTTATGCTCAGGCTAAGGTTGAAGCTTATACAGATCAGGCACAGGTAACTGCTGCTGCTACTGCTCTTGAAAATGCAGTTAAGGGTCTTGAGGCTCTTCCGACATCAGATGTTTATACTTACACATTCGTTGGCGGTAAAACTCAGACTGTAACAGCTGATAAGGGCGCTGCTCCTATAGCTCCTGCTAACACAGCTGCTACAACAGTTGATAACAACGACGGTACTCATACAGTAACATCTTACACTTGGGAAAAGACAGGCGAATTCACATTTGCTGAAAAGGCAACTGCTGATACTAAGGATTGTACTTACGGTGATTACACAACTGTAACTCCTTCTACAATTGTTAAGGCAGGTACTGAAAAGGCTACATGCTCAGTATGCGGTCACGAAAATGTAAGAGACCTTGCTAAGCTTGACGGTACAGCTTACTATGCTGCACTTGCTAAGGCAGAGGCTGTAAAGGCTGACGATTACACAGCAGAATCTTATGCTAAGGTAACAGCTGCTCTTGAAGCTAACGCTAAGGCTACTGTTGAAGCTTATACAGATCAGGCACAGGTAACTGCTGCTGCAACTGCTCTTGAAGATGCAGTTAATGGTCTTGTTCTTGTTAAGGTTTATACAATCACATTTACAAACGCTGCAGGTACTATAGTTGATACTCAGAAGCTTGCTGCAGGCGCTACTCCTGTAGCTCCAAAGACAAACACAGCTCCTACAGCTGCTGAGTCTGACAAAAATGGTAAGACTCATAGCCATACAACTTATAGCTGGCCGGCAGTTTCTGCTGTAACAGCAAACGCTAACTATGACGAAGTTGCTAATGTTGTAACAGAAGATTGCACAAAGGGTACACCTGTTGTAACAGAGCCTACACTTGATAAGCCGGGTTCAGAAGTTACAAGCTGTACAATTTGCGGTCAGGTTCTCGAAACTAAGGTTCTTCCTCAGCTTAAGGGTTATGATATCACAGTTGCTAAGACTGCTTACGGTACAACAACTCTTAACAGCGAGGACGCAACAAACGGTAAGACTACTAAGGTTCCTGCTAACTCAACTGTAACTCTTACAGCTCAGGCTAATGAGGGTGCAGAGTTCGTAGGTTGGAAGGTTGCTAACAAGCTCGTTTCAACTAACGAAACATATTCATTCACAGCAGTTGCTGATACAGAGGTAACTCCTGTATTTACAGAAACAGCTGAATCAACATTCGTAGTTGTATTCATTGATATGTACGGTAACGTTGTATCAACTCAGGAAGTAGCAAGCGGTGCTGACATTAAGGTTCCTGCAACTGCTCCTATCTATCCTGGTTATACATTCAAGGGCTGGGCTCTTACAAACGATGAGATTACCGCTCTTACAGAAGGTAAGACCATCAGAGCTATCTATGAGAAGGATGCTACTCAGACTTACACAGTTAAGGCTGCAGGCGCAACAATCACAGTTAACGGCACTGACTACACTGACAAGGCTGAAAATGTTGCATATGACGCTAAGGTAACAGTTACTAAGGCAGGCGCAACATCATGGACAGTAAACGGCGCAACAGTTGGTTACGGTGAATCATACTCATTCTTCTGTGCTTCGGATATCGAACTCACAGCAGTTACAAAGGCTGATGACACTTCTAAGACTCAGGTTGCTATCGTTTCAACAACTCGTCCTTCAGCTACAGATTGTGACGTTCTCTTTGTTGCAACACGTACTGTTGCTGATAATGAGACAGTAGTTAGCCAGGGCTTCGTATATGGTAAGAATGTAACAGCTTCTGACCTTACACTTGAAAACGTTGGCAATACTGCATCAGGTACAAATCCTGGTAAGGTTAGAGTTATTTATAACAACACCAACGCTTCACAGATTGGTTTGAACTACGGTCTTACTGCAAAGACAGGCGTTGCCGGCGCAAGAGCATTCGTAGTTACTAAGGATGCAGATGGTAATGTTCATACTTACTATTCAGAAGCATCACTTTACGACTATAATGCTTAATTAACACAATTTAGCAAAGCTTTCACCTCTGCCTTAAGGGGTGGAGGCGAGCTTTGATAAAATAAGGAGGACACACCTAATGAAAGAGCTTTATACAAAGCCGGTGTCAGAGGTTAATGAATTTTCTCAGACAGCTGATGTTATTACTACATCTGGTAATGGTACTGACTGGGGCTTCGGTGGAAATGACTAATCTGACACTTTAATTAAAGCATTTGGAGACGGCAGAAATGCCGTCTCTTTTTGCGTTTTAAAACCTTGAATAAAAAAATAAACTAAATATTAATCATTCCCGAATATGACATTTTACGTTTATTTGTATATTGACAAATAATTAACAAACATATAAAATGAAATTGTAATTTATGACATAAGATGTATATTTTAGAGGGAGAATACTATGTCAAATAAGGAGTATGAATACAAATTCGATACTGTCAAGCCGCTTGATGATAGGGTGTACGATGACAGAGTGATGCATTATTATGAAAATCATTCAAACGAGCCTGCACGTCCATTGATTTTGGCACTCGGCAAGCATATTACAGACAGAGTTTTGTATAAATTGCCGTGGCTTCCAAAGGTAGGTAAAGAGCTTACCGTTAACGACCCTGAGTATTGGGGTCTTGCTTCAATTGTAACCGACGAGATGGCAGAGGTTGCCCTTAAGATGAAGGTGCACAAGGGTATGAAGCTTAAGGAAATTATAAAAGCTACGGGCAAAAGTGCCGCTTACCTTGAGCCGCTTCTTAAGGAAATGGCAAATATAGGTCTTGTTGAATTTAATTGGGAAAATCCTGAGCATGAAAAGCAATATATGCTTCCTATGTTCGTTCCCGGAAGCGCAGAATTCTTTAATATGAAATGGGATAATATTTGTGAGCATCCGCAAGTTGCAAATTTCTTTGAGCGTATGACTCAGCTTCCGCTTGAAGCAATTACGCCGATGGTGCCTCCGGGAGGCGCCGGAATAGGTATGCACGTTATCCCTGTTGAAAAGGCAATTTCAATGGAAAATCAGTCTGCTGATGTGGAACATATTTCTCATTGGCTTGATAAATATGACGGCAAATATGCGGCAGGCCCGTGTTCGTGCCGTTATAGCCGTGCAATGTGCGGCGAAGGCTGTGCCGATGACCCTGAGGATTGGTGTATCGGTGTCGGCGATATGGCGGATTATCTTGTTGAAACAAATAAGGACCACTATATCACACGTGAAAAGGTTATGGAAATTCTTCAGCGTGCCGAGGATAACGGTTTTGTTCACCAAATTACAAATATTGACGGTGAAAATAAAATTTTTGCTATCTGTAATTGCCAGGTAAAGGTATGCAATGCGCTTCGTACCTCCCAACTTTTCAATACGCCTAATATGTCACGCTCGGCGTATGTGGCTAAGGTTGAGGCTAAGGATTGTGTAGCCTGCGGCAAGTGTGTTGAATTTTGCCCTGCCGGTGCCGTTAAACTCGGTCAAAAGCTTTGCAAAAAAGACGGCTCTGCTGTTACATATCCTAAGCAAGAACTTCCCGACGCAGTTAAATGGGGCAAGGAAAAATGGTCGCCTGATTACAGAGATAAAAACAGAATTAATTGCTACGATACAGGTACGGCGCCTTGCAAAACTGCCTGCCCTGCTCATATCGCAGTTCAAGGCTATCTTAAAATGGCGGCTCAAGGCAGATATACCGATGCTTTGGCTCTTATTAAAAAGGATAACCCTTTCCCTGCAGTTTGCGGCAGAGTTTGTAATAAGAGATGCGAGGAGGCTTGCACAAGAGCAACTCTTGATGAAGCGGTTGCTATTGATGACGTTAAGCGCTTTATCGCTCAAAAGGACCTTGACAGTAAAACAAGATATATTCCTAAAAAAGTAATACCTTCAAATAGGGGCGAGTTTAAAAATAAAATTGCCATTATCGGCGGCGGACCGGCAGGCCTTTCGTGCGCATATTATCTTGCACTTACGGGATACAGGCCTATAGTGTTTGAAAAGAATGAAAAACCCGGCGGTATGCTTACTTACGGTATCCCGTCATATAAGCTTGAAAAGGATGTCGTTGAGGCGGAGATTGACATTATTCGTGCGCTTGGTGTTGAGATTAAATGCGGCGTAGAGGTCGGTAAGGATATCACTCTTGACGAACTTCGCAAGGATGGATATGAGGCATTTTATATTGCTATCGGCTGTCAAGGCTCAAGAAAATCGGGCGTTGACGGTGAAGACGCAGACGGTGTTATGAGCGCTGTTGATATTCTTCACGAGATTGCTGAAAATCACGACCTTGACCTTAAAGGCAATAAAACCGTTGTTATCGGCGGTGGTAATGTTGCCGTTGATGTTGCACGTTCGACTAAGCGTTGCGGCGCTGATGTTTTGGGTATGTTCTGCCTTGAAAGCAGAGAGGAAATGCCTGCGAGCGAAGAGGAAATTTTTGAAACCGAGGACGAGGGTATTCAAATAAACAACGGCTGGGGCGTTAAGGAAATTCTTGCAGAGAACGGCAAGGTGACGGGCGTTGTGCTTAAAAAATGCACAAGTGTTAAGGATGCAGACGGCAAATTTAACCCTCAGTATGACGAAAATGATACTCAAACAATTGAATGTGACCGTATTTATCTTTCAATCGGTCAGTCAATTGAATGGGGTAATCTTATCGACGGTGAGGCGGTAGAACTTGGCAGAGGTAACGCTCCTCAGGCGGACAGTCTTACTTATCAAACAGGGCAAAAGGATATTTTCGTCGGCGGTGACGTTTACACAGGCCCTCGCTTTGCCATTGACGCTATTGCTGCAGGCAGAGAGGGTGCAGAGTCAATCCATAGGTTTGTTCATTTCAACGCAAGCCTTACAGTCGGCAGAAACAGACGTGATTTCATAATGCTTGATAAGAACGATATCCTTGTTGACAGTTACGATAATTCCTCACGTCAAATCCCGAATATTAATAAGAAAATTGACGCTAAAACTTCGTTTAAGGATGCTCATCTTCCCCTTACAGAGGAGCAGGTTAAAAAAGAAACTGCACGATGTCTTGGTTGCGGTGCATCCGTTGTTGACGAAAATAAGTGCATAGGTTGCGGAATTTGTACTACCAAGTGCGAATTTGATGCAATTCATCTTTTCAGAGATAATCCCGAATGTAGCACAATGGTTAATTCAGATGACAAGATGAAAGCAATTTTGCCTTATATGATTAAGCGTAATTTTAAGATTAAAAAGGCTCAAAAGGCTAAAAAGGATTAATTATGCACGAACTTGGTATAGTTTTTCATATCATTAACGAAATTGAAGATGTAGGCAAGGAAAATGAGCTTAAAACGGTATCGTCTGTTACGGTTGAAATAGGCGAGGTTTCGGGTGTGCTGCACGATTATCTTGAGGATTGTTGGAAATGGGCTTGCTCAAAGAGTGAGCTTATGAATGGGGCAGAACTTAAGGTAGAAGTTATCCCGGCAGTAACGTATTGCGAAAGCTGCAAGGGCGAATACAAAACCGTAGAGTATGGTAAAATTTGCCCTTACTGTCAAAGCGAAAAAACCTATCTTCTTTCGGGTAATGAAATTATGATAAAGGAAATTGAGGCACGGTAGCATTCTGTCTTGATGATATGATTTTTATTTAACTTTTTTAGAGGAGGGAATGACAATGTTATTCCAAATTTACGGCGACATGGCAGGCTGGCAACTTCTCGGCTGGGTAATGGTCTTTGTCGGTCTCGTCGTTATGAATGAAATTGCAAGGCGAACAAAAGCAGGCGGAATTTTTTGCTTCTTTGTTTTACCGGCAGCACTGACGGTATATTTCATTGCAATTTATATCGGTGCGGCTAAGGGAGATAATTGGGCACTTCAAAATGATACCTATGTTCATATGAACAGCTGGTTTCATTATGCAAAGCTATATGCGGCAACAGCAGGTTGTATCGGCTTTATGATGCTTAAGTATAAATGGGGCATCGGCAAAAAAGATTGGTTTAAGGTGTTCCCGTTTGCAATCGTCGCTATCAACATTCTTATCGCAGTCGGTTCTGACTTTGAGTCGGCAATTAAGGGCGGAATTTCAGGCGGCTGGTGGCTTTCGTCTGAAAATGTATGGCTCTATGGCGGCTGGTGGAACTGGGTGAACGGTATCGCCGGTATTATAAATATTTTCTGTATGACAGGTTGGTGGGGTATCTATTCCTCAAAGAATAAGCAGGATATGCTGTGGCCTGATATGACATGGTGCTATATTTTGGCTTATGACCTTTGGAACTTCGAATATACTTATAATAATCTCCCTACTCACTCTTGGTATTGCGGCCTTGCACTTCTTCTTGCTCCTACATTTGCAAATGCATTTTGGAATAAGGGCGGTTGGATTCAAAACAGAGCTAACACACTTGCACTTTGGTGTATGTTTGCTCAGGTATTTCCGCTTTTCCAAGACAAGAGCCGTTTCTCGGTTCTTACATCCGTTTACGCAGACGGATATATGGACCCTACAGTTCCGCCAACAAACGCAGACCCTACAATGCAAGGCATAATTGCCATTATTGCTCTTGTGGCTAATGTTTGTGTATTTGCTTCTATTATTAAGCGTGCAAAGGAACAAAAGAAAAATCCTTATAAAAACGAAATAT
>ERZ773136.1300-NODE-1300-length-25012-cov-3.925472_pt1 | contig 25012 bp, 28 predicted proteins | sample MGYA00580855_ERZ773136 | MGnify/ENA primary metagenome ERZ773136 (study PRJEB29015, sample SAMEA2737860) | human gut metagenome | biome: human gut; feature: human-associated habitat; material: faeces | place: China | collected 2012 ... | reverse complement strand
ATGTCATTAAGACAGAGAGATAATTAACATGTTTCACAAAAAAGATTTTCAAAATGAACGATGAGAAATTCAAATTGAGAATTATCGAGGTAGTCGCCCTCCTGATTAAGTTTAGAAAGATGACAGACAGGAGCGACAAGAGAATCCTCAGAGACTACATAAGAGCAGTAGTCAAAGAGATTACATTAGTTTAGCGACATCCCGAAACAAAGAACCCTCCCCCGCAAGGGGGAGCGGTTCACTTAAAAACAGACATAACTATGGCAGACGAAGAATTGATCAAAGAGATTATAGAGCGTGCGGAATCCGAAGAGGGTCAGCGGTTAGCTGATGAAACCTTTGCACGTTTGAAGAATGGAGAGGTTGCGCCCGATAAACTGGTTGTTGACCTCAAAAGAGAGGACATAGCGAAAGTGCTGAAAGTGTCCTACATCGCAGAACGCTTCTTTGGGCGTTCCCGGTCTTGGCTATGCCACAAGCTCAACAATGATATTGTGAACGGGAAACGTGATGGCTTTACCATTGATGAGCGTAAAAAGCTAAAGGAGGCTCTCGATACCATAGCATACGAAATTCAAACTTTGTCGGATAATTTGTAGTTAATTCCTCATCGTTCATCTACATAATCCGACGCCCCGGCCCGATTGACCTACAAAGTCAGTCGGGCTTTTTTAATTCCCTCGATTTCGGGGGAATTAAAATTGTAACCACCAATCTATCACCGCCTATGAAAGCGTATATATCAATTCCCATCAGCGGGAGACCGCTCATTGATGCCAAATGTCAAGCGGAGCGGATCAAGGCGAAACTGACCGAGCATGGCCACGAGTGCATAACCCCCTTTGATGTTTGCCCGGAATCCGGCAAGCCTTATGCCTATTACATGGGCAAAGACATTGAGGCTCTGTTAGCCGAAGACATCGATGCCGTTGTGTTCGGCAATGGTTTCCACAACTCCAAAGGCTGTCGGCTGGAGCACGCTGCCGCCGAAATCTACGGCAAGCGAATAGTCTATCAGTCGTGTTTCTATTTTCTCGATTTCACAACCCTTAAACCAATTCCTATCAAATGAAGAAAAAGTATCGTATCAAGAGAACCCGAAAGTGGGTTCACTCACACAATCGGCATCTATATTGCCCGACGTACTCCGTTCAGGTCCGCACATGGCCGGGACTCTGGATTAATGTAAAACAATTCAAGGATGAAGAGGATCCCGACTTTGCCCGGCGTGAGGCAGAGGAACTGTTAGACAAACTCAACGAAAAGTAAGACATGAAAGTAATCATCACCGGCGGCGAGGGCTTTATTGGAAAGGCTCTCGCCGTTGCGCTTAGAAAGCGAGGCATTGAGGTGTGCAGTATCGACCGCCTCAACGGGATTGAGGCCGGTGATTTTTTCACATCCGCTGACATCTCCGGCGTTGATTGTGTTTATCATCTTGCCGCACAGACATCGGTGTTTAACGGTAACAGAAACGACGTCATCCGGGACAATATAGAGGTATTCAAAATTGTGTGCGATGCTTGCGTCCGACACGGAACCAAACTTGTCTACGCCTCGTCTTCGACGGCGGCAGATGGAAACACGACGTCGATCTACGGAATCAGCAAGCGTTTCAACGAGGAATATGCCCGCTGTTATTACCCAAAAGCCACAGGCATAAGGTTTCACAACGTTTACGGCCCCCATCCGCGTCAGGGGACTCTTCTTTGGTGCCTGCTCAATCAGGAGCGGGTGAAGCTCTACAATATGGGGCGTAACGTGCGACACTTTACTTACATCGATGACATCGTCGAAAGTCTCGTCTTTGCCTATGGCAGCAGCCTTAAGCTTGTAAACGCGGCTAATCCCGAAACGACGACGACATTGCAACTCGCCGAAATGGTAAAACAATACAAACCTCTTGAAATAGAGCTAATTGCGCAAGAGCGCAATTTTGACAGAGACGAACAGCAGATCAATGAGAGAGTTTACTCGGTACCTTTGCAATACACGTCTGTAGCTGACGGCTTAAAACGGATATTCGAAGAGCCTCATAATGAATCTGCAAAGTAGAACCCACGCATCAAGTGTTCCCGTCGCACGGCATTTGTCGACAGACAGGAACACTTCCCGCATCACTAAATCTGTTCACAATTTAACGTCTCCCGGCATCATTTTTCAGACAATATGGCCTATATTTTCAAGATGGCACGCCCACCATGCGCATTTATCTCAACTCAAGCCGTGTTTTATGCGTATTCCGGAATTTTTTTCATGGGCGGGATAAAACCAAATTAAAAGAAGTATCATGATCAATTCCAACGCGCTTTTCTTATTCCTGATATGGCTATTAGAAGAGTAATTCCAATTTCCGACCTGTATTATAACAGAATTCCTTTCTGATTATATAGAACCCTCATCACAAAGACACATCATGGCAAAAAAACAGTCTGCAATAAAAGAACGTCGACTGACGGAGAAACAGGAAAAATTCTGTCAGTATTACCTTGACACAGACGGGAACGCCTCTGAGGCGTACCGTATGGCTTACGACACCTCAAATATGCAGCCTAATACCGTCTGGAACTCTGCAAGCCTGCTTATGGATAACCCCAAGGTTACCCAAAGGATAAACGAGATACGCATCGAACGCGCTGAGAGTTCACGCATAGAACGTAACCGTGTTGAACGGGTTCTGATGGACATAGTGACCGCAGATCCCAATGACCTCTATATTGCGGATGCCAGAACCGGCAAGATAAAGATGAAGACCCCAAGTCAGTTGCCAAAAAGAATGCGTAATGCGCTTAAAAAGATCAAAAATAGCCGGGGAGTTGTCGAGTATGAGCTGAATGGTAAAGTAGAAGCGGCCAGACTGCTTGGTTCGTGGAATGGGTGGGATGCGCCCAAAGAAGTCAACGTCAAGAACAGTGGCAAAATGATGGGCGAGCTGCGCATAGGCTTCGGCAACGAAGTCGAGCAAACATAATGTCATTGAAAATCGCCATAAGGAATCAAAATGACACCTGACGGCTAAAATATCTCGGGAATATACCAAACTGCGTAAGGTCATTCCCGATTTTACCTTTCAAAATGCCATATTAAATGATTCTAAACTACAAGCTGTTCAATCCACTGTTCTTTTTTCTGCTGATGATCATGCAGAATAAGACGATCCGCAACATTATCATGTATGGCGGTTCGTCTTCTGGAAAAACTTACAGTGTGGCCCAGGCCATTCTCATATTCACGTTATGGGAAGGTACTAACACGCTTGTGATGCGAAAAGTCGGCGCGTCTATCAGGGATACTGTATATCAGGATTTCAAAACCGCTGCTGACCAACTCGGAATAACGCACCTGTTCAAATTCAACGACGGTAATAAGATAATAACCTGTCTTCAAAACAATGCACGTGTCGTCTTCAAAGGTCTTGATGATGCCGAAAAAATAAAAGGACTGTCAAGCTTCAAGAGAGTCGTTCTCGATGAATTGTCTGAATTTGATGAAACTGATTACAAGCAGATCCGTTTACGTCTGCGTGGTATTGAGGGCCAGCAAATTATCGGCACTTTCAACCCTATCAAAGAAACACATTGGATTAAAAAGAAAGTATTTGACAAGCAGAAGTGGCACGACATTCCGATGGAAGTTGTAATTGACGGCCAGCTCATCCCTGAAGAATTGACAAAGGTCAAGTCCATAAAGATGAATGAGCCGCGTATCATGATGCACAAAAGAACCGGCGAGATGATTGAGCACGCGCCGGACACAGTGGTGATTCAGACCACCTATCTCAATAACTTTTGGGTAGTAGGGTCTCCTGACGGAACCTACGGCTATTATGATGAGCAATGTATTGCCACGTTTGAATATGACCGCGAACATGATCCCGACTATTACAACGTCTATGCGTTAGGAGAATGGGGCGTCATCAGAACGGGTTCGGAGTTTTTCGGCTCGTTTAACAGGGGCAATCATGTCGCCGAGACAGTATATGACCCATCACTGCCTGTTCATCTGAGCGTAGACTCGAACGTTCTGCCCTACATCTCGATCTCATTTTGGCAGATAGCGATCGACAGCTCACAGAAACAAATCCGGCAGATTGACGAGATATGCGCCGAGAGCCCGAACAATACTGTCAGGAAAGCAGCCAGACTCACCGCAAAGCGCCTACAAGCGATGGGAGTCTGCAAGGTTGTTCTCCATGGAGACGCATCAACAAGGGCAGCAAACAATATTGATGACGAAAAACGTTCATTTCATGATCTGTTCATCGACACCTTGCAGAAGGAAGGTATTGAGGTCGAGGACAAGGTCAGCAACAGGAATCCGAGCGTTCCTATGTCAGGTGAATTTATCAATGCCATATACGATAATAACCTACCCGGGATAAGCATAATCATCGGCGAGAACTGCCATATGTCAACAGAAGACTACATGAGCGTCCAGAAGGATGTGAACGGTGGAATTCTCAAGACAAAGGTCAAGAATAAAATTACAATGCAGACATACGAGGAACACGGACACATTTCGGACACCAAGCGTTATGTCGTCGTCGATATGCTCCACGAAGAGTTCTTCGCATTTTCCAACCGCCGCAAGCGCAATCTCTATGCGCGTGACGGCGTTATTCATTTTTATAATCCTGAATCGGATTGCAAATATAGCCGGGAGGTAGTTTACGCGATGCCCAATGTAAATGGCAAGTTCGCACTCGTTCACGGCAAGATGTGTGGCGATAAATGGCATATCGTGGATGCAGCATTGCATGAGACGACATCAACGGGTGAGATCAGGAACACTCTGATCGACACCGGCAGTCCGCAGACGGTAATAGAATGTGCTCCTGCATACTTTCGTTTCGTGCGCGACCTGCGCAAAGATCTCTCAGGGGTGCGTGCTATGCAAGAGGTGACAGACGTTGACAGACGCATAGCCGCCACTTCCGATTTTGTCCGGGAGCATCTGCTGTTTAATGAAGCGAGACTAAATGACAATGTAATGTATTCGGCTTTCATGACAAATCTTTTCGACTACAACAAGAACAGTGAAAACAAAGAGGCCAGCATTGTTTTAAGTGGCTTCATTCAGTTCGTAGTTAAGTTCGATTTTTCAGCGCAAACTGCCTCAACCAACGATAGCACAAAGGATTAGCGCCCATTTCATGGGGCTTGCTTTTTTCAGTTTTTAGGCCGTTTGGCTCAACCTGGAATTTTAGTGCTTTTCTTTGCGACAAAAGAAACCGCATGAAATTCCTGCAAGGCATATTCAGTAAGAAAGAGAAGTCTGAGGCTCTGACAGTCCGGGAGGACACTCCCCGCCCCGCCAGTCAGGCTAACTCAGACATTAATGTCACTGATGCATGGAGGTATCATCAGATTCTTGCCAAGCTCGACGCTCTCATACAGCCCTCTGTTGTCGGCAACAACTTCATAGAGATGTTCAAGACAATTCCTGAGGTGTTCTGGCCGATAGATTTCATTGCCAAGCGTATATCGGAAGCTCATTTTGACCTGAAGAGGACGAAAGATGACAGCATCGTATGGTGCAACCGTCTCGGAGCTGATGCCATTCTCAAGCAGCCAAACCCCATAATGACATGGCGCGAGATAGTCTATCAGCATTTCGTGTATAAGCTCACCACCGGGAATGCCTTTTTCAGAGCTGCTATGGGCGAGACCATCACGGCCGATGCCGTCAAGTTCCAATGGTGCTCAAACTACTGGAGTCTGCCGGCCCATCTCGTCAAGGTAGAGCCGATGGAACACAGCTATGGAGTGCCGATGTTCGGCATCGCCAAGATTGACGAACTCATCAAGGGCTATACTCTTGACCTCGGTGCAAATTCGGGCCTTACTATCCCATACTATCAGATATGGCATGATCGCGACGGTATTCCCGAACTCATCAGAGGCGTCGGTTACATGAAGGCACAGAGCCGACTGCTGGCCGTGAAGAAGCCTATTGCTAACCTTCTTGCAGTCTATGGAGCGCGTAATGTGATTTATCTGAAACGTGGCGCACTCGGCTTCATCGTGGCTCAGAAAGAAGATCCGACGGGAACCGTGGCACTTGATCCGGCCGAGAAGAAAGAACTGAGAGATACCATCAATGCCAACTATGGTGTCGGAGAGGGCAAATCCCCATACGGAGTAACTGATATTCCCATCAACTTCGTAAGAACGAACCTCTCCATTACCGAACTCCAGCCCTTTGATGAGACGTTAGAGGACGCAATCAAGATTGCATCCGTATTTGGCATTCCGGCTGTATTGGTACCGCGCAAAGACCAATCCACATTCAGTAACCAGGACACCGCCGAGAAGAGCGTCTATACCTCTGTAATCATACCGGCGGCCAAACGCTTCTGCGAGGCTCTGACAACATTCCTTGGCCTTGAACAGAAAGGTCTGTATCTCGATTGTGATTTCTCTGATGTCGCGTGTCTGCAAGCGGGTCTCAAAGAGCAGGAGGAAGTTAAGAAGCTCGTCAACGAGCGTTGCCTGTCACAGTTCAACAATGGTCTCATATCCGTCAACGATTGGCGTGCTCAAATCCATGAGGACGCTCTTGACGGTGAGATTTTCAACAAGACCAAGTTTGAGATGACGCCCGAAGAGATCGCCATTGTCGACAGGGTCGTCAAGGCTCAGGCGTCGCCGATACAGATAAATACAGGACGCCTGGGCGCAAATCCTGAAATCAGCCAGAACAACAATCAACCAAATATCAAACCCTCGAAAGGAGAAAGCAATGAATGAACAGATGATTAACCTCCAGTACGAAACAAAAGCACTGGACGTCACTGAGAAAGGTATCGTCACCGTAGCGGTGAACGGTATAGGCATCGAGGACGCACAGCACGACATCTCGATGCCGGGGTCATTCGTGGACACACTCCGCGATGACATAAGCAAAATGCGATGGTACCTCAACCACGACACGCGCCAGCTATTGGGCGTTCCTCTGTCAGGTGAAGAGAAAGACGGAAACCTCATCATGACCGGACAGATGAACCTCAATAAGCAGATCTGCCGCGATGTCTTTGAGGACTACAAGCTCTTCCATGAGGCGGGGCGGACTCTTGAACACTCTATCGGCGTCAAGGCTCTTGCCCGTGATGAGGAAGACCGCCGAAAGGTCGTAAGATGGAAAATGCTCGAATATTCCACACTGACCGGCTGGGGCGCCAATCCTCAGACGTTTCTTGTTGGATTGAAAAGCGGAACCGCCGACCAGCTCAGAGATGCCGTAGAATTGATCCGCTTGGCTTTCAAGCAGCGCGGATATTCAGACGAGCGACTCAAAAACTACGATATGGAACTCAATCTGCTACTCAAATCCCTCAGCGGCGGCATGATAGTAACCTGTCCGTGTTGCGGTCATCAGTTCGATTATGACAACGAGCCCGAGCATACGTTCTCGCAAGAAGTTCAGGAAGCGGCCGGAGAACTCGTAATGTCAATTGGACTCAATGAGGCACGCCGACAGATAGAACGCTACCGCCCCGAAATTCAGACCGAAGTGTCGTCCATCATTGACGGCCTGATCGCGGCCAAAAAGGAAATCTCTACAAAGAGTATTGTTGACGCTTTTGCTTACGTCCGTTGCCCCTGCTGCTGGAGCCGCGTCTATCGTTCCAACAGCATACTTATTCCCGTCGATTCCACTGAGACCAAGGAGAAGAAGCCCGAGGACGAAGAAGGCACGAACCCCTCAAACGAAAAGCTGACCGAAGGTGCCAAGCCTGAGGATGAAGAGAAGAAGCCCGGCAAAAAAGATGAAACCAAAAAGAAATCGGCCGAAGAGCCCGTTCCATCCCCTTCGTTCTGGTCTTCACTGGCCGCTGCTACAAAAAAATAAATATTCACCATTTAATTCATAGTGCATTATGGCAAAACTGACAATCAAAGAAGTTCAGGAGATCGTAGGCGTTAAGACCGCCGGTCTCCCCGACGAGCAGAAGCAGTTCGTCACTACCCTGCTCGGTGCATTCACCGAAGCAATCAACAAGAGCGTTGACGATATTGTCGACACAACAGCCCTCAAAGAGGCTCTCAAACCTTTCACGGCTGAGGACGGCGTAACCCTCACATCTCTTGCCAAAGAGAATAAGGATCTCATCGACCAGGTCAAGAGCCTGTCCGAAGCCCTCGAAAAGATGAAGAAGCGCGGCATCGGCCTCGACTTCATCAGCAAGTTCAACGAGGCCTTCGACGAGATGTACGATTCGCCGAAGATGCAGGACTTCATCAACGACCGTGAGAAATCGTCCGGCTCTTTCGCATTCAAGGACATCTCTCTCTCCGGCAATGTTGTCCCGGGGGGCACGCTCACCATGACCCAACAGAGCGACCGTGTAGTTACCCAGGCTACCTACAAGAAGCTCCACGTCCGCGACTTCGCCACCGTTCTTCCCGGCGATCCTGAGTTCCCCATCTTCGCATTCCAGCAGATTCACCATGTAGACCGCAACGCCCGCTACGTTTCTGAGAACGGTATACTCCCGGAATCCAGCCTGAAAGTAAAGGAGGCCACCGCTCAGGTTTCCCGTGTCGGTCACCACTTCAAGCTGTCGAAGCGTGCGCTCAAGTGCAAGACCTATCTCCGTGGCTACGTCATGAACTGTCTGCTCTCCGGCGTCCGCGATGCCGAGGACTTCCAGATTCTCTTCGGCGACGGCTCCGGCGACAACCTCAAGGGTATCACCAAGTACGAGGGTGTCATCGCTATCGAGAAGATCATCTCCGACGCAATCTTTACAGTTGCCGCCGGCGGCGTCCTGTCTATCGAAGAGGTAGAGAACGGACTCATCGTAGAACTGAAGGAGCCGAACGACTTGCTCATTGAGGGCCTGAAGGTGACTGGCTCTGCCGCTGTCACCAACACCGACCTCAACAAGACCTACGATGTTATCAAGGTCAACGACCGCCGCATCTTCCTCGAAGGGGCCACACTGGCCGCCGCCAACACCGATGAGCTACTGGCCGCCGATGTCGCCGCCCTGAAGCTCACATTCAAGAACGGCGCATATCAGAGCATCGAGTCACCCAACAGCATCGACGCCCTCGAAACCGCCATCTCGGTGATGACCTACGCTCAGTTCGTCCCCACAGTCCTCGTGCTGAACCCGATCACCATCAACGCCATCCGTTGCGAGAAGGCAACCGACGGCAACCGTCTCGAAGTAGTCAAGGACATCAACGGCAACCCCGTCATCGGCGGTCTCCGTGTCGTTCCTTACAGCGGTATGCCGGTGGGCAAATACTTCCTCGGCGACATGCAGCGAGGCGCTCAGATCATCGACTACACTCCGCTGACCGCCGAGTGGGCCGACGACGTGAACACCAAGCTCAAGAACCAGGTAGTCCTGCTCGCTCAGGCCGAAGAGATTGTGCCGGTGTTCTGCCCGTGGGCGTTCTCCTACGGTAGCATCAGCGCTCTCAAAACCGCCATCAAGAAATCGTAAGTCATGAACTACATTCTGAAAGGCGACCCCAAAGAAGTGGCGAAAGTCCTTCAGGAAAACCGTATCCGTGTTGACAGAGGCGTGATAGAGTTCACGCCCTGTCAGCCGGACCCGGCTCTTGATGTCGACAGCATCGCCAAGCTCCGCGAGGCGTTAGAAGCAAGTGAAAAGTCGTGCCAAGAAATTGCCCAGGGGCATGTAGAACTTGCAGCTGTTACGCGAGATGTTATCGCAATCATCGCCGAGAAAGGGATAACCGTTCCCGAAGGCCTTGCGGAACGACTTGCTCAGTTCGGTATCGACGTTCCCAAAGAATCCGAAACCGTGGAAGATAACAAGACCGTTGATGCCGGAATCGACATGAAAGAAGTCAATCTCGACGACATAAAAGACGTCGAAGAGGTAGACACAAAAGCGGTTCCGGCACCGACAGAGAAGAAACCCCGACGTTCTAAAAAATCAGAGTGACAATGCTCATCGACTGTTCTTATTTCACAAAAGGGCCGCGACACATTCTTAACGCCTCTCTTGGCACAATTCCCAACGCCAACGCCATAGAGGTCAACGCCGCCATCGAGGCCTATATCGAAGAGAATCAGGAGCTCTTTCTTGCCCGGATTCTCGGACATAGCCTCGGCAACCGTGTCAATGCCTATCTCGTATGTCTCGACGATGACGAGAAGCCCGTGCGCAATGCAAATATTGACGCTGTTTGCGAGCATCTGCGTGAGCCTTTCGCGGACTATGTATTTTTCCACATTCTCCGCAATATGAACACGCAGAGCACCATGACCGGCCTCGTCAGGCTGAAATGTGCCAATGAATATGTTGCGCCGCTTCGTCGCCAGGTCGGCGTGTGGAATGCCATGGTAGATAAGAACAGACTGTTTGCCCGATGGAGCGAGTCTGCCGACTGTCCGATCGCCGGCATAAGCGTCGACGATAATCTGCTTACCAAAATCAACAGCCTCAATCTATGAGACCCGACAGACAGAGAAGTCACGAAATCATAGAGATATTGGCCGATGTAGTCAGACAGACTTCCGTCGGCTGCAATATCTCCGTGATGGACGGCAAAGGAAGCTTCAGGACAATACAGTGCCCGGAGATCAACTACACTTTTGGCAACGCGCAATATGTCAAGGATAAGCTCGACGAACTGAGCAAGACTGTCCACGGCAATGAGATGAAGTTCCCCCTCATAGCTCTGTTCTGCCCGTTCAATGAGCAGCGCAATTCCCCTGACTGTTACACCAAAGCAAAAGTCCGAATCCTGATAGCCTGCTCAACTGTAAAAACGTGGAATAACGAACAGCGGCTGACAACATCATTCCAGAACATATTGCGGCCTATTTACCGCCGTTTCCTCAACGCTCTGAAAGAAGACGGCAGGCTGGATATTTCCTACAGCGGGCAGATTGCACACGAATACTCTGAAAACTACTCTTATGGCCGATATGGGGCGTTCACGGGCACCGGGGAAGAAGTGAGCGAACCCATTGACGCCATTAACATCACCAATCTTGAAATAAAAGTCAAACAACCAAATTGCAGAAGACAATGAGAAAACTCAGAAAGTGCGGCAACGCACAATTCAACACGGGTATCACCAAATGCCCGCCCAACTTCGGTAAAAAAAGGATGGCCATTATTGTTCCCAAGGGCACCAAGCTCCCGGCCAACCTGACGGCCGACGCTCTCGAAGAGCTCGCCCATTCGGCAAACAATACAAGGATATATGGCGTTTTCGACTTCGTAGAATACGCAAAGAACGGCGGCGAAGTCCAGACCTCTGCGAACGGCTACGGGCCCGAAGAGATCACCGGCATCTCAGCTCTTAAAGAGACCTTCACCCTCAGGAAGTACGCGCCCGAACTTCATGCGTCATTCGTGCGCGCGGGCAACCGCGAATGGGGCGCCTACTTCATCGACGAGGACAATATCCTCTACGGCGAGAACGACGGCACCGACACCCTCGCGCCTATCGACATGTCGTGTATCTACACCGATGTGACACCAAGTCCGACATCGTCGGCCGCTGCCACAATGTCCGTCACGTTTGCCTATGCCGACGTCAAAAAAGCATATTCGAACTATGACTATGTCCCCCTCGGGTTCAACGCTCAGAACCTTGTTCTCGGGCTTATGAACGTCCGGCTGGAGAAAGTTGGCGAAACAGGCAACAACTACAAGATGTTCGAGGTTGTCGGCGGATATGACGTCACCGACATCTACGGCCCGTTGATCGCGACTGCCGGAAGCACAGTCGTCAACGGAACGACTACGGCCGTAACATACGACGAGGCAACCGATACGCTCACTGTTGCCGCCGGCAGCGGAAACACGCCCATCAGTCTTAAATCGCCTTCGGTATTGTATGACAACGGTATCAAAGGCATCGAGCAGGTTACGGCATGATTTTCGAAGGTGTCAATTTCAACGATGATGAGGTCAGGAAGCTAAGCCTGGAGGAATTCGAGCAACAGCATATCGGGCTCTTCTGGCGAGACCGCGACGAAGCGACCCGTAAGAAAATGCTCGCTCAGGCATACGGCCTCATCTGTAAACCAGCCGGACGCACCAAGCGGAAAACGGATAAGTAATCATTCGGGGCGGGGATTTTATGACTCCGCCCCTCTGCTGTTTCACCTATGGACATCGAAAAAGTAACCGACATCATCCATAAGATCTCTGAAGGGTTCGAAGAGGCATGTCTTAAATGTCTCGATGACCACTCGGGAATAATTGCTGACGCAGTCAGAGAGCAGCTTGAGAGCGGACAGGACGGTAACGGCGCTCCCCTCTCCCCTACCTATCTTGAGGATGATTATTTCAGGAACAGAAAAATACCCTGGCACAGAACCGACGAGGATACCGGCAAGACATACGTCGGCGCTGAGGGCTATCGTGACTGGAAGCAGGATATTACGCCGCCGGTGAAAGGGACTATGCTCGGGTTGCCGCCGCGTCCCGCTGATGTTCCCAATCTGCGCATCGACGGCACTTTCCATAGCGCCATCAATGCAAAACGTGTTGGTGATGTCATTGTCATAGATCCCGGCAACGGCAGAGGCCCCGCGATCGTCAGCAAGTATTCTGACTCAATCCTCGATATGGGCCCCGTGGCCGTTGAATACTTCATCTCGACATTCATGCTTCCAGCAATTGATTCATTCCTCAAAGAATGCGGTTACCGATGAGCTGCGGGTGCGAACATAAAAAGCTTGCAAGCGAATACCAGCGTATGCGGCGGCTCGCTAAAGCGACTGCCCGGTTGCAGGAAAATACCGTCGCACTGTATCGCAATGACGACGGCACCTTCGGGATCAGTCCCGATTTAGAGATTAAGAAAAACGTTGTGGAATTCATAACTCCATACTAACCAACTAATAAATCAACAAAAACATTACATTATGGCTGATGTCAAAATAACAGATCTCGTCCCTCAGGAGACTATAGATCAAGTCAAACGGCTCGACAGCGAAATTAACAAGCTGTACGACGACTATGCCAAAACGGCAATGGATATGGCCAAAGGCCTCAAACTCGAAGTCAAGGTGATAGGCGACATCGACAAGCTCCAGAACCTGCATATCGAAAAGACAACGCAGGCTGCCGAGATTGCCAAAAAGATCAACGCTGCCATGGCCGAACAGCAGCAGGTCTTAGCCAACACCACCAACACCATCCAGCGCCATCTCGCGGAACAGGAGCGCTCCAACAAGGCCCAGCGCGAGGCATATACCGATACAGAGAAATTCAAGGCTCTGCTTGAAAAGGTCAACGGTTCATATCAGGATCGCATTAGGCGGTCAGTTCAATTAGACGATGAGCTTAAGGAGGCAAAAGCTCGTGAAAGCGCTCTCAACGCTGAATATAAAAAAGGCCTCATCGATAAAGATCGCTATGTCGAAGTTATGACAGAACTGAGGGCTGAGACTCGTGCTCTCAAACAGGAGCAGTCTGACCTGAATCTTCATCTCAAGAACGAAGAAAGGGAAGCCAACTCTGTTGAGAACTCATATCGCAATCTATCCCAGCGGCTGGAGCTGATGAGGAAAGCCTATAGAGATATGACCGACGAAGAAAAGGAGAAGCCCTTGGGTAAAGAAGTAGAAGCTGCCATACAAAGTCTTAATGCGCATCTTATCGACTGGGATGCGGACATGGGAGTGCATCAGCGCAATGTCGGCAACTATGCTATAGCTAACAGCGGCCTGAAAAAGAACTATGAGGAACTTGTTGGCGCGCTTGCTGAATTGCAGGCGCAGTATGGCAAGATGAGCGAGGCCGAGAAAGCGTCCGAGGATGGGCAAAAGCTTGCTCAGAGCATCAATGAAGTATCGTCATCTGCCCGCGACACGAAGCAGGCTCTTGAAGAGCATAATCAAGCTCTGGAGGAAGCCCGACGTTCTTTGGGAGAGACCGGTGGCAAGACGTCAAGCGTCAAGCGTGACCTTAAAGAGCTTGTGCTTGAGATTGCCAACCTTACCATCGAGTATCAGAGTCTATCAGAAGAAGAGCAGGCGTCAGCTGACGGACAGGCGCTTGCAGACCATATCCGCGACCTCACCGAAAAGGCCGGTGTTTTGAAAGATGCTATAGCAGACACAAATCAGGCTATTTCCAATGCCGCGTCAGATACGCGCGGGCTCGATCAGGTAGGCGGAGCTCTACAACTCGCAATTGATGGGTTCGGGCTTGCCACCGGAGCAGCCGAAATGCTCGGAATCAGCTCCGAAGATCTGGCCTCGATACAGACTAAATTGCAGGCTGCAATAGCTGCATCGAACGCCATGCAGTCTATTCAGAACACATTACAGGCACAGTCCGCAGTAATGCAGGGAGTCAATCTCATCCAGACCAAGCTTCGGACAACAGCCGAGAATCTTCATACCGCCGCGCAGGGTAAAGGCACCATCGCGACAGCGGCATTAACCGCTGCACAGTGGGCATTCAACGCTGCTGCCAACGCAAATCCGATAGGAATTGTTATAGTTGCCATCGTCGCCTGTATTGCGGCTGTTTATGGGCTTGTCAAAGCATTCAACGTATTCTTCGGTACGAGCGACGAGGCTATCAAGGCTTATGACAGCCAAAAGCAGGCGCTCGACGAACTCTGCGATTCCAATGACAAACTCATTGAACGCATGAAAGCTCGCGGGGCCACCGAGGCGGATCTTCTGAATCAGACTTTACAGAACAAACAGGCAGAAAAAGATGCGGCCGAAGCTCTGTTCGCCCGCGCATGTGAGATTTACGACGAAGATGAGGATGGATACAAGGATGCTCTGGAAGCTAAGAAAAAAGCTGACGAGGATTTCGAATCATCAAAAGAGGATGGTCTGAACTATCTCTTAAAAATTCAGTCTGACGTTAACGCATATGAGCGTGAAAATGCAATCGGCACACTCGCTTATAAGATCGAGATAATCGAGGCCGAAAAGAAAAAACAGCTTGAATTGGCACAGACGCTATATAAAAACGGTGAAATGACCCGGCAAATGTATGAAGATATAGTCGCGGCTGTCAATAAATCAGCTCAGATCAAGATTGACAAAGCCAAGGCAGCCGAAGCTCCTAAAGTAGCGCGTCGTTCTTCGGGAGGCAGTGGTATCAGCAATGTTAAAAATGCCGCCGACGAATTGAAGAAAGCTGTTCAGGCCGGAGAAGACGCGCTCGTGAAAATCATTGAGGACAGCATCGAGCGTCAGCGTCAGGCTGAGATCCTGTCATACAACCGCAAGCTTAAGGAACTACAGGCCCATCTCGCCAAGACAAAAGAGACTCAGGTCGAAATGCGCAAGGCTATCAACAATCAGATTGAAGGCCTTACTGTCGAACACGACAGAAAGATGGAGGAACTGATGATTTCAAGGATGGAACGGACGAACAAGACGGAAGCCGACTTCATTAACTCTCGTCTTACCGCCCTTGAAACAGGCTCAGATGAAGAGCTTCAGTGGAAGCTTAAATCTCTCGACAACCAATATCAGGCCGAATTGATAGCATTGCAAAAGTCTGAGAATGACAAGACATTTACAGCTGAACAGGCTGAACAACTGCGCGCCGACCTCGCTGTCAAATATGCAAGGCTGAAAGAAGACGCAGAAGAAGAGCACGCCGCCAACATGGCCGACCTCATCGAAAAACAATACGCCGATGAACAGTCTATACGCGATAACGACTATATGCTCGCCTTGTATAGACTAAAGCAGCGTTATTCCGAAGAACTCTCTGCTGCCAAAGGGAATAGCGCCAAAGAAGCGAAAATCAAAGAGAAGTTTGAGCGCGATCAGGCTGAGCTTTCTGAGAAATACGCCATAGACACTGCTCAGAAGTCTATCGATATGATAGAGGCCGTTCTAAAGACAGAAGGTCTGTCAGCAGAAGAGAGGCAGAAAAATGAGGAAGAACTTGCTAAAGCGAAGATTGCCCTTGAAACTGCCGTCGCTGACGCCACAATAGCTCAGGAGGAAAGGAAGCGCAACGCTGACAGAAAGACCAAAGAAGAGCGTATCGCCAATGCGGAGAAATGGCTACAAGTGGCCTCTGACGCGTTGAACGCCATCAATGACCTAACCTCAACCGTCTACGACGCCAAGATTCAGAAAGTCGAAGAAGAGCAGGAGGCCAACACCGCCGCTGGTGAGGCCGAACAAGAGCGTATTTCCAGCCTTGTCGAGAAAAATGTCATCACAGAAGAGGAAGGCGAGGCCCGTAAACGTGCTGCCGCAGACATGACTGCGAAAAAGGAAGAAGAACTCGCTCGTAAAAAAGCTAAGATTAAGGAAAAACAAGCCGTCTTTGACAAGCTGAACAGCCTTGCTCAAACGGGGATTGCTACCGCACTTTCCTTAATGAAATTATGGGTAGAACCCGGTTGGCCTGCTGCTATACCGATGATGGCTGTCGTCGGCGCGTTAGGAGCCATGCAAATGGCGACAATCCTTGCCACACCTCTACCAAAATACGCCAAAGGCACAGACTCTCACCCGGGAGGGCCTGCAATTGTGGGCGACGGTGGCCGTCATGAGCTTGTGCTCTTCGATAACTCCGCGTGGATTACTCCAGACAGGCCTACCCTATGCGAAATCCCCGCCGGCGCCGCCGTAATACCTGACATCATAACCTACGGCAATATCGCCGGCCCCGTATTGGATATGCCATCGGAACTCATAGAACGCCCCGCCCCCAAACCATACGACGACACAGAGATACGTCGAGGTTTGTCGGAAGTGCGTCGCGGCGTGTCAGAAGTTGCCAATCTTCTAAGAGCGCAGATTAGGCAGCAGCATGCCGACGCCTACGACGCACAATATGAACTGTTCAAGTCGAAGATATGAAACAGAAGCTTGAAGAACTGACTATCGGCCAGTTTGTCGACCTTATCTGCGGCGACGCGAGCGTCCTGTTGGGGCGCCATGAAATAGCGTCGCCGCAGAGACAGGCCGCGGCCATACGCGATATTGTCTTTGAATACCGAGAGTTTTCCGACAGAGCGGGCGCACAGTCATATCTCTCGAATATCGAAGAGCTCATCAGAAACAAGGTTAGGATGTCGATCTTCTCCGAATGCCTCGAACTTGTCAGAATCAGAAAGTATGAGACTGCCCGGAATATTATGGAGCAGTTGGGCATCGGCGTGACAAAGATGAGCGACGAGCGGCTTACTGCTGAAATAAAATCGCAACTCGCACGTGCAAAGCAAGCTGAGGCGCGCGCAAAAGAGAACAGCCATGATCCGGACAGTGATGCAGCCGAGATCCGCCGCTCTTTCGACGAACAGACCGCAGCACTCATAGCCTTCTTCAAATTCCAGATTGACACGGAAACGATGAAAGCAACCATCTATGCGCTCCTTGTTGCCCGATATAATCGCGAAATAAAGGCGCAGCTCGCCGCTATGAATAAAAAATGAATTGACATAGTATGTTTCTTACCGATAAATTTTGAGGTTATAAAATTATTACCTAATTTTGAGGTCTAATAATAACCTACTTGACAATGCCTGAATTATTAAGACTCTTCGGACTTCGTTTTTTATTCTATTCCAACGATCACGAACCTCTACACGTTCATGTCGTAAAAGGGAAAGGTGCGATTGCAGCAAAAGCTAAATTCACTCTCTTTCCCGTCGCATTGGTCGAGAACCAAGGACTGTCATCCGGCGAACTAAAGTTGGCTGAAGCTGTTATCGAAGACAACAAGGATCTGTTTGCGCAACGTTGGAATGAGTTTTTTAATAATGATAAAAAATAACTGTCATGGATGTTACCAAAATATGGCTTACCGATGACGCAGTCTACATCAGGACAGCAGACGGCAAAGAGGCGAAAGAATTGTTTGCCGACTATGCGCGATTGAAAAATGCATCCCGTGAGGCGCTTGAGGACTATACTTCAGATTCTTTCGGCATACATTGGAATCAACTCGATGAAGATCTCAGCTTTGAGAGTTTCTTTAAGGAAAAGCACGAAAATAAACTGTATAAGCTGTTCATGTCTTTTCCTGAGATAAATGTATCGGCCCTTGCCAGACGGTTGGGAATACAACAGAGCCTCATGGCTCAATACATCGGCGGGAGTAAGAAACCGTCGAAAGAAAGACAGGATGCTATTTTGGCCGAATTGAGGAAAATTGGCAATGAACTTATGAGCGCATCCATTTGACCGACGAGCATGACAAAAGCTGCCACATGGTAGGTTTCTAAAAAATAACTATTGGCAATTATCAGCAGAAATAGTTCCCGTTATGGAACTATTTAGTATCTTTGTAGCGTTATAATAATGAATGATGGAGAAACCCTTATTTCAATTGCTCTTATTAGAGGCAGCGAGAGACTTTCTTAAGGCCCTCCCAATACAGGCACGAAATAAGATATACTACAATATCAAGAAAGTGCAGGGAGGCATTAAGGATAATGAACTGTTCAAGAAGCTGGATGACTCTGAAATATGGGAATTCCGCACCTTATACCAAGGAACAGCCTACAGACTGTTTTCCTTTTGGGATAAAGATTCCGGGACGCTTATAGTAGCGACACACGGAATAATAAAGAAAACTCAGAAAACGCCCTCCAAGGAGATAGCTCGGGCCGAAGAGATGAGGCGTAAATACTTCGAGGCAAAAAGAAATCAATGATATGAAACAAATAGGCGACATGAAACTATACTCCTTTGATGAGGTATTAGACGAGGACTTAGGAAAAGTAGGGACTTCGAATAGGGACGCTTTCGAAGCTGAGGTAGATGCCGAGATACGTGCCTTTCATATAGGAGAGGCTATCAGACAGGCGCGAAAGGAAAAGAAACTTACACAGGAGCAGTTAGGAGAGCTGATGGGTGTGCAGAGAGCACAGATTTCCAAAATAGAAAGCGGAAAAAATCTCAACTTCTCTACGATTGCCCGTGCCTTTAAGGCAATGGGGATTCCTGCAAATCTTGCTTTTGGCGGAGTTTCACTGTCTCTCTGGTAAGCGAGTAACCATAAAGGACGGACTCGATAAGAGATTCGTCTGACTGCTTAAAATAATATTTCTGCCGTGTCCTCCGGGGCACGGCTTTTTTTAATTTGGACTGACAAAACTTGCTCTCGACCGCACTTTTATAGGCTTTATCAGTAACACATTGCAAAAAGCAACGTGTTATGAACAAATTGAAAAACAGACACCGCTCTCACAGAATAGAGCTTATCGAGAGAAAGTGTGACAGAATCCTGTCAGAGTTACTGATACTTCGCCGGCATCTTATCCATAGGCCTGATATTGATGCGGCCATAGACCGGCTTCATCATGCCGCCCGGGTGATGAGGGCCCAGTGCGAACGTGAGCGCGACATCGCGCGGAAGATGTTCAACTCCAGTTTCCCGGAGTGATGGACGTCGAAGATCTCGTCGTCAGGCACGCTGAATGGATCAGGCAGAAAGCTCACCGCTATTATTCCGACGAGGCAGACGCCGACGACCTCGCAAGCGAGACTATCTACAAATGTCTCAGCAATGCCCGCAGATTCAATCACGGGGTGAATTTCAAACCGTGGGCTCTGGCTATCATGGCCAATACCTACATCACTCAGTATAACCGGCGCAAGTGCGTTCTCTTCACTGGCTATGGTGACTATGACCCATATAGTGATGAAGAGTTTGCCGACCAACGGGCCTCAGTGAAGAGCATATTGTCGACAATAAGAAAATGCGCGAGGAAATCCCAATGCGTCGAATGCGTTCTTCTCTATGCGAAGGGCTATAGCTACGACGAAATCGCGCTGAAGGCCGGAATACCTGTCGGCACTGTGAAAAGCCGCGTATCGGCTGGGCGGAAGCTGCTCGCGAAAGCTCTTGACTATTAAATGTCAGTAAACGTTAAGGTGGTAAAAAGGTGGCTTTAAAATTTGCACAATCAGCTATATATTACTAACTTACAGCATCAAATAAAATACAAGTCAAACCATTTACCCCCTTGATTATGGAAAAGAAAAGCAATTTTCGCGTGAGAGTTATGAAATATGCATGGCAGCTCTGGAAAACAACACGCCAGACATGGCAACTCTGTATGATCAAAGCCTGGCAGCTTTACCGCCTCGCCAAGGCTATGCGCAATGGAGTGGTATCATTCTACTATTCCAAATCAGACGGCACAATCAGAAAAGCCTCCGGCACGCTCAGAAATATCACTGCCGGCGCCACTCTCGGAGGTAAGAAGATGACCAAGCCCTCATATAAGACAATGGCATATTTCGACACTGAGAAAAGGGCGTTCCGATGCTTCAAGGTTGAGAATCTTATCTGCATCATCTGATCTGCCTGAATTCTGTCGAAATGGCATACAGATAACTCGATTTTCGACAGACATAGCGCGCATAATTCACGATAGCAATGAGTTAACGTGAATTATGCGTTACCATTAGTGAGCGGGATTTTGTGCATTTCGCTGAATCGGGGTCATTTTGACTTACATTTGCCTCCGACACAACAACGGACGCAAAAATGCTCACGAAATACATTTTACATATCAACGGCGCCGACTACGAGCTGCAAAACGATGACCTCCGAAACTGGGACGGCATTAAATGCTCATACAAGCGCGCCGGATACGACGGAGTCGTTCGCTCGTTCTCGTCACAGTTCGAATTTGTCAACCGCGCCGGGGAAATGCTCAGGATGTTGTATCTCAAAGACGGATTGAACGCTCAGGCGTCAGTGTCTGTGCGTATCATCGACGACAGATGGCAATACAATAAAGTATTCGGGTGCCCGCTTGATTTCTCGACTGTCTCATGGGAAAACCATACATTCAAAATCAACAGCGTTGACAACAGCCTGTCGGCGCTCATAAAAGCAAATAAAAGTACCAAATATGAGTTTGTTGTCGACTATGACATAGCCCGCGACGATATGCTGTATTTCGATCGCGTGCCGATGCTGGAGACACTGACCTACGAGTTTACTCAAGGAGAGCAATACGACGACTGTGCCGACATCAATGTCACCGTGAACAAAGGGGAGCTGCCATATATCGGAAATGTCGGATCGGAGCTGACCATCAACCGCGTCCTCGATTGGAACGACGATCAGACTACGGATGCAAACAGCTTTATTTTCAAAGCCGTAGCGGACGTCACTCTGACACTCGACTTCGAGCTGGCATGGCGCACCGACAGCTTCAGCGGCGACGGTATCAGCGTCAATGTGAAAGTTCGCCGTAACGGCTCCTACATCACAGGCTCCGTGACAGGAGGCAGTAACCAGCTGGCATTGATGAGCCCGTCGAAATACAACAGTTTCGTCGGCGTGTTCAATGACCCGTCGGCATTGAACGTCTACCGCCCTAATCCAACGTCATCTCAGTGGGCGCTTATCTCCGGCATAGTATGGTATGGCGAGAATGGTTCGTGGATATGGTCAGCGAAAAAGCGCGAGGATTTTTTCCATATGGCCGCCTCCGGCAAGAGAACAATCGCACTTAGCGTCGGCGACGAGGTCATTATCGACGCCACATATTCCTCTTCAGCACAGAGCGCCACATTCCGCATCGTCAACAGCAAATTCACGTTCAGCTGGATAGGGAGAGGCGGGAGTGTAGACATCCCGGTGCTGACGGCAGAGGCTGTAGTTACCGCGTTGCTCAGGCGCATTGCAGACGGAAAAGTCAATGTCGGCGTCTCCATAAGCCCTCACGATTCCAGAATAGCCTACACGCGCTTATTGGCAGCCGAAAGCGCCCGTAACATATCTGGGGCCAAATTCTATTCATCGTTCAATGAGTTCTGCGACTGGATGTCTACAGTCTTCGGATATGTCTATTATCTCGGAGACCCGACACCGCCGAGATTTATACGCCATGAGAGCTGCGGAAAATACGTATATTCTGTTACTGCCTATCAGACCGGCACCTATCCCGGTGCAATAAGTGGTGACAATATAGTCTACGTAGCTCGGCTCGGCAGATTCCTGTATCAAGATCCACTCTCAGGCGGGTTATATCTGTATTGGTCAGGATGGCAGAACTACAACGACGATGGGTTACATGCCAGGACAGACACGGTGTTCACTATAGCGCAATTAAGCCAGACGAATCTCTATTACTTCGATGAGTTTAACGACGAGCCATTATCACCAAAACTTTTTAATGGAGATACCGCTGGCATCGGCAAAGAAAGTCAGACCGTCTATTTCGTCCACCGTTCCGAACTGTTCGACAATGAGGCTCCCGTCAGGAGGATTGACAATTGCCGGGAAATCAAATACAGCATCGACTCAGGCGCGATCTATTCCGCCGTGACGATCGGCTATGACAAAAAAGACTACGACAGCATCAACGGGCGCGATGAATTCAATTTCAACAGCACCTACTCGACCGGATGCAGTGTCAGCGACAAGACATTGTCGTTACTGAGCAAGTATCGCGCCGACTGCTACGGACTGGAATTCGCAGTCCAGAAGCGCGGCAAAGACACCACCGACTCAACGAGTGACAAAGATGTATTCTTCGTTCTGTGCAAGTATCAGAACGGCACACTCGTGCCGGACAGGACACCCGCAGTTGAGGGAGCATTGACCAATCAGGTCTTTAACGGGGCATTCTCTCCCATGGCATGCGTGCACGCCAATGCCGGATACATAGGGCTGCAAGCAAAAAATCTTACTCTCTCTTTCGCATCTTCTACAGGCAACAGCTCTATAACGATAGGCGGAGAGTCCATGTCGTCGGAAATAGAACTCAAAACACCTATAGCTACCTGCGGAGTTATCGACTTCTCAACAGATGAAATCTACGACCTCTCCGACTTCAACGAGATTATCGAGGTCAGTGACGGAGGTGTTCTTTATCGTGGTTTTCTTAAGGAGACAGACGTTAAGTATGCCAAAGCAGAGAGCGCTAAGTATAAACTCATCATAAAAGATATAGAACTATGATTGTCAGCCCATTCACGCCGTTGTTTTTCATCAACCGCAAGGCTGATGGAATAGATAGCGAATATATTCAGACATTCTCGACAACTGACCAAATCCTTTTGGAAGTGTTAGCTGCGCCCGGGACGTCGATTCATGCCAATGTCAATAACGAAGAAACAGATTTTCCGCTCTATACGATAAAGTTCAACACATGGAATATCAACTCGTCAACGACGTTATATTTTACAACAATCTCGTTGTCTCCCGGAATCTATTCTGTGAGCATCTTTGGCTATGGCCGCAGCGAGATATTCATGGTGACAGACGACGCCAGGATACTTGACAAGACTACGCTCATTCAGTATTCAATGAACAATAACCGTCAACGCACCGATGCTGTGTTCTTCATTGACGGGATGCAATATTATTTTGATTTCCGCGTCCCCGGCGGATTTAAGGACAGCAATTGGACGTTCGGTGTAGAAAGCGAACAATTTGTCACACAGCTGGCCGACATCTCACAACTTTACGGACTTGAGTCGACTCAGAAACGATTTACTCTCGGCGGCAGCATGGGTGTCCCGGTGTGGTTCGGTGAGATGCTTAACAGAATACTTGTTTGCTCTCACGTCTATTTCGACGGCGTAAAGTATTCGCGCAAAGAATCTAACGTACCCGAGATCTCTGTCCAGCTTGACGGAGTCAATAGTTTCGTGTTCAATCAGACGCTGCAACAGTCTGTCAACCTCGACCCTGTCATTGAGCAAAACAATCACGCCGCCATGCGCCGTATCGATAGCGACAATTACAGATCAATATCCTCAACTACTAACCGCATAATTATATAAGTATGGCTATTACATCCGACGAACTCCAGAGCATCGTCAGCGCCGTGCTCTCGTCCATACGGACAAACTCGCGGACTATAGATCAGCTGACGCCCGTAACAGCGTTGGCCGATACTGATAACCTCGAAGTCCACGGAGGAAAGAGAGTAGTCTTTTCAATACTCAGGAATCTCATTCTCTCCAAGAGCGGCGTTGACGAGCTCAAGACGGAACTCAAACCTAAACTTGCGGAGCTCGACGATGTCGTCGAAATCCATTCTGTCAGAAGCGATATAGGTGTTATATTAGCCCAGCCCTCCGGCCCATTGACCGTTTATCATGGCTCCACCGACGAGGGGTATGGCGTCGTTTATGATTCGACAAGGAAACGGTTCTATCTCGTTGGAACCTCCACGCTGCCGAATCCGAACACAGACGTCTCTGTCATTCAGGCTTATGGCGATTGGTCTGACGAGGCTGTTTTCGGAGACTCGCCTGAAAGCGGCAGCGGACGTATTCCTGTCAGAGGGAAACTATATGTCTGCGCAACCGATGGCGGACTGTATTACTGGAACGGTACCGATCTTGTCGATCTGATTAAAGGAATCCTTGCCAACACCAACGCGCTGTCGATTCTGAACCGGCGCGGACAGGTCGAGCCGTTCGCCGCCGTCCTCACCACCGACCCCGACGACGACCCTATCCCGGAAGAACTCGTCGGAAAGCGCGTCTGGTCGACACAGTTCAATAAGTTTCTAGAAATAAACATCGGCGGCGATCCGCCCTATCGGGAGCCGGAAGACAGCGCGGCCGTCGTTGATAAGTTTTACGTATGCGATGGACGCCTTTATCTCGGAGTGAAAGTATCGCAGACTGCGACCACCCTCAAACCGCTTTTCGACTCCGAAATCGAACAGCTATGTCGCACCCACTCCATCACGCTTACCGCCGACGACAACGGCGCTCTGTCGTGGTCAGGGGCCGAGCATAGCAAGATACGCAATGGCGATGTAGTAACCTGGGAGAACATGGGCGTCCTGCTCCGGGGCACGGTTATCAGTCGCACCTCTTCGGGCAGTTACGATACCCTCGCTGTTGTCTACGACTTCGACGGCGATGAGCCGCTGGAGCTGCACGTCTTATGGATAAACTCCAACGGCACGGCGACAGACGCTTGCTTCTCATCTGACCAAACTCTCGCGAGCGCTTTCAACGCAAAGCAGACCAAGCTCGAAGACACCGCCGACATCTACATAGAGAGCGAGACCAACACCACCGACGGCCTCTACCTGAAAGACTCGGCGAAGCGGGCGGTGTTCATCGACAGATGGAA
>ERZ773136.1290-NODE-1290-length-25140-cov-7.185290_pt1 | contig 25140 bp, 18 predicted proteins | sample MGYA00580855_ERZ773136 | MGnify/ENA primary metagenome ERZ773136 (study PRJEB29015, sample SAMEA2737860) | human gut metagenome | biome: human gut; feature: human-associated habitat; material: faeces | place: China | collected 2012 ... | reverse complement strand
GTATTGCGCATTCAAATCCGCAAGCCACTCGGAGTAGCTCTTGCTTGCGCCGGGGCGGGAAGCCAGTTCTCTTGCCTTTGTCTCAATATAGCCCATGGGCATATTGTACATTAGCACATAGATCAGGAACATTACAAAGAACAAAATCAAAGCGCTGTAAAGCAAACGTTTAACTGTATACTTTGCCACACTATTTCACTGCTTTCTTAAATATTTGTTTCACAGCCAAGCACGGAAGGGGTAAAAACCCCTCCCGTGCGATGATTTAGGTGATGTAATTAAGCTAAACTCAATTACTTGACTGCCAGAGTCTCGATCTCGGCCTTCCAACCCCAGTACGGAGTCATGTCCTTAGGCAGAGTCAACACGGATGGTGGATGCAACGGTGCAATCCTTGCGCTGGTAGACAGGCAGCTCAACGCCCCAATCCATGATGATTTCCATGGCCTGCTTGTAGACGGACTTACGGTACTCGGTGTCAGCGCTGGTGCGACCGTCGATGATCAGAGCATCGAGGGCGGGATCATCTACCTGGTAGTGGTTGGAGTTAGTGCCCTTACCATGTGCATTGCTGCTGTGGTAGACCTGGTACATATCGGGGTCAGCGGTGGACTGCCATGCAGCAACCCACATCTGAGCGGTGTTGCCCTCGAGAGCGTTGTTCCAAACGGAGGTGCCGACGTCGTTAACGGAGAGCTTGATGCCGATGGTCTCAAGTGCCTTGGAGGCGGCAGTTGCAATGCCGTAGGTCGGGTGATCCTGCTTGCCCTGGCCGGGGATGAGGATCTCGTAGGACTCGGGAGCGCCTGCGGGAGCGGAAGCGACCTTGCCGTCAGCATCGAAGGTGTAGCCGGCCTTCTCGAAGAAGGTGACTGCTGCCTTGAGAGCTGCGTCGTACTTCTGCTCGTCGTTCATGCTGGAGTCAAAGATGTCGTTGCCGTCGGCATCGACAGAGTATGCTGCACGGTAGCCCTCGTCAGCAGGCTGAGGAGCTGCCCAGGAGGTGTTGGAGATGGGGTACTGGATAACTGCGGCACGGTCGCCGTAGTAGGAGTTGATAACGGTGTCACGGTAGACTGCCAGAACGGTCATGAAGCCCTTACGGAGAGCCTTGGACTCCTCGGAGCCGGGGTCGCCGTCGATGTTGACGAGGTCAGCATTGATGCCGAGGTAGCCGTAGCCGCGGTAGTCAACAAGGATGGTGGTGAGAGTATCGCCGGTGAGCTCGCCGTTGGAGTTAGCATCGGTGATAGCGTTCAGAGTCTCCTCGCTGATGGAGGGGACTGCGAGGTCGTAGGTGCCGGTGACGATACCGGGAACGTAGTCAGCATCCTCGCCTTCCTTAAAGAGGATGGTCTTGGTCTTGGGCTCGCCAAGGAAGTAGGTGGGGTTGGCTTCCATGGTGACAACGCCGTTCTCGTAGCTCTTGAAGATGTAGGGACCGCAGCCGAGAGGCTCGGTGGTCTTTGCCTTGACGCCGCTCAGGTCGCCCTTGTCAAAGCCGAACTTGTTGTTGTCGTAATCGTACTTGCTGACGTCGCCATAGTGGTGCAGAGGAGCAATGATGAAGCTCATGTTGTAGATGGCGGTTGCATCGTACTCAGTCATATGTACGGTGAGGGAGTAGTCGCCGGTACGGATGATGCCCTTGATGCTGGGAACGTCGTCGCCGGTAGCAACGAGCTTATCGTAATCTGCAAAGTCATCCATGAGATCGAACAGGGAGGAGCCTGCGGTCTCGGCGTCGGAAGCCTCGATGATGTTGCCGTAAGCGGCCTCGATTGCTGCCCAGTAATCAGCAGCGGTAGCGCCTTCAGTCCAAGCGTCGCCGTAGCCCCACATGTTCATACCGAACTTGACCTGCAGAGCAGGATCAGCGGTGATCTCATCGGGAGTTGCTTCGATGGTGGCTGTGTACTCGTCGGTGTTGTAGCTGCTGACAACGGTGTCAATGATTTCCTGAGCGAACTTCTCGCCGGCTGCGTCAACACTTGCCCAGAAAGCGGTCTGAGTGGCTTCGTCCCAAAGGGTGAAGTCGGTGTTGTCACGGCCTGCCTCGGCAAGGAGCTTGTAGAGGTACTGCTGAGAATTGTAGTAGTCAGCCATGCCCTCGATAGGCAGTGCGTAAACAGTGGAGCTGCCGTCGTAGGACGGGTCAGCCATAACGTAGATACCGAAGATAACGTCATCAATGGTGGCGGGGGTGCCGTCGGAGAAGACGATGTCGTCACGCATGGTGAGGTTGTAGTCAACGGAACCGTCATCGTTCTGAACGACTTCAACATCGCCCATGCCATAGTAGGTGTAATCGGTGCCGTTGTAGGCAACGGTCTCGCCCTCTATGCCGTGGTGAATGATCGCGCCGCCGCGGTCAGCGGCAAGCAGACCGCCGGTGAAGCTGGAGACGACTTCTTCGTCATACGCGGTGGTATAGAAGAAGGGGCTGAACTTCTGGCCGAATGTTGCGGTTGCATAGACCAGAGTGGAGTTGTTCTCCTCGACTGCCGGTGCTTCGGGCTCTGCTGTCGGTGCTTCGGACTCGGCGGGTGCGGGAGTAGAGCTGCCGCAGGCGCAGAGAGCAAGAACCATAACAAGAGCCAGAACCAGAGCGAGGATCTTCTTGATGTTGCTCATTTTCATTTTTCCTCCTTGATAGGATGTTTATTTATTAAACGCGGGCTTCTATAATTAATTAAGCCCTGCGGTTAATAACTGGATCAGATAAGCTTCGTCGCCACCGCCTGACGGCGGGAGAACGAGAGCGCGAACGCCGCGCAGAGTATCACGGCGCCGGCGGCAAAGGAGATGTCCGCCGCATTGAGCTTTTCCGGCGCGGCTATCGCGGTGATGCCTTCGGCGATCAAGGCGACCGCCGTGAGGATGATGCCGAATACCGAAGCCGAGGGGAGATTCCCTGCGACCTTCTCCGCCTCCGAGCGCTTGAGCTTATCGCCCGCGCGCAGCTTTGAAAGCTCCGCTTTGTCCGCCGGGAAGCTCATCACATATTCCACAAGCACCTCACAGTACGCTTTTTGCGCGGCGCGTCACATGGCAGCTCACGTTGACCGCCACGGGCAGCCCCGCGACGTGCGTGGGCATCGTTTCGATATTCACGCCGAGCGCGGTGGTGTGCCCGCCGAAGCCCTGTGGGCCGATGCCGAGGGCGTTTATCCGCTCCAGCAGCTCCCGCTCCATCGCGGCGTAGTATTCATCCGGGTTCGGCTGATCTATCGGGCGCAGCAGCGCATGCTTTGCAAGCTGCGCGACCTTATCAAAACTGCCGCCGATACCTACGCCGAGTATCACCGGCGGGCAGGGGTTCGCCCCGGCGAGCTTCACGGTCTCGATAACGAAGTCCTTGACGCCCTCCGCGCCGTCCGCAGGCTTGAGCATTTTGAGGCGGCTCATGTTCTCGCTGCCGAAGCCCTTGGGGGCAACGGTGAGCTTTACTTTGTCCCCCGGTACAAGGTCAACGGTTATGAGTGCGGGGGTGTTGTTCTCGGTGTTCACACGGCGCAGCGGGTCGGCGACCACGCTCTTGCGCAGATAGCCCTCCACGTAGCCGTCGGCAACACCCGCGTTTATCGCACTGTACAGGTCGCCCGTTATGTGTACGTCCTGCCCAATCTCAAGGAACACGCAGGCCATGCCAGTGTCCTGGCAGACCGGAAGTCCGCTCTCTTTTGCCGCGCACATATTACCGCACAGCACGTCGAGCGTGTCCTTGGCCACCGGCCAGGGTTCGGTACGCTGCGCCTCACGCAGTGCGCAGCTGATATCGTCGGGCAGGCGCAGGTTCGCCTCCCTGCACAGGCGGCTGACCTCGCCGCGGATGATCTCCGCTGAAAGCTCTCTCATTTCATGCACCGGCTTTCTATTCTTTGGTCATATACTGAGCCGCGGCGCGCAGCATAAGCTTCTTCACGCCTACGCTCTCAAAGTTTATCTCTATCAGATAGTCCCCGCCCATGGCCGACATCTTCGTGAACGATGCCTTCGGCACCGCGCACCGCGCCCATGCCTCCACCGCCGGCGTCGCCGACTATCTGCCCGCCGTCTGCGGCTACCTCGTCCAGAAGGAAGTCTCCATCATGGGCAAGGCCCTGGCCGATCCGGAGCGTCCGTTTGTCGCGATTCTCGGCGGCGCGAAGGTCTCCGACAAGCTGAACGTCATCAACAACCTGCTCGAGAAGGTCGATACCCTCATCATCGGCGGCGGCATGGCCTACACCTTCATCAAGGCTCAGGGCTATGAGGTCGGCAAGAGCCTGTGCGACGACTCCAAGCTGGACTACTGCAAGGAGATGATGGCCAAGGCTCAGGAGAAGGGCGTGAAGCTGCTGCTGCCCGTTGATGCTGTCTGCATCAAGGACTTCCCCGATCCCATCGACGCTCCTGTTGAGACCACGGTTGTTCCTGTCACCGCGATCCCGGCTGACATGGAAGGCTGCGACATTGGCCCCGAGACCATGAAGCTGTTTGCCGATGCTGTCAAGGCATCCAAGACCGTTGTGTGGAACGGCCCCATGGGCGTGTTCGAGAACCCCACTCTGGCAGCTGGCACTCTGGCAGTTGCCAAGGCTATGGCTGAGAGCGATGCTACCACCGTGATCGGCGGCGGCGACAGCGCAGCAGCTGTGCAGCAGATGGGTCTGGGCGACAAGATGACCCACATCTCCACCGGCGGCGGCGCTTCTCTGGAGTATCTGGAGGGCAAGGAGCTGCCCGGCATCGCAGTTATTCAGAACGCATAATCTGATCCCGGCATCATAATGGGTGCGGCGGCTTTAGCGCCGCCGCATCTTTTTGTTTGTGCAGAGCTTTCTGCACGATAGAAGGTAAATAAAGGAGATAGAGTATCATGGATAAGGCAAAGCGCAAGGCTATTATTGCAGGCAACTGGAAGATGAACAAGACTGCCTCTGAGGCTGCTGTTCTGGTGGACGAACTGGTTCCCGCTGTTCAGGACGCAGGCTGCGAGGTGGTCATCTGCACCCCGTATACCGATCTGGTCACCGCTGTGGAAAAGACCAAGGGCACCAACATCCATGTGGGTGCTGAGAATGTTCACTTCGAGAAGTCCGGCGCTTTCACCGGCGAGATCAGCGCTGACATGCTGGTAGATCTGGGCGTGGAGTACGTCATCGTGGGCCACTCTGAGCGCCGCCAGTACTTTGCAGAGACCGACCAGACCGTGAACAAGCGCGCTCTGGCTGCTCTGAACGCCGGCCTGAAGGTCATCATCTGCGTGGGCGAGAGCCTGCAGCAGCGCGAAGAGGGCGTGACCGAAGAGCTGGTGCGTATGCAGACCAAGATCGCTCTGCATGATGTGACCGCTGAGCAGATGGCAAATGTCGTGATCGCTTACGAGCCCATCTGGGCCATCGGCACCGGCAAGACCGCTACCGCCGATCAGGCTGAGGAAGTCTGCGGCCAGATCCGCAAGGTGATCGGCGAGGTGTACGGCGAGGCAGTTGCCGAGGCTACCACTGTCCAGTACGGCGGCAGTATGAACGCCAAGAACTGCGAAGAGCTGCTGAGCAAAAAGGATGTGGACGGCGGCCTGATCGGCGGCGCATCCCTGAAGGCTCCCGACTTTGCAGTGATCGTCAACGCAGCCACCAAGGGCTGATCGACGGTTTAAATCAGCTGTTTCAGCGCCCGGCTGCGCCGCATTTCCAGCGCTGTGCCGGGCGCTGATTTGTTAAATTCAAAGGAGATTCAATTTTATGGCAAAGAAACCTGTTCTTCTGTGCATCATGGATGGCTTCGGCTGGGTGCCGGAGGAGACCTTCGGCAACGCCGTGGTCGCCGCAAAGAAACCCCACCTCGATGCTCTGATGGCAAAATATCCCATGACCACCATCAACGCTTCCGGTATGGCCGTCGGTCTGCCCGAGGGCCAGATGGGCAACTCTGAGGTTGGCCACACCAACATGGGCGCTGGCCGCATCGTGTACCAGCAGCTCACCCTCATTACCAAGTCCATCAAGGACGGCGAGATGCTCCAGAACCCGGTTCTGGTCAAGAACATGAAGGCTGCCATCGATGCCGGCAAGGCCATCCATCTGATGGGTCTGGTGGGCACCGGCGGTGTGCACAGCCACGCAGACCACTGGTTCGGCGTGCTGGAAATGGCAAAACATCTGGGTGCAAAGAACGTTTACCTGCACTGCATCACCGATGGCCGTGATACCGACCCGCACTCCGGCAAGGGCTTCCTGGCCGACCTGCAGGCCAAGCTGGACGAGCTGGGCATCGGCAAGATCGCCAGCGTCTCCGGCCGTTACTACGCCATGGATCGCGATAACAACTGGGATCGTGAAGAAAAGGCATATGCTGCCTTTGTCTACGGCGAGGGCAATCATGCCGCCAACGCTGCCGAGGCCATCGAGGCATCCTATGCAGCAGACAAGACCGACGAGTTCGTTCTGCCCTGCGTCACCTGTGAGGGCGGCCGCGTGCAGGATGGCGACACTGTGATCTTCATGAACTTCCGTCCCGATCGTGCCCGCCAGATGACCCGCATCTTCTGCGACGATGCGTTCACCGGCTTTGAGCGCCGCGGCGGCCGCAAGCAGGTGAACTATGTCTGCATGGCCGAATACGATGCCACCATGCCCAACTGCGAGGTCGCCTATCCGCCTGTGGAGCTGAAGAACGTTCTGGGCCAGTACCTGTCCGAGAATGGCAAGACTCAGCTGCGCATTGCCGAGACCGAGAAGTACGCTCATGTCACCTTCTTCTTCAACGGCGGCGTGGAGGCTCCCTACGAGGGCGAGGACCGCTGCGTGATCCCCAGCCCGAAGGTCGCCACCTATGACCTGAAGCCCGAGATGAGCGCCCCCGAGGTTGCTGCCGAGTGCGTCAAGCGCATCGAGAGCGGCAAGTACGATGTGGTCATCCTGAACTTTGCAAACTGCGATATGGTCGGCCACACCGGCGTGTTCGATGCTGCGGTCAAGGCCGTTGAAGCCGTTGACACTGCTGTGGATCAGGTGGTCACTGCTGTGCTGAATGCAGGCGGCTGCGCCTTCATCACCGCCGACCACGGCAACGCCGAGAAGATGATGAACCCGGACGGCACCCCCTTCACTGCACACACCACCAACGTGGTGCCCTTTGTGGCTGTTGGCTGCGGCGATGTGAAGCTGCGTGAGGGCGGCTGCCTTGCCGATATCGCTCCCACCATGCTGCCGTATATCGGTCTGCCCGTGCCTGCTGAAATGACCGGCAAGAGCATCATCGTGGAGTAACTGACCATTAAAATAGCCGACGCGTTCGCTTTGGCTATGAATAGCGGAATTGTTATTCTTATATTTACAGCTCTGGAAAATCTGCGGATTTTCCAGAGCTGTTTTTTCACGTGAAAAGCCGATAAGACAAATTGCGTTTTTGGGTTTCGACCCCATTCTAAATCAAAAACTTTTCTTTTTTCCCCATCCGTGCTACAATAAAAATGAATTTTTGATTGTAGGAGAAGCGGATGGAAACAACGCATAAACAAATCGTTCTGGGCATCCTTGCCCATGTGGACTCCGGCAAGACCACCCTTTCGGAAGCCATGCTCTACCGCTCCGGCGCGATCCGCAAGCTGGGCCGTGTGGATCACAAGGATGCCTTTCTGGATACCGACACGCTTGAAAAAGCGCGCGGCATCACCATCTTTTCCAAGCAGGCCCTGTTGACGGCGGGCAATACGGATATCACATTGCTGGATACCCCCGGACATGTGGATTTTTCCACCGAGACAGAGCGCACCCTGCAGGTGCTGGACTATGCTGTGCTGGTGGTAAGCGGTACCGACGGCGTGCAGAGCCACACCGAGACGCTCTGGCGGCTGCTGCGGCGCTACCATGTGCCCACCTTTGTGTTCGTGAACAAGATGGACCTGCCCGGCAAGAGCAGGGAAGAGCTGCTCGCCCAGCTGAACCACCGTCTGGGCGAGGGCTTTGTGGCCTTTGATGTGCCGCAGGCCGACCGGGACGAAGCACTGGCCCTGTGTGACGAAAACCTGATGGATCGGATGCTGGATGCCGGGCAGTTGACCGATGCGGACCTCATCCCGGCCGTTGCACGCCGGCATGTGTTCCCGTGCTGGTTCGGTTCGGCGCTGCGGCGTACCGAAGACGATGCACTGGAAAGCGTGGATGCTCTGATGGACGGCATCGACCGTTATACCCGTCCGGCTCCCGCGCTGGATGCCTTTGGTGCCAAGGTGTTCAAGGTGTCACAGGATGAGCAGGGCACGCGCCTGACATGGCTGCGCGTGACTGGCGGCGAACTGAAGGTAAAGGCCCAGCTCTCCGGCGAAGCAGATGGTGAGCCGTGGGAGGAAAAGGCAAACCAGCTGCGGCTGTACTCCGGCGTAAAGTATACGCTGGCGGAAGCCATCGGCCCGGGGCAGGTGTGCGCCGTCACCGGCCTGACCAAGGCGCGCCCGGGCGAGGGCCTTGGCGCGGAACGCGACAGCGATGTGCCGGTGCTGGAACCGGTGCTGAGCTATCAGGTGCTGCTGCCGGAGGGGGCTGATGTGCACGCGGCACTGGGCAAGCTGCACCGGCTGGAAGAAGAGGAGCCGCAGCTCCATGTGGTATGGAACGAGACTTTGGGCGAGATCCATGTGCAGCTCATGGGCGAGGTGCAGCTGGAAGTGCTGCGCAGTTTGCTGGCAGAGCGCTTTGGCCTGAACGTGGAGTTCGGCCCCGGCGGCATTCTGTACAAGGAGACCATCACGGAGCCTATGGAGGGCGTGGGCCACTACGAGCCGCTGCGCCATTATGCGGAGGTGCATGTCAAGCTGGAGCCCCTGCCCCGCGGCAGCGGGATGCAGTTTGCCGCCGACTGCCGGGAAGAAGTGCTGGACAAGAACTGGCAGCGCCTTGTGCTGACCCATCTGGAAGAAAAGCAGCACCTTGGCGTGCTGACCGGTGCGCCGCTGACGGACGTGAAGATCACCCTCATTGCGGGCCGCGCCCATCTTAAACACACGGAGGGCGGAGATTTCCGGCAGGCCACCTATCGCGCGGTGCGGCAGGGCCTGATGCTGGCCAAAAGCCAGCTGCTGGAGCCATGGTATGCCTTTCGGCTGGAAGTGCCGGTGGAGAACCTTGGCCGTGCCATGACCGATATCCAGCGCATGGAGGGCAGCTTTGACCCGCCAGAAAGCGGGGAAGAGGCTGCTGTGCTCACCGGTTTTGCACCGGTGGCCACCATGCGCAGCTACCCCATGGAGGTGGTGGGCTATACCCGGGGCCGGGGACACCTGACCCTGACGCTGGACGGCTACCGGCCCTGCCACAATGCGGCGGAGATCATTGAAGCTGTGGGCTACGAGCCGGAGCACGACCTTGACAACCCGGCAGATTCGGTGTTCTGTGCCCATGGCGCGGGCTTTGTGGTGCCTTGGGATCAGGTGCGCAGCCACATGCATGTGGACAGCGGCTGGGGAAAAAGCAAAAGCCCGGAGCAGGAGACGCAGGCCGTGCCCCAGCGCCGGACAGCGGCTTACCGCGCAACACTGGAAGAGGATGCCGAGCTGCTCAAAATCTTCGAGCGCACCTATGGCCCCATCAAACGGGACCCGCTGGCGGCATTCCGCCCGGTGCAAAAGCGGGAACGCCCGGATTTTGATGCCCAGCAGTGGGAAATCCTGCCCGAATATCTGCTGGTGGACGGCTACAATATCATCTTTGCGTGGGATGAGCTGAACGCCCTTGCAAAGGACAGTCTGGAAGCGGCCCGCCACAAGCTGATGGATATTCTGTGCAACTATCAGGGCTACCAGAAGTGCAATCTTATTCTTGTATTCGATGCCTATCGTGTGCCGGGCAGCCCCGGCAGCATTGAGCAGTACCACAATATCCATGTGGTCTACACCAAGGAAGCCGAAACCGCAGATATGTTCATCGAGCACGTTACTCATGAGATCGGCAAGGGGCGGCGGGTGCGTGTGGCTACTTCCGACGGCATGGAGCAGATCATCATTCTGGGCCACGGCGCGCTGCGTGTCTCCGCCCGCATGTTCCATGAGGAAGTGCAGAATGTGGAAAAGCAGATCCGCAAACTGGTGCAGGGGGAAGCATAAAATGTCAACCGAGATCACATCCGAATTTGTCTGGCACAACATCCCGCCGCGCCCGCGCGACAGCCACAAGGGCAGCTTTGGCACCGTGTTGGCTGTGGCAGGCAGCGCATATTACCGAGGTGCGGCCCTGCTGGCTGCCGAGGGTGCGCTGCGCACCGGTGCGGGCATTGTAACGCTGGCCAGCGTGGAGCCGGTATTGGCAGCTGCGGTGGCCCGCCTGCCAGAATGCTGCCTGTGTCCCTGCGTGGCGGGGGCCGAAGGTGGCATCTCGCCGGAGAGCATTCCACAGCTCCAGCGCCAGAAGGCGACGGTGCTGCTGCTGGGCCCGGGCCTTGGCGGTACGGCCCAGAGTGCAGCCCGCGCGGCAGAGACACGCACGCTGGTGCAGAAGCTGCTGCCCGGCTTTGCAGGCAGCGCGGTGCTGGATGCGGACGGCCTGAACGCCGCCGCGCAGCTGCTGGCCGAGGGCAAAACGCTACCACACCCGGCGGGAGAGCTGATCGTGACCCCGCACCCCGGCGAGATGGCCCGGCTCACCGGGCTTTCGGCGGCTGAGATCAACGCCGACCGGGAAGAAATCGCCCGGCAGTATGCAGAAAAATGGAACGCTGTGATGGTGCTCAAAGGTTCCCACACCGTGGTGGCTGCACCAGATGGCCGCGTGTGCACAAACCCTACCGGCAACCCCGGCCTTGCCCGGGGCGGCAGCGGAGATGTGCTGGCCGGTATGACGGCGGCCCTGCTGGCCTGCGGCCTGCCTGCATACGAAGCTGCGGCCTGCGCGGTGTATCTGCACGGTGCCGCTGCCGACCGTGCCGCTGCTGCGCTTGGCGAGTACGGAATGCTGCCGCATGATATCCTGTCCCAGCTGGGCCGGATATTTGCGGAAAACCACAGATAAAAAGAAAAGGGGTGTCTCTCTGTCTGCCGGAGAGACACCCCTTTTAACATTGCATCACATCGCCAGCACTTCGGCCCACTTTTCCTCGGCTACCGGGATGCCAAGCTCCATGTTCTCCTTGCGGCTGCGGTGCTCGCCCATGCCGGGGCAGCGCACCTCACGGCCCGGCTCTGCAGGCTCACTGGATGCCACATCGGCGGCAATGCGCAATCGGCATCAGTGCAGGCGGTGAAAGGAGTACACGAGCACACACCGACAGCTATGTGAAAAAACAAATGAATGTGCGAACTTCATAATTTTTTAAGAGTTATTTTGTGAAAAAGTCATATTGAAAAACGAAAAGAGGATTGATATACTAATACCACAATATCCAGTTGGACATGTTACTGGTAATGCAGGCAGGATCTGATGGAATGACAAATACCTTTTCTTTTGGGTGAATTGTAGCCAGATACTATGATTCCGGGAGAAATTGTACACGGGGTCATTCTGTTGGGTCTTTTTTCTTTTGTCCGCTTCGGCCGGGCGGCAGGGAAATGCCACCACACACAAGATAAAGGAGAACAAAATGAAGAACTACAAGCAGACTGCCTCCGACGTGCTGCGTCTGGTTGGCGGCGAGAAGAACGTTGTGCAGGTCGAGCACTGCTCCACCCGCCTGCGCTTCACTCTGGCAGACACCTCCAAGGTGGATGCTGCAGCCCTGAAAAAGACTGCCGGTGTTATGGGCGTTATTTCCAGCGGCCCGCAGTGTCAGGTGGTCATCGGCAACGATGTCATCGAAGTGTACGATGAGCTGCTCAAGCTGGGCACCTTCAACGCAGGTCAGGCTGCAGCTCCCGCTGCCCCCAAGGGCAAAAAAGAGATCGGCGGCATTATTCTGGACTACATGGTCGGCATCTTCCAGCCGCTGGTCCCCGCCATTGCAGGTGCAGGCGTTCTGAAGGCTCTGATGGTGCTGCTGAGCACTCTGGGCCTGATGAGCAGCGGAGATATCGCCTATAAGGTGTTTGTCGGCGTGGCAGATGCAGCTCTGTACTACCTGCCCGTCATGGTCGCCTTCACCACTGCAACCAAGTTCAACTGCAACAAGCTGGTGGCGGTGGCTCTGGCTGCTGCCATGATCCATCCCAATGTTTCCGCTCTGCTGGCTACCGAGGGCGGTGCTTACTTCCTCGGCATCAAGCTGCAGAATATCGCTTACGGCGGACAGGTATTCCCGGCTATCCTGACCGTCATTTTCATGTCCTTTATTGAAAAGTGGGCCAACAAGTGGTGCCCCAAGGCCATCCGCGTGTTCTTTGTGCCCATGCTGTGCTTCGGCATCGGCTTCCCTGTGGCACTGGTCGTCCTCGGACCTCTGGGCTACAACATCGGCACCCTGCTGACCACCGTGATCCTTGCTCTGTACAACACGCTGGGCTGGCTGGCCGTTGCTCTGCTGGCTGCCGTGCTGCCCTTCATGATCTCCATGGGCATGCATAAGGCTCTGGTCCCCTACGCAGTTGCTTCTATTTCTGACCCCGGCTTTGAAATGCTGTACATGCCTGCTTCTCTGGCACACAACATTTCCGAGGGCGGTGCCTGCCTGGGTGTTGCTCTGAAAACTAAGGACGAGAACCTGCGCGCTACCGCGATCTCCGCTGGCATCTCCGGCCTGTTCGGCATCACCGAGCCTGCTCTGTACGGTGTTACCCTGCAGCACAAGAAGGTCATGATGTCCGTTGTGGTCTCCAGCTTCATCGGCGGTCTGTTCGTTGGCCTGATGAAGGTCAAGGCATTCGTTGCCATGGGCCCCGGTCTGGCTGGCATGGCCATGTTCGTTGACCCGGATAACGGCAAGAACATCCTGTGGGCTGCAGTTGGTCTGGTGATCTCTGTTGTGGCCTCCTTCGCACTGTCCTTCTTCCTGTATAAGGACGAGACCCCCGCAGAGGATGAGACCGCTGCACCCGCTCCCGAGACTGCTGCAGACGCAGCAGCTGCGGATTCCACCATCAGCAGCCCCCTGCAGGGCAAGGCCATTGCTCTGGAAGAGGTCAAGGATGAAGTTTTCTCCCAGAAGATCCTGGGCGACGGCATTGCCGTGGTGCCCGAGAAGGGTGAGCTGTACGCTCCCGCTGACGGCGTGATCGAGTCTGTGTTCGGCACCAAGCACGCCATCTCCATGAAGACCAATGCCGGTGCTGAACTGCTCATGCACATCGGCATGGACACCGTCAAGCGCGATGGCAAGGGCTTTGACCCGCAGGTCAAGGACGGCGAGACTGTCAAGAAGGGCCAGTTGCTGATGAAGTTTGACCTTGACGGAATCAAAGCAGACGGTTATGATGTAACTACCCCCATCGTCGTGACCAACGCCGATGAGTTCACCATCAAGACTGTGGCCGAGGGCGCTGTGGTGCCCGGTGCCGCACTGCTGAAACTGGAGGCAAATAAATGAGTTTCCCCAAAGGCTTTTTCTGGGGCGGCGCTGTTGCCGCGAACCAGGTAGAGGGCGCATGGAACGTGGATGGCAAAGGCCCCAGCGTGGCCGATGTTGCCACCTACAAGCCCAACACCGACGTGAAGGATTACAAGTCCCATGTTGCCATGGACGACGCACACATTGCTGCCGCCATGGCCGACCCGGATGATACCTATTATCCCAAGCGCCGCGGCATCGACTTCTACCATCATTACAAAGAAGACCTGAAGCTGTTTGCCGAGATGGGCTTTACCATGCTGCGCGTTTCCATTGCATGGACCCGCATCTTCCCCACCGGCGAGGAAGCAGAGCCGAACGAAAAGGGCCTGCAGTTCTACAGCGACCTGTTCGCTGAGATGCACAAGAACGGCATCGAGCCGCTGGTCACGCTGAGCCACTATGAAATGCCGCTGGCACTGGCCACCAAGTACAATGGCTGGGTGGATCGCCGCGTGATCGACTGCTTTGCAAAGTTCTGCCATGCGTGCTTTGAGCGCTACAAGGATCAGGTCAAGTACTGGCTCACCTTCAACGAGGTGGACAGCGTGATCCGTCACCCGTTCACCACCGCCGGCATCATCCCCAGCCGCGTGCCCGAGGATAAGATGCTGGAGACCTGCTATCAGGCCCTGCACCACCAGCTGGTGGCCAGCGCTATGGTAGTAAAGGACTGCCACGAGATCATCCCCGGCAGCAAGGTGGGCTGCATGCTGACCAAGCTCACCACCTATGCCCGCACCTGCGCACCCGATGATGAGCTGGCTACTCAGGCAAAGAATCTGGAAAACCTGTTCTACGCCGATGTGCATGTCTGGGGCGAGTACCCCCGCCTGATCCTCAAGATGTTCGAGCGCAAGGGCATCCATGTGGAAATGCTGCCCGAGGATGCCGCCACCCTGAAGGCAGGCTGTGTGGACTTTGTTTCCTGCAGCTACTATATGACCATGACCGAGTCTGTGGACCCGAACGCAGAGCGTACCCCTGGCAACACCGTGCTGGGTGTCAAGAACCCGTATCTGCCCTCCACCGACTGGGGCTGGCAGATCGACCCCAAGGGCCTGCGCTACAGCCTGATCGAGCTGTACGACCGTTACCGCAAGCCGCTGATGGTGGTGGAGAACGGCATGGGTGCCAAGGACGTGGTGGAGGCCGACGGCTCCATCCACGACCCCTACCGTGTAGAGTACTTCCGCCAGCACATCAGCGAAATGGGCAAGGCCATCGATGAGGGTGTTGAGATGTGGGGCTACACCACATGGGCACCCATCGACCTGATCTCTGCATCCACCAACCAGATGTCCAAACGCTATGGCTTTATCTATGTGGATCAGGATGATCTGGGCAACGGTACTCTGGCCCGCAGCCGTAAGGACAGCTTCTACTGGTACAAGAAGGTCATTGCTTCCAACGGCGAAGATCTGGACTAAGCGGCAGTCTTAAGGTTTCAACGGAAGGAGGAGGGACCGATGCACATTCAGAAGGTGCTGAACAGCAGTGTTGTGCTGGTGCAGGATGACAGCGGCGAGGAATCCATCCTGCTGGGCAAGGGCATCGGCTATGGCCGCAAGGCGGGCGAGCCCATTGAACGGCAGCCCTCAGACCGCGTGTTCCTTCCATTGTCCAACCCGGACGCACAGCCTATGCTGGAGCTGTTTTCCAGCATTCCGGCATCCTATCTGGAACTGACGCAGGACATTGTGGACGACGCAGAGCAGTCGCTGGGAGTCAAGCTTTCGGCGCACATCTATCTGCTGCTGACCGACCACCTGCATTTTGCAGTGGAGCGCCAGCAAAAGGGTCTTGTGGTGACCAACCGCATCTTCTGGGAAATCAAGCATTTTTATCCCAAGGAGTACGCGGTGGGCCAGCGCGGCCTGCAGAAGGTAAAGGCAAAGCTTGGCATCGAGCTGCCGGACGAAGAGGCAGGCAACATCGCCTTCCATATCGTCAACGCCCGGCAGGACCCGCAGGCCGGCTACGATGCCATGCGGGCAGCGCAGCTGATCGGTGAGCTGTCCAACATTGTCACCTACAGTATGCACTGCCCGGTGAGCACCGAGAGCATCCACTATGCGCGGTTCGTGAGCCACCTGCAGTATTTTGCCGAGCGGTTCTTCTCCGGCAAACTGATGGACAGCGAAGACGACTTTTTGTTCCAGCAGATGCAGCAGAATTATCCGGCAGCGGTGACCTGCGCGGAAAAAATACGCACCTTTGTGCTGCGCAAGTACGGCGTGTTTTTGCCCAACGAGGAAACCGCCTATCTGGCGTTGCATGTGGCGCGGCTGACGAGCGGCAAATAAAATCAGAAAAAGGGGAGAGCTGCCTTGCGGAAGGCGGCTCTCCCTTTGGGTTTTGAAAAAGGGAAGGGGAAAGGAAAAAACAATGGAGATAAGTCTGTTATTGATGCAGCAGATCGCACAGCTGTTCCTCATTCTGATCATGGGCTATGCTGTGGTCAAGGTAGGGCTGCTGAAGGCCAGCGACAGCCGGGTGCTCTCGGTGGTCATGGTGTATCTGGTCACGCCCTGCGTGATCATCAACGCATTCCAGATCGACGATACGCCGGAGATCCGCAAGGGCCTTTTGTACTCCATGGCTATTGCGGCGGCTATCCATGTAGTGCTGCTGGTGCTCAGCGCCCTGCTGAGCCGCCCGCTCAAGCTGGATGCCGTGGAACAGGTGAATGTGATCTACAGCAACGCCGCTGCACTGGTGATCCCGTTGGTCAAGGCTCTGATGGGCGATGCGTATGTCATTTACTCCTGCGCATTCATCATTGTGCAGCTGGTGCTGCTGTGGACCCACGCCAGTTCCCTTTTGCAGGGCAGCAGTGCGCTGGACTGGAAAAAGGTTCTCACCAATATCAACATGATCGCCATTGCAGCCGGTGCACTGCTGTACTGGTTCCGTGTGGTGCTGCCTGCACCGCTGCAGAATACCATGAGCACAGTGGGCAACATGATGGGACCGATGGGCATGCTGCTGGCCGGTATGGCCATTGCAGAAAAGCCGCTGCGGGAGGTGTTCTGCACCCGCCGCAACTATCTGCCCACAGTGCTGCGTCTGGTGGTATGCCCGCTGGTGGTTCTGGTGCTGCTGTGGGTCTGCCATGCATCCAGCTGGGTGGCCGACGGCAAGAACATCCTGATGACGGTCTACCTTGCCGCCATCACCCCTGCCTGTGCTACTGTTACCTCCATGGCTCAGCTCTATGACCGCGATGCGGCGCATTCCAGCGCGCTGTATGTGCTGACCACTCTGCTTTCCATTGTGTCTATGCCGGTAATGATCGGCCTGTTCGATCTGCTGCTGTGATGAGCTGCGCTTATTCCCTCTGCCAAAATACAATAGAAAGGAACCAACCTCAATGAATCAACCCAGAGACAAGGGCCTGAACGGCAACGAAAAGATCGAGCAGGCGGTAGCCGCCCTGCAGCAGGAGCCCACACAGGAACAGCTGGCCCACACCCTTACCGTGATCCGGCGGCGCATAAAGGAGCATGGCCAGCTTGTCGTGGCGGTGGAGCCCAATTTGGGCAGTGAACAGATGCAGCTGCGGGCCATCCGGACGGCCGATGGCGCAAGCTGGTGGTATGCATTCACCAGCTTTGACGAGGAAATGAAGGGAGCCGAGCCGGTGCAGTCCACCTTTCTTGTGGATATGGAAAAGCTGTTTGATGCAGCGCTTGCCGTGCCGGAGATCAGCGGCATCATCCTGAACCCGTGGAACCGCACCATCCAGCTGGATAAGACCCTCATCCGCATTATCAAGGGTGCATGAGTGCGCACCGCAAACCTGCGATACATGGAGGAAACAAAAATGTTCAGACCCATGAGAAGAGCCAGCCGCGCCATCCCGGAAGAAGCTGCAAAGCACCTGCTGCAGCAGTCCCGGCGGGGCGTGCTGGCAGTGAACGGCGACAACGGCTATCCCTTTGCGATCCCGGTAAATTATTACTACGATCAGGAGCACGACAAAATCTACTTCCACGGTGCAAAGTCCGGCCAGAAGGTGGACGCGCTGAAACAGAATGATAAGGTATGCTTTACCGTTTACGGCAACGAACACTTTGAGCCGGGCGACTGGGCACCTTATGTGCAGAGCACCGTGGTGTTTGGCCGCTGCCATCTGATCGACGATGCTGCTGCTACCGAGGCCCGCGTGCGGGAGCTTGGCATGAAGTATTACCCCGGCAAGGAAGAGGTGGAAAAGGAAATTGCGCTGGACATCAAGGCCGTGCAGCTTTACGAGATTACCATTGAACACCTCACCGGCAAACAGATCCAGGAAAAGTAAAAATAAAACAGGGGACTGTTGCAAAATAAAAATGCGATAGCAACTTGCACAAAGAAATAGCACAAAATCAAAAACCCGGAGCCTTTTTTAAGCCGTTTTGGCTGTGAAAAGGTTCCGGGTTTTGTGCATTGGTTTTTCAGAGAGCTATTTTGCAACAGTCCCGTATAGATCAGTTTGCAGGGAAAGGCCCGGCAGTTATCTGTGTTCCGGGCATTTGGGGGCCGCCTTGGTCAGCATCTGCTGGAACTTGCGGGCTGCCGTGTTCAGCGGGCGGTGATGGTCGTACACAAGGCAGATGGAGCGCTGAGGGATGATCTCCTGCAGATGCAGCTGCACGATCTCACCGCGGGCCAGTGCATCCTGTGCCATGGGCTGGGGCAGGAATGCAATGCCCAGTTCACTTTTGACAAGGGTCAGCATCTGGTCGGTGGTGGCAGCCTCGGTATCCGGCTTCAGCACCGCACCGTGATCCAGAAAGAACTGCCGGTAAAAGGCGCGGGTCATGCTTTCGTCGCTCAGGGAGATCAGCGGATAATTGTTCAGCTCCTTCAGCGAAAGGTTCTGGCTGGCAAGGGCAGTAAAGGTCCTGCCGCCCACAAGCACCTCATAAAAGGGCTTCAGCTCCACCATTTTCAGGCCGCTTTCCACCTCGGCAGGGGTGGTGATGATGGCAAAATCCACCTCGCCGTTTTTCACGGCCTGCAAAGCCTGCGGCGTGGAGTGGTTGGAGATGCGCAGGCGGATGCCGGGATAGTCCGTGTGGAAGGCGCGCAGCTTTTCTGCAAGGTAGATGTTCAGCGCAGTTTCGGTAGCGCTGATGCTGATCGCACCGTGTTCCAGCGTGGCGCTGGCGCTCAGCTCTTCTTCTGCATCCTGGATCTGCACCGCCGCAGATGCAATGCGGGAGTAAAGCAGTTCACCCTCCGGGGTAAGGGTAACGCCGCGGTTGGAGCGGATGAACAGTACACAATTCAGCTGGCTTTCCAGCCGGTTCATCGAGTGGGTGATGTTGGGCTGGTTGTTGCCCAGCACCCGCGCGGCTTTGGTGAAATTCTGATATTTCGCGACATAATAAAAGATTTTGTAATATTCCCAGTCCACATACATGGCGGCATGCCCTCTTTCATGTCAATTTTGTATCGTGATCATGTGCAGGATACTTTTTACACATTCTCTGCTTGCTAGTATAATAACACCGCAATCAAAAATTGCAAGAGGGAATTCAAAAGTATAAAGTGGTTTGAACGGAGGCGGTTCTTATGTCTGAGATCAAAAAGGTCGTGCTGGCCTATTCCGGCGGTCTGGATACTTCCATTATCATCCCATGGCTGAAAGAGCATTACAACAACTGCGAGGTCATTGCAGTGTGCGGCAATGTGGGCCAGAAGGGCGAGCTGGAAGGTCTGGAAGAGCGCGCCAAGGCAAGCGGTGCTTCCAAGCTGTACGTAGAAGATCTGACCGATGAATTTGTGGAGGATTACGTCATCCCCACCATGCAGGCCGGGGCCGATTACGAGGGCTATCTGCTGGGCACCAGCTTTGCACGGCCCATTCTGGCAAAGCGTGTGGTGGAGATCGCCCGCGCCGAGGGTGCAGATGCCGTGTGCCACGGCAGCACCGGCAAGGGCAACGATCAGGTGCGCTTTGAACTGGCCATCATGCACTTTGCACCGGACCTGAAGATCATCACTCCGTGGCGTGAGTGGGATATCCAGAGCCGTGACGAAGAGATCGACTATGCCGAGGCACATCACATCCCGCTGAAGATCAACCGCGAGACCAACTACTCCAAGGATAAGAACCTGTGGCACCTGAGCCATGAGGGCCTTGACCTTGAGGACCCGGGCAACGAGCCGCAGTACGATAAGCCGGGCTTTTTGGAGCTGGGTGTCAGCCCCAAGACCGCACCGGACAAGTCCGAGTTCGTGGAGCTGGCATTTGAAAAGGGCGTGCCGGTGAGCCTGAACGGCGAAAAGATGAAGCCCGCCGTCCTCATTGCCAAGCTGAATGAGATCGGCGGCCGCAATGGCATCGGCTTGTACGATGTGGTGGAGAACCGTCTGGTGGGCATGAAGAGCCGCGGTGTGTACGAGACGCCCGGCGGTACCATCCTCTATAAGGCTCATGAGGTGCTGGAAACTCTGACTCTGGATAAGCTCACTGCCCACAAAAAGCGCGAGCTGGCCATCACATTTGGTGAACTGGTCTATGACGGCCAGTGGTTCAGCCCCCTGCGCAAAGCTCTGAGTGCCTTCGTCACCTCCACGCAGGAAAACGTTACCGGTAAGGTGCGTCTGGAGTTGTACAAGGGCAACATGATCAACGCCGGGGTCTGGTCTCCGTATTCCCTCTACCGTGAGGACATTGCAACTTTTGCCGCAGGCGGCGACTACAAGCAGAGCGATGCCACCGGTTTTATCCGCATCTATGGTCTGCCCACCAAGGTACAGGCTATTGTAAACAACGAAAAAGAAGGTAAATAAGAAGTTATGCTTACCGCAGTTACTGGTATCAATTGGGGCGATGAGGGCAAGGGCCGCGTCATCGATCTGTTAGCCGAACATGCCGATGTTGTTGCCCGCTATCAGGGCGGCAACAATGCCGGCCACACCGTTGTAACGGAGCAGGGCAAGTTCATTCTGAACCTACTGCCCTCCGGCATCCTGCACCCGGACGTTGTCTGTGTACTGGGTGCGGGCATGGTGATCGACCTCGACCATCTGGCCGGAGAAATGGATGCTATTGAGGAGCGCGGCGTAAAGGTAGGCCCAGAAAACCTGAAACTTTCAGATAAGGCCACCATCTCCATGCCGTGGCACAAGGTGCAGGACGGCTTGGAAGAGGACCGCCTTGCCCAGAAGGGTGCGGCCTTTGGTTCTACCCGCCGCGGCATTGCCTACGCCTACAGCGACAAATACCGCAAAAAGACCCTGCGTCTGGGCGATCTGCTGCATCTGGACGAAAAGCGCGTGCAGGACCGCCTGCACATGATCCTGGAATCCAAGAATCTGGAGCTGGGTGGCTGCTATCATCAGGAACCCATGAGCTACGATGCTCTGCTGGAATGGTGCCGGATGCAGGCCGGACAGTTTGCACCGTATATCTGTGATGTGGGTGCATTTTTGCAGCAGGCTCACGACAGCGGCAAGCGCATCGTGCTGGAAGCCCAGCTGGGTGCCATGCGCGATATCGATTACGGTATCTTCCCGTTCACTTCCAGCTCCAACACGCTGGCAGCCTATGCGCCGCTGGGCGCAGGCATTCCGAACTGCCGTCTTGACCATGTGGTGGGCGTGCTGAAAGCCTACTCCACCTGCGTGGGTGCAGGCCCCTTTGCCGCCGAGAACGCCATGAGCGAGGATTGGAATGAACAGCTGCGCAAGGCAGGCGGCGAGTATGGTGCGGCCACCGGCCGTCCGCGCCGTGTCGGCCCCTTCGACTGTGTGGCCAGCCGCTACGGCCTTACCTGTCAGGGCGCAGACAAGATCGCCCTGACAAAGCTGGATGTGCTCAGCAGCATGAAAGAGATCCCGGTGATCACCGGTTACACATTGGATGGCGTGCAAGTCCCCAGCTTCGACCCGCTGTCCGACCTTGACCGTGTAAAGCCGGTGGTCACTATGCTGCCCGGCTGGAACAAGGATATCTCCGGCTGCAAGAGCTGGGATGAGCTGCCCAAAGAGGCCAAGGCTTACGTGGAATTTCTGGAAAAGCAGCTGGGCCATGAGATCCAGTTCGTCTCCACCGGAGCCGAGCGCGAGAAGTTCGTGCTGAAAGGAGCATGGCTGTGAGACACTTTATTGAGCCCAACAGCTTTTCTCTGGAAGAGCAGCTGGCCCTTCTGGATCTTGCCGACCGGATGGAGGCCGACCCGGCACCCTATGCCCACCTGTGCGATGGGCGCATTCTGGCCACCCTGTTCTATGAGCCTTCCACCCGCACCCGCCTTTCGTTTGAATCGGCCATGCTGCGGCTGGGCGGCAAGACACTGGGCTTTGCAGGGGCACAGCTTTCTTCCGCCAGCAAGGGCGAGACGGTGGAGGACACCGCCCGCGTGGTGAGCAATTACGCCGATGTGATCGCCATGCGCCACCCCAAAGAGGGCGCACCGCTGCGGGCATCCCTTTCTGCACGTGTGCCGGTGATCAATGCAGGCGACGGTGGGCACGCGCATCCCAGCCAGACCATGATCGACCTCATGACGATCCGCCAGCGCAAGGGGCGGCTGGATCATTTGACGATCGGCTTCTGCGGCGACCTCAAGTTTGGCCGCACGGTCCACTCCCTGACCGCTGCGCTGAGCCAGTTTGAGGGCAACCGGTTCGTGTTCATCTCGCCGGAAGATCTGCGCCTGCCGCAGTATGTGAAGAATGAATCGCTGGAGCCGACCCATCAGATCTATAAGGAAACGGCTGACCTTGAAGCCGAGCTGCCGCATCTGGATGTGCTGTACATGACTCGTATCCAGCAGGAGCGCTTTTTCAACGAGGAAGAATACCTGCGCCTGAAAGGCTGCTACCAGCTGGACGAAGCGCTGCTGCAGAAGGCACCGCAGGATATGCCGGTGCTGCATCCGCTGCCCCGCATCGACGAGATCAAAAAGGATGTGGATGACGACCCGCGTGCCGCCTACTTTGATCAAGTGCACAATGGCGTGTATATCCGCATGGCCATCATTCTGGCATTGCTTGATATCCCTGATCCAGTTACCGGCAAAAAGGTGCTGGAAGCATGATATAAACCTCTTCCCCGAATCCTAAAAAGAAAGCCGGGCAGACCGCAGTCTGCCCGGCTTTCTGATATTACTTTAATCCACCACCGGAATGTTCAGCCCGAATTCCAGCGGGCGGAAGCGGGGGCAGACGTTCTCGGTGATGCAGATGACCGAGGCGGCCAGTCGGCTGCCGATTTCGCAGGACTCGGCCAGCGTTTTGCCGTAGGTCAGGCCGATGGTGGTGCCGGCAAAGAAGGCATCGCCTGCGCCGGTGGTGTCGATCACATCCACCTTCTTGGCAGGCACCACGCCGCACTCGCCGTTGGCGCGGGCATATACGGCACCCTGACCGCCCATGGTGATCACCATACTGGGAATGTTGGCGCTGTGCACATTGGCGGCCAGAACCCTGCACATCTCGTCCGGGGCCAGATGGCCGTAATCATCGGAGAACAGCAGCCCGGCTTCCTGCTGGTTGCACACAAAGCAATCGATCTGCTGCAGGAAATCCCGGCGCTCCATGGCAATACTCATGTTGGAAATGGCCGCAAAAACCTTTTTGTTGTACTTTTTGGCGTAGTGCAGCACCTGTTTTACAGTATCTTTTTCCAGATCCAGCTCCAGCGCAATGGCATCGCAGTCGGCAAAGATCTCGTCGCCCTTTTCCTTTAAAAGGCCGGTGAGGGGAGTGGTGTCCGGCCGCTTGGAAATGGCTGCATGCACATCGCCGTCGTTGTCAAAGATGGCCAGCCAGGTGCCCATGCCGTCCGGCACGCGCTGGATGTACTTGGTGTTCACCTTGTGGTTCTCCAGCTTGTTGATCACATCCTGTCCCATGCCGGTGTCGTCCACCAGACTGACAAAGGTAGGGCGCAGCTCTACATTGGCGATATCCTCCACCACGTTGCGGCTCACTCCGCCGTGTACCTGCTCAATGCGGCCGGCATTGCGCCCGCCCGGAATATAGGCGGAAAGGGGATAGCCTTTGATATCCACAAAAACAGCACCGAGCACAACGATTCCCATAGCAAAAAACCTTTCTGAACAAGAAATATTTACGTCTATTATACCGTATTCTGACACAATGCGCCATCCCTTTTGCGCAAAAACTCCGCAAAGGTCAGGCAAGGGCTGTCTGCGCTGTGCGCACCAGATATTCCATGGCCTGCATCGGGTACTGTCCGGCAGCAGTCTCACCGGTCAGCATCACGCTGGCCGCGCCGTCCAGCACGGCGTTGTAAATGTCACTCACCTCGGCACGGGTGGGCACCGCGCGGGTGCACATGCTGTCCAGCATCTGGGTCACTACCATAAAGGGCACGCCTGCAGCCCGGCAGGCGGCGGAAAGCTGCTTCTGGCAGCGGGGCAGCTCCCACAGCGGCATGGCATTGCCAAGGTCTCCGCGGGCAATCACCACCTCATCCACAAGGTGGATGAATTCCGGCAGGGCACGCACACCGGTCATGTTTTCAATTTTGGCAAAGATACGGATATCCGCAGCCCCGGCTTCTTCCAGCGCATGGCGCAGGGCCAGAATATCTGCTTTGCCGCGCACAAAAGGCAGCATCACACCGGTAACACCGCACTGCTTTGCAATTTTCAGGTTCTGCAGGTCTTCCTCCGTCAGGGTAGGCGAGGGCACCGCAAGGCCCGGTGCAGCAATGCTTTTGCGGCTCTGCAGGGTGCCGCCGCGCACCACGGTGCACACAAGGGCTTCCGGCAATGCCTGTGTGACCTGCACCAGAAGCTTGCCGTCGTCCAGCAGAAGCTGCTGTCCGGGCGCAGCCGCCTGTATCAGAGCTGCCGGGCAAGGTACGCCGTCTGCGCCAAGGCGTACAGAGCTGCCCTCAACCAGAGCAACAGGCTCTGCCAGCGTGCCGATGCGCAGTTCCGGCCCCTGCAGGTCGATCAGCAGCTGGCGGATGCCGGCTGCGCGGATCATGGCCAGCCAGTCGGTGTGCGCCGCCAGCGGCCCGTGGGAAAGATTCATGCGGATGCCGGTCATGCCGGCTTCCACCATGTGCTGCAAGATCGCCGGCTGTGCGCAGGCCGGGCCGATGGTACCATAAAAATCCAAGGTTCATTCCCTCGATTCATTTTTTATTTCTAATGTATATTGTAACATGAACTGTCCGGGTTGAAAAGAGCCGGACGCGGGCAGAATAAGGGGATTGAAAAAAAGCGGTAGCAGCCTGCGCGGGGAAATTGCGAAAAATCAAAGACCCGGAACCTTTTGGAGCCGTTTTGGCCCTGAAAAAGTTCCGGGTTTCGTACAATGTTTTTGGAGAGCTGTCTTGCAACAGCTTTTTCGCATGTTCGGATGGAGCGCGTCCGGCAGCTGAACCTTGTGCCGGGGGATATCTTGTTCCGCAAGGTGTTCTGCTATACCCGCAAGGACGGCGATTGCTGGGTGCACTGTGTGGCGCGGGTACCGGTACACCTGCCCGAATAACAAAAGAGGCTGTTGCACATCGTTTTAGCCGAAAGTGCAGCAGCCTCTTTTTGTTGTGGGCAATCAGCCCTCCGATGCAAAAAATTCTTTGGTCAGCCTGACCACTGTGCCGGAAAGCAGCAGCAGCGCGAGCAGGTTCGGAATGCTCATCAGGCCGTTGAAGGTATCGGCAATGCTCCACAGCAGGCCCAGATCCATCGTTGCGCCCAGAATGGACAC
>ERZ773136.1288-NODE-1288-length-25171-cov-12.266802_pt1 | contig 25171 bp, 22 predicted proteins | sample MGYA00580855_ERZ773136 | MGnify/ENA primary metagenome ERZ773136 (study PRJEB29015, sample SAMEA2737860) | human gut metagenome | biome: human gut; feature: human-associated habitat; material: faeces | place: China | collected 2012 ... | reverse complement strand
CTTCATTGCAAACCGAGCAATGTTTGCCTTCGGTCTTGCCGGGTGTGGTGCAGGTGGCCGCAACAGCTTCGTCGATTACTTCCGTATGCCCCTTAGCAGGAATCTCTTCCTGCGGTACAAGCACTTCATTGCAAACCGAGCAATGTTTGCCTTCGGTCTTGCCGGGTGTGGTGCAGGTAGCTGCAACAGCTTCGTCGATGACCTCGGTATGTCCCTTGGCGGGAATAGCCGTGCCGGTGCCTATTTTCTCGCCGCAATCCTTGCAGTAGGTGTCGCCGGTATAGCCGGGCACGGTGCAGGTTGCGTCCTTGGCATTACGAACTTCTGTGTTCTCATGTGCGCAAGTCGTGACGCCCCAGACGCCGCTGACATAGTGGATGGTGTCGCCAGCCTTGGCGTCCTTCGTCTCATAGTAGGTGTCGTCAAGGTTGTGCAGCTTGGCGGCGGTGATGGGGATAGTCACCGCATTATTGCCATTTGCATTATACTGATAGGTTGCGGTTTCCTTGCCGGGTGCGCCCTGCTGAATGTACTTGCCGGTGCCGTTGCTGGAGCAGATATTTGCACCGCCCTTGGTGGTGTAGATGGCGCCAATAGCCGTTACGCTGCCGTTCACATCCATCTTCGCATCAACCAAGTCGTTATTGGAGCGGTTGTATGCCTTACCCGGCGCATAGGCCACGGACTTAAACTTGCAGGGGCCCCAGACGAAGTTGTCGGAGTTCCACTCATCGCTGTCGTAGAAATAGATATTCTTCCCGTTTGCAACCGTCAGGCCAGCGCCCTCGGCAATATTGATCTCAACGCCCGCCAGCAGAGCTGCATCCTGATTGATCGCCACATTTCCGGACTGGATATTGATGGTGATGTTATTCGTGATGGGCAACACATAGCTTGCAGAGTTAACGCTCATGCTTGCAAGCTTTAGCGACAACGTGTTCAATGCCGCTTCGCCGTTTACTGTGAATACAAGGCGGTCCGTCTTTTCATCGTAGTCTTTGGTAAAGCTTCCGGAGACTACTTTGAACATACCGTCGTTGCCAATAAAATTGATGGAGGTGGTATATGTGGTACTCATTGCATAAACGCCGCTGAAAACCTTCTCGTTGGCGCCCGCATTCAGCGTCAGGGGAACTTCGATATTCTGAACGAAATACTGGGAGAAGGGGAAAACCTTGTTACCCATGTTAGAGGAGGCGCTACCACCGCGGAAGTCTGCGATTTGATAGAACTCATATACGGTTGCGCCGGATTCCGCCAGCACAGAACCGCTGCCAGAGATAAAGCCCCATGCATAGAGATTTCCGCCGTTCTTCACCGTGATAGAGCTGTTATCCGCCATTTTAATATAGCCATAATCGCCCACAGGACGACCCTGCTGGCTACCAGCAGCGGCAAAATATCTGCCGCCCAGGCTGATGGCACCATTGACGGTGATAGAAGTGCCCTCACTCATCGTCAGCGTCCGGAATGCCTTAGATGCTGGAGTTGTCCGAATTGCTGCGGGAGCATTTGTATACAAAGTCCCAGCTGCATCAAAGGGAATCAGCAATGTAATACCCGTCGGGATGGTATAATTACCGCTGATTGAGCCATCGGTAGCCAAGGTAATCTTGGACTGTTTATTTGCCTGCGCATAAGCAACCGCTTCGTTCAGGTCTGCAAACCGCTGACCGCCGGTCTCAAAAAGCGCAACGGATTTGCTTGCAAATTTTGCCGTAATGGTGCAGTCGCTTTCAATATTCAGCGCTGTGCTTGCGGCAGTTGCTATGCACTTGCCGGTGGTCAGGTTGTACCAGCCAAGGAACTGATATCCCTCTGCCGGAGTAGCCACTACCTGATAAGCAGTCATGGAGCTTTGCGTGTTGCTGTATTCCTCTGTGATTGCTTTACCATCTACGGTGTAGTTGCCGTTTTCGGCAGGCACAAAGGTCGTGGTCGCTGTTGCATCTGAGACCAGTGCAACATTAGTCATGGCGATTTTTGTAGCTGTGGTGCTGCCGGATTTGATATAAACCGTGATGGTTTCACCGGCGGCAAGCTCTTTGCTGAAGCTGCCGTTTGTCGTGACAGCACTTCCATCTACCGTAATCGTGCCGCTATTCTGCTCAATAGCATAATTGAATGACAGTGTGGCTTTCGTAGCTTTGTTGTTTTTGATGGTTAGAGTGGAATTGTAGTGCGTGTCGCTACAGGTTCCTCCGACTGAGACAACTGAACCAGTGATTGTTGTGCCTGTTGCACTCCACGCATCGTCTGCATCACCAGAAAAGCTCAGACCGATGTTGGTATCGCTCAGGCCTGTCACTGTACCACTGGTTGCCGCAAATGCAGGCAGCGTAATGACGGGCAGCAAAGCCAGCACCATAACTGCCACCAGCAGCAGAGATAGGAACCGTTTGGATATTCGTTGAATCATGATTGTTTTCTCCTTCTCGGTTTCGTTTTTGTTGTTTTCATTTCAGCGTAAATACTTGCGCCGAGGAGTAATGTAATGAGTGCCCACAGATGTGCCCGATGGAACAGTCCGGAAATATCCGACTCGCGGAAGAACTCGATGATAAACCGAAATGCTCCATAGCACATCATGTAGACCGGGTAAGCGCGTCCCTGCAGCCGTTCTTTCCAAATTTGCGGACACAAGACGGCAAGCAGGATCAGGTAAAACACGATCTCCGCTTCACGCGTTGGGAAGCGTATCCCGTTTGTCCCCGGAATCGGAAGCCCACGGCAGCAGCCTGACAAAATGCAATTGATCCGGGCGCACATGACCGTAAAGACCATGCAAGGGGTAAAAACATCAAAGACTTCCTTGGGCGGTCTCTTTGAAATTTTTGCACCGAGCCAATACGCCAGCGGCATCAGGAACATGCCGCCGAACAGGCTCATGTTTCCAAGGCTGGCTTTGTCAAAGCCGGTTTCGAGGAAAGCAAACGCCTTCACCGTCAGCACGCCGTAGACCGTATGTGCAATCGCAATCATGATTGCTACATACCATGCCATATTCAGCCGTTTCCGCAGCAGCGCGAGCCATACAGAGGTAAATGCTGCGCCGACCGACAATAGGATCAGCAGCGGTATTTTATCCTGCAATAGAATCACCGCCTTTCGCCGAAGCCAAAAAACGGAGAGTCATCGCCTTCGGTGATTTGAATATGCCGTTCGAGCTGATCTTCGGAGAAACGATTCTTTATAAAATGTGCCGGTGTGCCGCCTACAATGGTGTATGGCGCAACATCCTTTGTTACAACACTGCCTGCCGCCACAATGGCATCTGCACCGATGTGCACACCTTTTAATATAATTGCTCCTGCTCCGATCCACGCCCCTTTTCCAATCACTACATCCTGATCATCTTCTGCGGTCTTATCCGCATCTGTCAGTTCGATGATGTGCTTACCGATGACGTCCTTACGGTGGTCCCCTGTAATGATCGTGACACCGGGGCCAAACAAGGCATAATCCTCTATGTAGATTTGCGCCCGTGTTGTCCAGAAACGTGCATTCACTCCAATAGAGGCATGGTTTCCAATATGAATGTTCGATAGAGGGAAGAAATCGCCGCCCGATTCAATGTGCGAATCTTTGCCGCACTCAGCAAATGAGTGCTTGATATCCGGCTCAACAATTGCGTGGTATAAAACGGCCTTTAATTTACGAATGACTCGGTATATCACGATTTCTTCACCTCTTTCTCTCCAGTATCGATGTATTCCGTGAATGGTCGGTGCAAATCACATCTCACATAGTGATGATGACCATACTGCTCGTCCGGCGGTATTCCGCCTCGCCAGTCTCCGTATTTCTGCGTAAGATAGGCATCATACTGAGCCGGAACGCGAACCGAAATCCCCTCAAACTTCATCCAAACCCCGTTGCCATATTGCTCTTTTGGCGCGTATTCCAATGGAGAAGTTGAATTGGCATGATTGCACCAGATATTACTGTCATCTGTAGAAAACGAGGAAATATAGTTATCAAACGCCGCCGTTTCCGCAGCGGTATCGTGCTTATACCCAAAAAGGCGGAAGAGCAGCCAGTACCAATTCGTCCGTACCATACCGATGTTTTGCGGTGACAAACGGTTATAATTCAGTCTGACACGCCGCGCCGCCTCAAAGATCGCCCGTTTTTTTCGGAACATTTGGTGTTCGCGCTCAGTGCGCCATTGTCCATCCAACGGGAATATATCAATGAACACCCCCTGGTTGATTTTCAGGTGATCCGTCATCATCTCTATGTAGGTTGTTCTGCTGTCGCGCAGTTTGCTTCCGAGGAGATAGTATTGTGGTTCTGAATGATAGTTCTGTAAGAAGCACCATTCCGGCAATATTCTGGGAGCTTCCCTACAGAAAATTTCGTAGTCCTTTCTCGGAAGTGCAACATCAATGTCATCATCCCACGGAATGAAACCGCCATACTTCGCTGCACCGAGTGCGCTGCCGCAGACGAGATAGTAGGTTAGATTCAACTGTTCACATACAGATAAGAACTGTTGCAAAAGTCCGAACTCGATTTCTTGCAGTTCAGTCAATGGGGTTCACCTCGTTTCTACTTCTTCTTTCCGAATCTCAGTAATCTGAAAAGCACATATATTGCAATCGTGTTCTCAGAGTGCAAGGCAAAATGCAAAACTCTTCGTTTATAACCGGATGGCTTTTCCGAAGCAACGGCAGCACGGTATAACGCCGTCTGACGAAATTGACGCCACCACTTTTTGAATTCCGCATAGTTTCTATCGATGATAAACGGATTGGCAATAATGATAATGCTCGCGTCGAACGCCCATCGGGATAATGTCCTGTCGGCAATTGGAAAGGGAAAACGCCCTTTTTCAGACATGACCTTGAAGGTCTTTTCGTATGGCTGCGTGTAATCCCTTGAGGAGAACATGGCTGATCCCTGTGCAATGGTATAATGGTAACCGGCATCCTTACTGAAGCAAATCGACCGGCAATGCTGCAGATACTGAAAAACAAACAGCATATCTTCGCCGATAGACAGCTCCGGCAGGAACACGATATGCTCTCTGCGAAGCGTCTGTAGAGAAAAGAGCTTGTTACAGACGGAAAAAGCAATTCCATATCTAAGCTGCCCGCAAAAATATGAATCGACCCAGTTACCATCCAATGTAAAGGTTTCAGGCATAGGATTTAGCGCGGAACCGTTGCGGTCACTGCGAACGACATCGATCACAGGGAGCACGCCGGGACTGTACAGCGTGTGCAATGTCTCCAGATAATTTGCCGATACCGTATCATCACTATCAATAAAGCAAAGCAGTTCCCCTGAAGCGGCTGCTATTCCTGTATTCCGTGCAGAACTGACCCCGGCATTTTCCTGACGAATTAGATGGATACGAGCATCTTGAGCAGCTTTTGCTGCCACGATTTCTGCCGTTTCATCTCTGGAGCCATCGTCAATGATCAGCAATTCGAAATCTGAATAGGTCTGCCGCAAAACCGAGTCTATACATTTTCCGATCACACCTGCGGCATTATAAGCTGGTACAACAATACTAATCATTTGGGGAACTCCTATCACCGTTGTAACAGCCGGTCATATACCTGTTTGATATGTTGATCTACCTGTTCATCGGAAAATTTGCTGTAATCTACTTGTTTTGCACTTTGCTTTATTTCGGCACGATATTTATCATCGCCCATCTTTCGAAGTCCGGAAGCGAGCGCATCTACTGAAAACGGCGCAATCATTAACCCATTCTTTCCGTTTTCGATGATCTCGCCGTTTCCGCCTACATCCGACACAAGGCACGGCAGCTTTGCTGCGCATGCTTCCAAAATAGAAATGGAGAGATTTTCATGCAAAGAAGGGGAAAGAAAGAAATCGGAAGCATTCAGATATTTTTGAACCTGTTCTTGTTGACCGGTGAAAATCACTTGCTGCGCGTGCCGCAGCGCGGAACATTCAGCCTGCATCTCCCGCAGATAATCGCCATCCCCCACGACCAATAGGCAAAGCTCCGGCGGCCAACTCGTATCCAGCTGCTTCAACGCATCGACCAAGTAAGCCAGTCCCTTTTCCTTCGTGACCCTGCCGACATAGATGCCGATTCTTGCATTACCCGGAAGGTTCAATTCCGTGCGCAACGCGCGCTTTTCTTCTGCACTGCAATCAGGGTATTGGGGCATGCGGTTATACACAAACGGAAGCATTTTCTTCTTGTATCGTCGAAATACATCACGCTGTGACGCCCGCTCATAGACGCAGGAAACGCCATCCGATAAGCCAAAGATTATGGGCTCCACCACATGTCTGCATATCCAGCGCTTTATCGGCGAGTAGTACACCAAATCGCTGAACATACCATGAACGGTCACAAGGACCTTCCCGCGACCGGAAAGTTTTGCGCCGAGAACAGCATTTAGACTTTCCATTCCTGCGCCCCGGATGTGGACGATATCCGGATCCGCTTCGCGAATGGCGTTACGGTAAAAACGGATATCCGAAAGGCTGATCCCACAGTGGCAGTTGTTCAGCACCACAGGAACGAATTCGTAATAATCCGACAGCGCTTTCCGGCTGCTCAGTGCTTCATATTCTGTTTTCAATCCGCCATCGCTGGCAGTCATCACATACTGCTGAACAACTCGGGCCCTTCGCATGTCAAGCATCCTCGTTAAAGTTCATTCTGATTATTTTCTCTGCTATGGCAGATGCCAAGAGGTTTTCTGCGGCATATTGCAGAAATTGCATATGCCTTTTTTCTGTTTCTTCCTTTGGCGCGGAAATAGCCGCCTTTAAGGCAGCACAAATGGCATAAGGGATATTTTTGTTTTGGTCAACGGCATACAAAAAATCCCGATAGCACTTCGGCATGCCATCCAGGAGAAAGGCAACCGTTGGTTTTCCGCTCAAAAGATACTCTATATCCTTGGAAGGGAAAGAGTATTTCGTATATTCCTCGTTGTTCGGTCGAGGATTCACAAGCACTGCGGCGGAAGAAATGTATTCCTTCACCTTTTCAGGCGATACTTGCCCCGGAAGAATGATTCTCGGATCTTCTATGGCACACTTTTGCAGATATTCCGCCGCATCACCGTTCCCACATAAAATCAAACGATAATTGTTGTCTTTCAGCAAGGAAAACGCTTCTACCAAAGAGCAGATACCGAATCTGAAATACAATTTACCGGCATATACAATATTGACTGTTTCTCCGTAAGCAGTGTGGACAGGGCCCTTTGGAATCGAATCCACGATTCCCTCGGCAACAGCATATGGCCGGTCCGTCAACCGCAACGCTTTTGCCATAGCTTCTGTCAGTACAACAGATGTATCAACTGACTTAATATGTTTCTGGATTGATTTGATATCGAATTGCTTAAAGAAGTCATAGAGAAAACCTCTTTTGGCTTCGAGATTCATATATTGCGGAAGATCGGGAGCAATAAGGCAGATTCTTATTTTCGGGTTCAGTTTTTTTGCGTAGGCTGCTGCCGCTAAAAACGGATCGTGAGCGCTGTATACAACAATTAGCTTTTCTCCGTTTCCATCGAGGGCGAATCCACGAACTGCCTTTTTCAAAGCGCGTGCCCTGGACAGATTGCGAATGCCCCAAATATTGTTAAACAGGACATACTTGCATAAATGCTGTGGGACAGCGAATCCAAAAAAATACAAACTGCGGCTCTGATTCGGATAATGTCCGATAAAAGGTGCGGAGATTACTTGGGTGTTTGCTGCCTCTTTCAAGCCGCGAATCAGCTTCAGCTGCATTTGATTTGCTGAGAATTCTACACTTTTCTTTGCCTGAGCAATCACTTCGACTTCATTCTCTTTTGCAAAAACACCGCACAAAAGCAAAATGTGACGTTCAGCCTTCATAAGCGTTCTCCTGAGCCGAGGACGAATTTCTGAGCTTTGACGAATTTCTGAGCTTTTTATATTTTTTTAAGCCTGCACGAATATACGTCCGAAGATAATGGATACTCTGCCATATTGGCATATGTAACTGATTACGATATATTTTCCACCGCATTTTCAGACTCTTCAGTTTGCTATAGGATCTGGAGCCTTCCCGAAGACACCATTTGACAAGCACCTCATTGCAGCCAACAGCCGTGCAACCTTCTTTCAGCAGTGTTAGCCACAAAGAATAATCTTCATGGTAAAAGTCTACGTCAAAGGGATGACTTTGAGCTAATGCCGCAGAAAGAAGCACTGTAGAACAACCGATAACATTCTCACAGAGCAATTCTTCATAACTCGTATGCTCCGGGACACAATAATCAGCACGTACTTTATCTCCATCCAAATTTACAAGCGCATACGCTGTATAGCACAAATCAGCCCCTGTTTTTGTTATCAACTTCAACTGCCTGTCGAGTTTTTCGGGGCACCATATATCATCACTATCAATAAATGCCACGTACGCTCCTTTGCACTGTTGAATCCCTTTGTTGCGAGAAGCAGCCGCTCCTTGGTTAACACGAGAAGACACAACGCTGATTCGCAAATCTTCTGCACTAATTTTCTTGGCTATTGATAGTGTGTTGTCCGTCGAAGCATCATCAATAATCAGCAGTTGCCAATCGGTAAAGGTCTGATGAATAACGGAAAGCACCGCTCTCATCAGTGTGCTCTCTGCATTATATGCTGGCATAATCACAGACACAGTCGGTGCATTATTCATTTATCTTGCTCCTTCGTGTGTAAAAATCAATGACACCGTTTTTATAATGCACTTGACATCCATAAGCACAGACCGGTGCTCTATATACTCCATATCGTAGATAATTTTTTCTTCCGGCTTCAGAGAATATCCGCCATTCACCTGAGCATATCCAGTCAGGCCAGGAACAACTATTAACCGGTTGGAGAAACCGGGAATGTATTTTTCAAATTCTCCGTAGAAATAAGCACGCTCCGGCCGCGGGCCGACGAAACTCATGTCGCCGCGCAGGATGTTATAGAACTGAGGAAGCTCGTCCAGCCGGGTGCGTCTGAGAATTTGGCCGAAGTGTGTGCATCTTGGATCCTGTTCATCTGCCCACTGCGGGCCGTTCACCTCCGCATCAAGTCGCATTGACCTGAATTTATAGATTATAAACGGCTTCCCGTGGAGGCCGAGCCGCTCCTGCTTAAAAATTGGGGAACCCGGCGAGTCCAACGTAACGAGCAATGCAATGATCAGCATTGGGATTGCCAGAATCAGTAGTCCCAAGGAAGAACATACTATGTCAAAAGCACGCTTCGTTATCAGGTACAGCTTCTTTTGTTCCAATACAGGTTTTGCTATTTGAATGATCACATCGGCAGAGCTCTCCTCTGCCAAACAGCCGGTCGCTGTCGTCGCCACATATCCCACCTCCCTATTTAATATCTATCTCTTATCTCTCCCTCTCCGCAAAACCCCAGCATTTCAGCCGGAAGCCGCATCAGCGGAGTTTTCGTGGAGTTTGCCACTCCACTAAAAAGCGAAGAAAAAGCCTTGCTATGCAAGGCTTTTCCCGTTTTTATGATATTCACTTACACTAGTTTTGACTGCGTAGATCATAGACCCACTACCTTCAATTTCTGCATATTATCCCGTTTCAGTTCCAGCGAAGCGTGCACATACCGGTCCAACGTGATCGTCACAGAGGCATGTCCTAATATTTCTGACAATGATTTAACTTCAAATCCGACCTCAACAGCTCGCGTCGCAAATGTGTGGCGCAGCGTATGAAAATGCACGCCCTCCAGGCCGCATGCCTGCGTGTACTTTTCCAATCGATACTGCAATGTCCGCGGCTCCATGAACGCTTCCGTTCCGGTCAGAACATACGCAGCTGAACTTTGCGGTTTCATGCGCCTGCAAAGCCCGGTTGCGTATTCCGTCATAGGGATCGTTCGCACGGAGGTATCGCTTTTGGGCGGACCAATCACAATCCTTGTTCGAGCACCTTGCGATACGCTGGTATCATGCAGCCTTTGCAGGGTCTTTGCAATTCGGATAGCTTTATCGTTTGTAGAAACACTTTCCCACTGCAGTGCACAGAGTTCACCAATTCGTATGCCTGTACATAGCGCCAGCAAGATACCAAATCGGCACGAATCCAGATCCTCATGTAGATAGGCAACGAGGCGCGCCTGCTCTTCTCTGGACAAAACGCGCATCTCCTTCTTGCCAATCTTCGGATAGTTGATCTCCACCGCGGGAAATGAGCCTGCAAACTTCGAGGAAGCGAACTTCAAAATGCCATGCAGCACGACTAGAATATCATGCACCGTCTTCGGCGCCAGCTCATCTTCAAACTGTAACTCTTTGATAAAGTCATCCATCAGCTCTGTGGTAAATCCCAACGGGCAGCACTCGCCCAGCTTTGGCATGATGTGCTTATTGACTACGGTGCTATATTTAATATACGTCGATTCTTTCACCGTGCATTTCTTTGTATGTAGCCATCCCAGGCAATAACTGGAGAACGGTTTTTGCGTTGTGGCCGTCGGTAAGAGAGCTCCATTTTCCAAAGCCGCTTTGTGCTTTGCGGCTTTCACTTTGGCTTCCCGATATGTTTTCCCATAGCAGTAGCCATATTTGATTTTCCCCGATAGTTCTCGACCCTTGATATACCGAGCCTCCCAGCGACCGTCCCGCCGTCTGAAGATATTCTCACCCTTTGCCATTTTGTAATTCCTCCTTGTGCAGTGATTATGTTGGGTGTGGATCTTATTTTAATTTCATCCAGACTGCTGGGATGACTGCGCTGAACTTTAAGTCAACGGAATTCTCCGCAAAAAATTAACGTAAGTTGACAAAAACGTACTTTTTTCTTCCATTTCTTTGTTGATTCAATTGCATTTGAATATGCAATGTGCTATAATACGGAAAAATAACTATGTTTTGCGTTACACGTGGAGTGGCAAACTCCACGAAAATACAACTTCGGCTCAGTCCGTAAAATGGAGTACATTAGAAGCCCATTTGCTTTCTTCACCAAAAATCATCAGCGCATTTCGTTCTAATGATATGTTTCGTCTGCGTTATCCACGCATTTCCATTATAAAGAAATTAATTCCATATTTCAAGACTGAAATGAATTATTCATCCAGAAAGAGGCAACACGAATTCAACGAATATACGTGAATCTAACGATTACTGCTACACTTGTGACAAAAAAAGCCTACATAAAATGAAAATCCCGCTGCGGAATTTCTCCGCAGCGGGATCGATTTATGTGTTGAAATGCCTGAAAAGCCTTGTATCAAGCGGTTTTCGGGCATAGAAAAACGCCACCGTAATTCTATCGAAATTACGGTGGACTTATGGTCCGAGTGACAGGGTTCGAACCTGCGGCCTGATGGTCCCAAACCACCCGCGCTACCAACTGCGCTACACCCGGATATGAAATTTCACAATTCGCGTAAAATAAAGTTTAACACATTCTTTAGAAATGCGCAATGGTTTTCTACGTTGCAGTTTTGGGGCGTGTGTGGTATGCTCTAAACGCAAAATCATGATCCGTTATGACAGGAGTATCCACTTATGAGAATGCGAAAAAAGCCCAACCTCGTCCCGCGCATGGAGCGCTGCGCGGCTACATTGATCACCGACCCCGAAGCGCTGCGCGGTCACTGGCTGGAGCACTTCCCTGGCCATCAGGCGCTGCATCTGGAGCTCGGCTGCGGCAAGGGTCGCTTCACGGCGGACACCGCAGCGCAAAGCCCGGACATCTTCCTCGCAGCGATTGAAAAAGTTCCGGATGCCATGGTCGTCGGCATGGAGCGCGTGACGGAGCGCGGGCTCGAAAACGTGCGTTTTCTTGACAGGGACGCTATCAACCTGCTCGACATATTCGCCCCCGGCGAGGTTTCACGCATCTACATCAACTTCCCCGACCCGTGGAAAAAATCCCGCCAACACAAGCGCCGCCTGACCTACGCGGGCTTTCTGGCACTGTACGCAAACGTGCTGCCGCTCGGTGGTGAGATCTGGTTCAAGACCGATAATGACCCGCTGTTTTCCTTCTCTCTCGAGCAATTTGAGCAGGAGGGCTGGGAGCTGCGCGAGGTCACGCACGACCTGCACGTCAACGGCCCCGTTGGCGTCATGACCGACTATGAGGCAAAATTCTACGATCAGGGCATCACGATCAACCGCTGCGTGGCGGTGAAAACGGAGGACACGAAATGCGACTTGTATCCTGGAACGTCAACGGGCTGCGCGCCTGTGTGACCAAAGGCTTTGCGGACACGTTCCGCGCGCTGGATGCGGACATTTTCTGCCTGCAGGAGACAAAGCTCCAGCCCGGGCAGATCACGCTTGACCTGCCGGGCTACCACCAGTACTGGTGCAGCGCCGAGAAAAAGGGCTACTCCGGCACTGCCGTCTTTACGAAGGCCGAGCCGCTCGACGTGCAGTATAATCTCGGCCTGCCGCAGCACGATATCGAGGGCCGCGTGATCACGGCCGAATACCCGGAATTCTACCTCGTGTGCGTCTACACGCCGAACGCCCAGGACGGCCTGCGCCGGCTGGAATACCGGATGCACTGGGACGATGCGTTCCGCGAGTTTGTCTGCTCGCTCGACCGGCACAAGCCAGTCGTCATCTGCGGGGACATGAACGTTGCCGCGACGGAGATCGACCTGAAAAACCCGAAGCGCAACGTCGGCAACCCCGGCTTCAGCCCCGAGGAGCGCGCAAAGTTCCAGGAGCTGCTGCATGCCGGCTTCACGGACACGTTCCGTGCCCTGCACCCGGACGAGACGGACGCCTACTCGTGGTGGAGCTACCGCTTCCACGCGCGGGAGAACAACGCCGGCTGGCGCATCGACTACTTTCTGTGCTCGGACCGCGCGGCAGAAAAGGTCGAGACAGCCAGCATCCTTTCCGACATTTACGGCAGCGACCACTGCCCCGTGGAGCTCGAGATCACATGGTGAAGATCGGTAATGTCGAGATCCGCGGCCCGCTCACGCTCGCGCCCATGGCGGGCGTGACCGACGCGCCATTTCGCGCGCTGTGCCGCGCACAGGGTGCTGCCCTCACCTGCACGGAAATGGTGAGCGCCAAAGCGCTGGTCTATCACGATGAAAAAACGAAGCAGCTGCTCTGGTCGCCGCCGGACGAACATCCAGCCGCCGTGCAGATCTTCGGTCACGAGCCGGAAGTCATGGCCGAGGCCGCGCCCATGGCGCTGGCATACTCCGGCGCGGACATTCTGGACATCAACATGGGCTGCCCGGTGGGCAAGGTCATCCGCAGCGGCGACGGTTCGGCGCTCATGCGCGACCCCGAGCTCGCCGGACGCATCATTGAAGCGGTCGTCAAGGCCGTGGACGTGCCCGTGACCGTAAAATTCCGCAAGGGCTGGGACGGTGGAAACGTCAACGCCGTGGCCTTCGCGCAGATGTGCCAGCAGGCGGGTGCAGCAGCCATCGCCGTGCATGGGCGCACGCGCGTGCAGATGTATGCCGGCCGCGCCGATTGGGACATCATCCGCGACGTCAAGCGCGCCGTGACCATCCCCGTCATCGCCAACGGCGACATTTTTTCCGGCGCGGACGCAGCGCACATCCTGCGCTATACCGGCGCCGATCTCGCCATGATCGGCCGCGGCAGCTTCGGCGATCCGTGGCTGTTCGCGCGCGGCAATGCCGCCATCGCGGGCGAGCCGGAACCGCCCCTGCCGCCGCTGCGAGAACGGATCGAGGCGGCGCTGCATCAGATCGAATTTGCCGCCGAGATCAAGGGCGAGCGGCTGGCATGTCTCGAGGCGCGCAGCCAGTTTTGTTGGTATCTGCGCGGCGTACCACACGCCAATGTCTACAAGCAGGAGGTCGTGCATGTGGAGACACTCGACGACCTGCGGCGCATCACGCGCGCCGTCCAGCGTGACTTGCGGGACTGACCGCAGAAAGGCAAGGAAACCATGGACCGGGACGAGGAACGGCGCATCATCGCTCAGGTGTGCGCCGGGGACACCAACGCCTTCGAGGCGCTGGTCGTCGCCTACCAGAAACAAGTGTATAACCTCGCCCTGCGCACCGTCGGCAGCGAGGAGGATGCCGCCGACATGACGCAGGAGGTGTTCCTGCGCGCCTACCGGGCGCTGGGCACTTTCCGCGGCGAGAGCAAGTTTTCCGTCTGGCTCTACCGGCTGACGACGAATGTGTGCATCGACTTTCTGCGCAGCCGCCGACGGCACCCGACCGTGTCGCTCACTGCATCCGAGGACGACGACGAGCAGCCGCAGTTCGACCTCCCTGCCGACGAGCGTACGAGTCCCGAGCAGCAGCTGACGCGCAGCGAGATGCGCCGCGCCGTCGCGCGCGGGCTCGACAGTCTGCCGGACGATGCGCGCAAGATCCTCATCCTGCGCGAGCTCAACGGCCTGTCCTATGCCGAGATCGGCAAGGTGCTGCATCTCGAGGCCGGCACAGTAAAATCGCGCCTGTTCCGCGCGCGGAGAAAGCTTTGTGATTTTCTGCTCGCCGACGGGAACCTTCCCGACCAGTATGCGTCAAAGCAGACAAAGGGAGGTGCAGACGAATGAGCAGCTGCATGCGTTACCAGCAGCAGATCAGTCAGATGCTCGACGGCGAGCTGCCGGCCGAGCAGGTGCAGACACTGCGCGCACATCTGCGCACCTGCCCTGACTGCCGGCATGTTTATGACGACTTTCTGTCCCTGCAGACTGCCGTGCGGGACGCGGCCGCCGAGCCTCCCGCCGACCTGGCCGCACGCATCATGCAGCAGGTGCGCCGGGAGCCTGTACCGATGGCGCCGCGCACCGCCACCCCGACATGTCCGGTGCGGCATACGCAGCCCGCATCCATCCGGAAAGCGCCGGCCAAACCGGCCGCACGAAAGCACCCGGTCTCCGGCCGCACATCTCCCCTGCTGCCAATCTCAGTGATGGCGGCGTGTCTCGCGCTCATCCTCGGCGCAACGCTCTGGTTCACACCGCGCAGAAACCCGTCGAGCAGCGCCGGCACCGCGCTCGACAGCAGCCGGATACCGACCGCGACCGCCTCTCCGTCCATCAATGACGAGGCAAAGGGAGACCAAAAGCAGGATGCCCTCCCCACCGCGGAAAGCGAATCGGTGCTTGACGACAGCGTTAGCAGTCTGCTCTTCTCCGTTCCGGCGGAAGACAGCGCCGACAGTACAGTGCTGCACATCTCCGACCGGAAGACCATCGAAGAGTTGTCCGCGCTTCTGGTGCGCACGCACCCAGCTCAACCGGTCGACGCCGGGCAGGCGCCGCTGTGCGTGCTGGAAGAGACCAACGCCGACGGCACGACCACGCGCGTGACCGTCTGGCGCGACGGAAAAGACGTGATCTTCTCCAGCAGCGCGGATGCGCAGTCCTACCGCGTGCCCGGCGCCGCTGCCGAGTTTTGCCGGCTGACAGGTCTGCCAGCAAACTGAACACATTGGAGCTTTTGGCCCGACAGGCGAACGCCTGCCGGGCTTTTTCACGCCATTTTTCAATGATTTTCTATAAAACAGCATCAAAAAACCTCAATTTTTGAACATCCCTGGCAACCATTTACTTGAAATATGCGAAAACGTGTGATATAATTTATACTGTTTGTTTGTGCCTTGCCATTTTCGTAACAAGCAGATGTATTTCTTAACAATGTGGTGTCTCTTACCATCAGGAGGATAATGACTCGTGAAACGTATCAAAGTATCAAACAATGTCATCAGAAGAATGCCCCGCTATCTCCGGAAGCTTGACGATCTGAACGCTGCCGGGATCGAGCGTATCTCTTCCGGCGAGCTGGGCCGTCAGATGGGTCTGACCCCCTCGCAGATCCGTCAGGATTTCAGCTGTTTTGGTGAGTTCGGCCAGCAGGGTTACGGCTACAACGTCGTGGCACTGCGCGGCGAGGTCGCCAAGATCCTGGGCATGAACCGCAACTACTCGGCCGTTCTGGTCGGCGTCGGCAATATCGGCCGCGCGCTGGTGGAGAACTTCTGCTTCGAGCAGTACGGCTTCACGCTCAAGGCCGCATTCGACATTAACCCCGACCTCATCGGCAAGGAAATGCACGGTATCGTGGTGCACGACTTCTCCACGCTCGACGACATTCTTGCCGACATCCAGCCGGACGTCGCCGTTCTCTGCGTGCCGAAGGCCATGGCCAACGACGTCGCCAATGAGATCTGCTCCGTCGGTGTGAAGGCCATCTGGAACTTCACGAATACCGAGCTGCAGGTCAAGGACGCCGATCCGATCATCGAAAACATCCACTTCTCGGACAGTCTGCTGGCCCTCGGCTATTACATTGCCGAAAGCCAGGACGAGGCCGAGGCCCGCGCTGCAAAGGCCAAGAAGGCCTGACACGCCGCAAAGGAGGTCCGCCCCTTGAAAATCAAGCGACTGATCTCGTTTCTGCTGACACTGGTGCTGCTCGGCAGTCCGGTGCCCGCTCTGGCGGCCGATGCCGGCAGCCGGCAGGATCCGCTGCTGTCGCGCAGCTATGTCGACAGCTGGTCGTCTGCCGTACTGAGTCATGCCGAGGCCACGGCGCGCTCCGCCGCGCAGGCCGCACTGGACAAAGCCCTGCAGACACATGATAACGCGCTGCACAGCGCTGCCGCCAGGAGCCGCATCTGCACAATCTATGCCGGCAGCACCGTTGCGCTCAAGACCGGCGACTGCTTCACCGTATTGAGCGGGGACGCCGGCGTGACCATTGCGGCCGGCACGCTCGTTGACGTGACCGACGGCGCGGAGGTCGTCTCCGGCATGCTGCACACGGCACACCGCTATATTGCCTGTGAGGATCTGCAGGCCACGATCACCTGCACGCAGACCGTTTCGCTGCTTTTGTCGGCGGGCGCTTCCGTCACCCGCTTTGTGGACGTGCCTGCGGATGCATGGTATGCCGACTACGTGGAATATGCCGCCGTCAACGGACTCATGAGTGGTGTCGGCGACCGGCGCTTCGCGCCCGACGATGTGCTAACGCGCGCCATGTTCGTGACGGTGCTGGGCCAGCTCGCGCAGATCGACGAGGCGGACTATCCCGCCGTCTCTTTCTCCGATGTTGTGCCCGGGAGCTGGTATGCGCCGTTCGTCGCGTGGGCCGCGCAGAAGGACATCGTCAGCGGCACCGGAAACGGGCGCTTCGATCCGGACGCGCCGATCACACGCGAACAGATGGCTTCCATCATTGCCCGCTATGTGCAGAGCACCGGAAAAACGCTCCCAACGATCGCCGATCCTGTTATGTTCAAGGACATGGACGCGGTCTCCGGCTGGGCGCTTGACGGAGTGGAACTCATGCGCATGACCGGCATCATCTCCGGCGACGACCGGGGCTACTTCAACCCGCTTGGCCTTGCCACGCGCGCACAGGCCGCCACCGTTTTCACGCAGCTGCGGGAGGCATTCCTGCACGCGGAAACGTAACTTTTGAAAAAGACAAGATCGGCGGAGCCAGCGGCTCCGCCGATCTGCACAAAGGAGTTTTTCTCATGTCTGATACGATCGCCGCCGTAGCGACCGGCAACGTTCTGTCCGCGATTGGCATCCTGCGCCTGTCCGGCGACGGGACGCTCGCCGTCATCGACCGCGTGTTCCGCCCGGCAAACGGCCGCCCCATGTCAGAGGCGCCGGATCGCAAGCTCGTCTACGGCACCTTCTGCGACACGGATGGCCAGACGCTTGACCTCTGCCTGTGCACCGTCAGCCGCGGCCCGCACAGCTACACCGGTGAGGACACGGCCGAGCTGCAGTGCCACGGCTCCCCGGCCGTGCTGCGCGCCGGGCTGCAGGCGCTGTTCGCCGCCGGGGCACGGCAGGCGCTGGCGGGCGAATTCACGAAGCGTGCCTTCCTCAACGGCCGCATGGATCTCACACAGGCGGAGGCCGTCATCGATCTCATCCACGCCGAGACCGCGCTGGACGCGAAAAATGCCGCCGGGCAGCTCGGCGGCGCGGTGCTGCGGCGCGCGCAGAGCGTATACGATACACTGCAGGACATCGCCAGCCACTATCACGCCGTGATCGACTACCCGGATGAGGACATCCCGGACTTTCAGCTCAGCGCCTACGAGGCCACGGTGACCGGCTGCATCGACCAGCTCCAGCGCCTGCTGGACACGTTTTCCCGGGCGAATGTGCTCCACGGCGGCGTGCCGGCCGTGATCCTTGGCCGCCCGAACGCGGGCAAATCCTCCCTGCTCAACGCCCTGCTCGGCTATGAGCGCGCCATCGTGACGGACGTACCCGGCACGACCCGCGACACGATTGACGCGCGCGTTACGCTCGGCGGCGTACTTCTGCGCCTGACCGACACCGCCGGGCTGCGCGGAACATCCGATCCCGTGGAGGCCATCGGCGTACACCGGGCGCTGGACGCGGCGGCGGACGCAGCGCTTGCCATTGCGGTGTTTGACGCGGCGCGCCCGCTGGGTGATGACGACCGACAGGTCATCGCCGCTGCGCAGAGAGCCTCCGTGCGCATCGCAGTGCTCAACAAAGCCGACTTGCCCGCCGCCGTGCATCCGGACGCGCTGGCAGCATCGTTCGATACCGTATGCGTGCTCTCGGCAAAAGAACGCACGGGGCTCGAAGCGCTCGAGCAGGCAGTGGCGGAGCACTTCCCCGCCCCGGACGCACCGGCCGGCGAGATCCTAACGAACGCCCGCCACGCCGAGGCCATCGGCCGCGCGCTGGAATCACTGCGCGCCGCGCGCGAGGCGATGCTGCTGGGCGTGACGCCCGACGCTGTGCTCACGGAGGCCGAGGAAGCCATGGCCGCCATCGGCGAGCTGACGGGTGCCTCCATCCGCGAGGACATTACGAACCGCATCTTCGCGCGCTTTTGCGTGGGCAAATAAATCGAGACAGCAAAAGACCGCCGGTTTTCCGACCGACGGCCTTTTGCTATGCAGTTTCAGCGGAACACAATGCCGTTGCGCTCCGAGGTGCGCAGGAGCACGATGCCGAGCACCAGCGCCAGCCCCTCATAGATACCCATCGTCAGCCAGACGGCGCTGCCGCCGAAGATGGCCGGCACGGCAAAAATGACCGCACTGTCGAGCAGGAAGCTGCGGCAAACATTCAAAATCACTGCCTGCTTCGTGCGCTTGGTCGAATAGAGATAGGCCGATATGAGCGTATTCACGCTCATGATGATAAAGCCCCAGGCATAGCGCGGCATGTACTGCACCGTGCAGGCAAGCGTCTGCGCATCGGCGCCGAACATTTTGCAGATCGGCCCGCCGACAAACAGCAGCACCACATTGATGAACGCACTGCCGACCAGGTCAATGAGCACGCCCGCGCGAAAATACCACTTGAGGTCTCGCGCATCCTTCGCGCCGTAGCTCTGGCCGAGCAGCGGCTGCAGACCGCTCGAGACGCCGATGAAGATCGCCGCGGAGAACGACGCCACATAGCAGATGATCGAGTAGGCGTTCACGGCCATGTCGCCGAGGCGGGCAAGCAGAACATAGTTCGTGCACAGTGTCGCCACCGGGACGGTAAACTGCGCAATGGCCTCCGGCGTGCCGCGCAGGAGCAGCTTGCGCGCAAGCGGGCCTGAAAAATGAAACCGGCTCACCCGCAGCTGGCCGCGGCGCAGAAGGAAGTGCGACGATACGATCAGCATGCCGCACGTCTGCGAGATGCCGGTCGCGACGGCCGCACCCATAAGTCCCTTTTGCAGCGGGAACACAAACAGCCAGTCGAGAAAAATATTGATCACCGTCGCGATCGTCGAGCCCACGCTCACGAGCACGGGTGAGCCGTCGTTGCGGCAGTAGTTATTTAGAAACGTCATCAGTCCCGACGGCACGGCAAAGAGCGAGTACCAGAACAGATAGTCGCACACGAGCTGATGGTAGGTCTCGTTCGCACCGAGCAGCGTTGCGATCCGGGACGTCAGGCACGTGCCGATGAGCATCATGACGAACGCGGCCGTCAGCGTGCCTGCCAGCGAATGCATGAACGCCTGATTCGCCCCGGCAATGTCCCCGCGGCCGATGCGCACGGCCGAGACCGTCACACCGCCGACGACCGTGAGCATGATGATGGCATTGAGCACCATCACAAACGGCCAGACCAGATTGACCGCGCCGAGCGCGTCCGTTCCGACGCCCTGACCGACAAAAATGCCGTCAATGATCGTAAAGAGAAAATATGCGCAGTTGCCGAGGATCGTCGGCACAACGTACTGCGTGAGCTTTTTCATTCTGCTGTCCATGGGCCCCTCCGAGCGCAATTTGCCGCTAAATGCACAGACTTCCGGCCATACGGCACACGCGCGGTGCGTTCCGGTCGGAAATATGTCCTTATTATAGTAGTTCGTCAAGCATCTGTCAAGCGAGCCGTCATCTTCCGCAGCGTGTGTCAGAAACCACTTGAAAGCCTAGTAATCATATGTTATTATTGTGGTATATTAAAAGGGGGATCACCCATGAGAATATCCACAAAGGGACGGTATGCCCTGCGCATGATGCTCGACCTGGCAGCACACCAGGGCGACGGCTATGTCGCGCTCAAAGACATCGCGCAGCGGCAGGAGATCTCGAAAAAATATCTGGAGCAGATCGTACCCATGCTGAGCAAATCGGACATTCTGCGCACCACGCGCGGCTATCAGGGCGGCTACCGGCTGGCCCGCGCGCCAAAGGACTATACCGTCGGTGAGATCCTGCGCCTGACCGAGGGCGGGCTCGCGCCCGTCGCCTGTCTCGAACAGCATCCGAATGCTTGCCCGCGCTGCGGAGAGTGCGCCACCCTGCCCATGTGGGAGGGGCTGGAGCGGGTCATCCGCAGCTATCTTGACGGCATCACACTGCAGGATCTGCTCGAGCAGCAGACGGCGCGCGCTGCGAACGACTACGTCATCTGAAGTTGTCTGGATATTTGGTATTACCAGAAAAGTCTGCGCAGGAATTCTGCGTTTTTCATAGTTTCCGACCATGGCGCAGAAACACATTGCTGATAATTTATCAACTTCGCATTTTCCGCTTGCCATCCGTAAAGATTCGGGTTACGATGATGCCGCGTTGCGTGGTAATACCACAGTGGGACAGTCACCTGCTGTGTACCATCACCAGCGCCCGGTGCGTGGCCACCCTTACACGCCCGTGAACGGCTCGCCGGTAATCACAAGGTTTTCACCTCTTCTTCCCAGCCGGCAGTCAAAAACCGCAGGGTCCGATTGGGCCCTGCGGTTTTTTCTATGCTGCGTCACATCTGGGTTGGGTAATTATAGAGCGAGAACGTGCCGTTGACAACGCCGTCAAGCATATCGGAGGTAAACGCCTGTGCACGCTCGGCATCGCGATCGAGCAGCGCGCGGTAGAGCTCGAGCTTGTTCTGATACAGCCGATTGGCGCCATAGCGCTTACGATACAGACTCCAGAAGTGCAGACCGTAGGTATGGATGGAGTTATACAGCAGCGGCAAAAACGTATTGCGCGACAAAACGCTCAGCGCATGATGGAACTGAAACGCCGCCTCGGCGCCCTCCAGGTCGGTTTTTGCGTCCTTGATTGCGTCCAGCATGGGCGCAAGCCCATCGAGCTCGTCCTGCGTGGCGCGCTCGACCACCAGCTTCACGCACAGGCACTCGTTTGCGCTGCGCACTTCCATAAGGGAGCGCACCTCATCGTCGCGCATGACGCCGCCGTTATAGTTCAGCAGCGCCGTGAGCGTGTCAAGCGAACCGGTCGTGCGGTAATCGCTGACGTACACGCCCTGGCGCGTCACGATCTCCACGAAGCCCATCTTCTCCAGCTCGATCAGCCCGGCCGAGATTACCGGCCGGCTCACGCCCATGCGCGCGCTCAGCTCCCGCGCCGGCGGCAGCTGGTCGCCCGGCATCAGTTCCCCGGAAATGATCATGCTCTCGACCTTATGAACAAACTGATCCGTGAGCGAGACCGCCTCGATCTTGTCAAATCCCATCGTTCCACCCCCAAAATGTATTTGGTATTACCAAGCGTCTTCACATTTGAATTTATCATCATTTTGACGGACTGTCAAGCGCAAATGTCGACATATTTCCGAAAATGTTAAAAATGCGACACATAGCATTGCTTTTTCTGAAACACTGCTATATGATAATGCTGAATTCTGGTAATACCAGAGCAAGAAACAACAACCATCAGGAAGGAAGGGGAAACATTTGAAAGATCTGAAGCATCTGATCTACTTTGAAAACCTTCTGGAAGACGCCAACAACGAGTTGGTGCGGCAGGCGCAGGCGGACGGCAGCATCGTCCTCGGCTACACCTGCTATCACATTCCGGAGGTCCTCCTCAACGTAGACAACTGCATCTCTGTGCGACTCAGAGCACCCAAGACCGGTTCGCTGGATATCTCGACGTACTACATGTCCAACTATACCTGTGACTACGCACGTGCGCTCGTCGAGCGTGCAATCGAGGGTGGCTACCAGTTCCTGGATGCGATGATCGGCGTGGACGCCTGCTCGGCCATGAACCGCTCCATGGAGCACTTCGAGGTCCTGAAGGTCAACAGCAAGGAGAAATTCTTTGTCACGCATACCGACATGCCGCTCAAGGTGACCGATTACTACATTGATTCCTACACCACGCAGATGCGCGAGCACGTGCTCAACCGTCTGACCGAGACCTTCGGCGTTGATACGTCCGACGAGGCGCTGCGCAAGGCCGTCGCCGAGCACAACGAGGTCTGCAAGATCATCAGCGAAATTGCTGAGATGCGCAAGCTCGACAACCCGATCATCACGGGCTACGAGTTCCACATCCTCAACCTCGTGAGCTATACCTGCCCCAAGGCGCTCATCCTGCCCTACCTGCGCGAGACGCTCGCCGAGCTCAAAAAGCGCAAGCCGGACGCCAAGAATCCGTACCGCGCCCGCGTGGCCATCGTCGGCAGCGAGATCGACGATCCGAGCCTGACAAAGCTCATCGAGGGCTGCGGCGCACTCATCGTGTCCGACCGTTTCTGCTTCGGCAGCACGCCGGGCCGCGAGGTCATCGAGCTCAACGACGAGGAAGACGTCCTGCGTCAGATCTGCCGCCACTACATGGAGACCAGCGAGTGCGCTCGTTACATCTCCGACGAGAAGGTGCACCAGCGCCGCGAGACGGCCGACCGCCTGGCTCACGAGTACAAGGCGGACGGCATCATCTATGAGCAGATGAAGTACTGCGACTACTGGGGCTTCGAGCGTGCTCTGGCGAGCTACGTCATGAACACCGAGTACGGCTGGCCGGTCCTGAGTATCGACCGTGTGTATAACAACGGCTACTCGGGTCAGCTCCGCACGCGCGTTCAGGCGTTCGTGGAGAGCCTGGAGATCAAGAAGATCCAGAGAGAAAGGGGTGCCAAGTAATGGGCAAGGTGAAATATCCCAATCCGAAATTCTTCAAAGCGAAAGACAGAATGGACTGGGCTGCTCAGGCAGAGAACCTGAAACTGGTCGGCGGCATCTTCTGGGACATGTTCAAGGAGACCGACTGGAAAAAGTTCGGCGAGGGCTGGAAGAACATTCTCATTTCCGACCGTGACCGTATCAAAGAAGAGTACAAGGCCTTTGCGGCTGCCTCTATGAAGGATAAGATCGACCTCATCCTCAACGGTGAGCGTCACCTCGGCCGCCTGTATCGCGACGGCGCCATGTGCACCGTGCGTCGTGAGTGGCGCGGCATCAAGGACACGGTCTATGACTTCTATGAATGGGCTCGTCTGTGGGTCATGCTGCTCATGTCCTTCTCCAAGGACCTGATCCCGGCTCTGAACCAGACGCTGTACTATCGCTGGATGGTGTCTTACTTCTGCTGCCACAGCTTCATGGATAAGAACATCCTCGGTCTGCGCGGTTCCAACCTGCGCATGAGCCACGAGCTTACCTACTGCATCTATCGCTACGTCGCCGAGAACCTCGTTATTCTCGCCAAGGGCGATAAGCGCAACGGCAACTGCGATGAACTCAACAGCAAGCTCGTTCTGATCGACGAGATGACCATGGCGCAGATCATGGCCGGCTTCCCGACCCTGTACGGCATCCCGCATCAGCTGCTGCCGGTGTTCCTGGTCTCCGAGATCGACCAGCTCACCTGCATCCCGTACATCGACGCCGTCGAGTCCTTCGGTCTCCCGGCCGATACCTGCCCGGTTCCGACGTCCGAGTGCGGCGCGCTCGTCATCGACGCCCTGCCGCATCTGGGCAGCTGCTACATCTCCAGCTCCATGCCGTGTGACGGTTCCGTCATGGCATCCAGCTACTTCGCCCGCCGCTTCCCCGAAATCCCGGTGCATCACCTGTGCTTCCCCGTCCGCTACGAGGACGAGCTGACGCTCGACGCCGCTGTGGAAGACGTCAAGGCGTGCATCCGCTTCATCGAGAAGCAGACCGGCGAGAAGTGGAACTGGGATGCTTACTTCACCGCTATGAAGCGCTTCAACACTGAGACCGACTATGAGCTGCAGAAGTGGGAGATCAACAAGACCGCTTATCCGCAGCTAATCGGCCCGACCTACGAGCTGTTCCGCAAGTGGTGCTATGAGATGGACGGCGGCCTCGACCCGCGTACCATCAAGTCCTGCGAGAAGGTCAACAAGATCCTCCTCAAGGGCTACAAGAACAAGGAGCAGGCCTGGCGCAACAAGATGCGCTACCGCGCCATCACCTGGAGCTGCCCGCCGCACTACTACGCCAACTTCTCCAACTGGCTGGCCAACAGCTGGGGCATCAACGTCGTCGTTGAGATGGAATCGCTCAACTACACCAAGCACCTCAACACCACCGACGAGACCGAGGCCCTGCGTGACATGGCCCGCCTGTACGAGCGCATGGTCATGCGCCGCCACACCAATGGCGGTTATCACAACGTCGTCACCGAGCTCTGGCGTCAGTGTGAGGCGTGGAACGCGAACATCGTCATCATGTGGCAGCACGTCGCGTGCAAGAACATGGCCACCGTCCAGGGCCTGCTCGACGAGCAGGGCCGCGAGCTGGGTCTGCACCTGATCTGGATTCCGCACGATCTGATGGATCCGCGCACCGTCTCGCGCCGCTCCATGCGCGACATGGTCTCCAGCTATATGGACACCGTCATGCACGCCACCCCGGTCGACGAGAGCCTGCTCGACTTTGCGGACGACGTGTGCATGTAAACTTTTTTGAATTGAAGGAAAGGATTTAAATACTATGAAATACTTTGGCGGATGCGACGTAGGTTCTACCTACACGAAGGCAG
>ERZ773136.1284-NODE-1284-length-25220-cov-7.496443_pt1 | contig 25220 bp, 20 predicted proteins | sample MGYA00580855_ERZ773136 | MGnify/ENA primary metagenome ERZ773136 (study PRJEB29015, sample SAMEA2737860) | human gut metagenome | biome: human gut; feature: human-associated habitat; material: faeces | place: China | collected 2012 ... | reverse complement strand
CAGGTGGATTATTACTTAAATTTGCTAAGATACTTGGAAAAGAAAATGTAAGAGAGGGATTCTTCGGTCAAGAAATAAATCTTACTACTTATAACTTAGCTAGAATAAATATGTTCTTGCATAATATCGATTATAACAACTTTAGTATTGAAAGAGGAGATACATTAATACATCCAGCACATTGGAATGATGAACCATTTGATGCAATAGTATCTAATCCACCTTATTCAATAAAATGGGCAGGCAAGTCTAATCCATTATTAATAAATGATGAAAGATTTGCTCCAGCAGGTGTATTAGCCCCAGAATCAAAAGCGGATTTAGCATTTACTATGCATATGTTATCATGGTTATCACCAAAAGGTACTGCAGCTATTGTTGAGTTCCCTGGTGTACTTTACAGAGGCGGTGCAGAACAAAAGATTAGAAAATATATGATTGATAATAACTTTGTTGATGCAGTCATTCAATTACCTTCTGATTTATTCTTTGGTACATCAATTGCAACTTGTATATTACTATTAAAGAAAAATAAATTAGATAATAATATATTATTTGTAGATGCCTCTAGTGAATATGTTAGAAATACTAATAAAAACAAATTATCAGAAGAAAATATCAATAATATAATTAGTTTATTAAAAGATAGAAAATCAGTTGAAAATAAATCTTATTTAGCCACATATGATGAAATCAAAGATAATGATTATAATATATCAGTTAATTCTTATTTAAGAGCAAATATTGAAGATAAAAAAATAGATATAAATGAAGTAAATAGAAAACTTGCTGAAATTGTGCCTAGACAACAACAAATTAGAGAAGAACTAGAAGAGGTAATTAAAGAACTTGAGGTTGATTATCATGAGTAAGATAAATGATTTAATAAAAGAAATGTGTCCTAATGGTGTTGAATATGAATTGTTAAAGGATGTATCCGAAATGAAGAGAGGACAATCAATTACTACAAAAAATCTTAACGTAGGAAAAATTCCGGTAATTGCAGGAGGACAAGAACCATTTTTTTATAATGATAAATATAATAGGGAAGGTGAAGCTATAACGGTATCTAGTTCAGGAGCTTATGCTGGATTTTTGAATTATTGGAATGAACCGATCTTATGTACAGATTCCTTCTCTATAAAAACAAAAAAATTAAATATGAGATATTTATATCATTATTTAAAAATGAAACAAAACGAAATTTATAATAAAAAAAAGGGAGCAGGTATACCACATGTTCGTATATCAGATTTGGAAAAATTTAAAATTCCTTGTCCTCCACTAAAAGTACAAGAAGAAATAGTGAAAATTCTTGATAAATTTGGCGAGCTAGAAGCGGAGTTAGAAGCAGAGTTAGAAGCGAGAAAAAGTCAATATGAGTTTTGGCGTGGGAAACTATTGAATAAAAAAAATAATAACTATAAAAAGTATAATATAACTGAAATATGTAAAAGCATTTCTGCAGGCGGTGATGTACCTGAAGATACAATAAAAGGAATTTCTAAACCGCAAGATGATTATAAATATCCAGTTATATCAAATGGCGTAGGAGATAATGCTATATATGGATATAGTAAAAATTATAGAGTAGATGTTCAAGCATGTGTAACTATAGCTGCAAGAGGCACAATAGGTTATCACGAAGTAAGATATGGCAAGTTTACTCCAATAATTCGTTTGATAACTCTTATTCCAGATGAAAAAATAATTTCAGCTAAATATTTACATTATGCATTATATGGACACGAATTTAAGCCATCAGGAGGCGGCATTCCACAATTGACCACTCCAACAGTTAAGCAACTTGATTTAATTATTCCTCCTGTTGAAGAACAGAATCGAATAGTCGGTATATTGGATAAATTTGATAAATTAGTTAACGATATAACAGATGGACTTCCTGCAGAAATAGAATTAAGAAGAAAACAATATGAATATTATAGAAATAAATTATTAAATTTTGAGGATATACAGTATGAATAAAATAAAAAATTCTATGTATTGGTTATTTTTATTGATTACTATCTTAATCATTATTTTGATTGTTGTTGAGATATTTTATCCTACACCAAATCAAATAGATATTTATAAAACAATATTAATTAATGCTATTACAGGAGCATTTGTGTCATTATGTATGTGTATATTTGATTACAAAAATGAGAGTGAAAGACAAGATACAATTTTTTTAAATAATATAAGAGATTATTATTTATGGTTACAAGGTTTTAAAGACGATTTAAATAAAATTAAAAATAAAAAAAACTATTTAAAAGTTTATGATGAATATTATTTTAGGATTAATTCCTATAATAATATAATAAAAGAAAAAAATGATATAAGTTTTTATGCTAGATATCTTGATTTATTAGAATCATATAATATAACGGATGCAGAGATATTTTTTGCGCTTCATTATATTAGTAAAAAGAATAAACAAAATTTAAAAAATGCAAAGGCATTGATTGATGAAACATTTGATTCTATCTGCAATGAACAAGAAAAAATTAATAATTTAATGGATAATATGCGAAAATGTAAATTAAAAAAAGAATGGGAATTTTATAAAAGATGGTATAGTTGGGAAGTGAAAAGCAATGGGTAGTATAGGTTTAATAAGTGAAAACGATAACTCTACTGTATTAGCTGAGTATAAAGGATTAAATAAAACAGAAACATCTTTTCAAAATGAAGATGCTCTTGAAAAAGAATTAATTAAAATTTTAGTAGAACAGGGTTATGAAAGATTAAATATTAATTCTGAAGATGAATTAATTCTTAATTTAAGAAGACAATTAGAAAAACTTAATAATTATCATTTTACTGATGGAGAATGGAATGATTTTTTTACTAAAGTAATAGCTAATAAGAATGATTATATAATTGAAAAGACAAGATTAATTCAAGAAGATTATAAGCAAGAAATAACTCTTGATTCAGGTGAAAAGAAAAATATCTATTTAATAGATAAAAATAATATTCATAATAATAGTCTTCAAGTATTAAATCAGTATGTTAATAATGATGGTAACTTTGATAATAGATATGATGTAACTATTTTAGTAAACGGTCTACCTTTAGTTCATGTTGAATTAAAGAAAAGAGGAGTAGATTTAAGAGAAGCTTTTAATCAAATAGAAAGATATCAAAGAGATTCTTTTTGGGCAGGATCTGGTTTATATAATTTTGTCCAGATATTTGTTATATCAAATGGAACATTAACTAAGTATTATTCAAATACAACAAGAGAGTTTCACATAAATAATCAAAAGAAAAAGAAGTCAAACTCATTTGAATTTACTTCATATTGGGCAGATCAAAAAAATAATGGTATTACTGATTTAATAGATTTTGCTAAAACTTTCTTTACTAAACATACGTTATTAAATATATTAACTAAATATTGTGTATTTACTTCAGAAGAAGATTTATTGGTAATGCGTCCTTATCAAATAGTTGCTACTGAAAAGATATTAAATAGAATTACTATTGCATACAATAATAAGTTCTATGGAACTCTTAGATCAGGTGGATACATTTGGCATACAACAGGATCAGGAAAAACATTAACATCATTTAAGACTTCGCAATTAGCAAGCAAGTTAGAGTTTATTGATAAAGTATTATTTGTTGTAGATAGAAAAGACTTAGATTATCAAACAATGAAAGAATACGATAGATTCAAAGAGGGAGCAGCTAACTCTAATACTTCAACAAAAGTATTAGAAGAACAATTAAGTGATCCAAACGCTAAGATAATAATTACAACAATACAAAAACTGTCACAATTCATTAAGAAAAATGAAAATAGTGAAGTATTTAATAAACATGTGGTATTTATATTTGATGAATGTCATAGATCACAATTTGGTGATATGCATAAAGCAATTATTAAGAAGTTTAATAAATATTATTTATTTGGATTTACTGGAACTCCAATATTTCCAGAGAATGCTAGAACTATTAAAGGTATTTCTGAAACAACTGAACAAATCTTTGGAGAAAGATTACATACTTATACAATAGTAAATGCTATAGCTGATAAGAATGTATTACCATTTAGATATGAGTATGTTGGAAGAGTAGATCTACGTGATGATGTTAAAGATGAAAAAGTATATAGCATAGATGAAGAAAAATTATTTGATAATCAAATGAGAATTACTATGATTACTGAATATATAATAGAGCATTTTAGTACTAAAACTAAAACATCAGAAAGCTATGTATATTCTACTTTAGATAACGTCGTAGAAGTAGCTAAAAAGCAAGATACTGAAGAAATAAAGTCTAAGAAGAATATTAATGGTTTTAATTCATTGTTTGCTGTATCAAGCATTAAAATGGCTAAAGAATACTATGCTGAATTTAAAAAAAAGTTGGATATTAAAAAGAGTAATCTTAAAGTAGCTATAATATATTCTTATGGTGTTAATGGAGAAGATGGAGTTATAGATGAAAACTCTGAATCAACAGAAGCATTAAGTATAGATGATAGAACTTTCTTAGAGGGTGCTATTAAAGATTATAATAATATGTTTGGAACAAGTTATGATACTTCATCAGAAAGATTCCAAAACTATTATAAAGATGTTTCTTTAAGAATGAAGAATAGAGAAATAGATATACTAATAGTTGCTAACATGTTCTTAACAGGATTTGATGCTAAAACATTAAATACATTATGGGTAGATAAGAACTTAAAATGGCATGGATTAATTCAAGCATTTTCAAGAACTAATAGAATACTTAATAGTGTTAAAACTTATGGTAATATAGTTTCATTTAGAAACTTAGAAGATAGACTTAATGAAGCATTAGCCAAATTTGGTGATGAAGAAGCTCATGGAATAGTTTTATTAAAACCATACAATGACTACTATTATGGATATGAAGATGTTAATGGTAAAACATTTGAGGGATATAAATCATTAGTTGAAAAATTAACTTCTAAATTCGCTCCTGGAGAACTTATGCAAAGCGAAGCAGAACAAAAAGAATTTATTAAATTATATGGTGCAATATTAAAAGTAACAAACATCTTATCTTCATTTGATGAGTTCAAAAATGATGAATTAATCAATGAAAGAGATAAACAAGATTATCATAGTATTTATATTGAACTTTATAATGAATTTAGAAATAAAGCTAAGCAAGAAAAAACTGATGTTACTGATGATGTAGTATTCGAAATGGAGTTAATTAAATCTATAGAAGTTAATATTGATTACATCTTAGGATTAGTTAAGAAATACCACGATAGTAACATGGAAGATAAAGAAATTCTTGTAACTATTCAAAAGACAATCATGGCTAGTCCAGACTTAAGAAATAAGAAAGATTTAATCATGGCATTCATTGAATCATTGGATCAAGACTCAAATGTATATGCCGATTTTGAATCATTTATGAATAGTAAAAAGAAAGAAGAATTAGATAAGATAATTGCCGAAGAGAATCTTAATAAAGAAGAAACATATAATTTTATTCAAAGATCGTTTGAACAGGGAAGAGTAGAAACCAATGGAACAGAGGTATCAACAATACTTCCTCCAATGAGTATGTTTACTCCTAATAATGATAGACAAGAAAAGAAAAATAAGGTTATAGATAGATTATTAGAATTCTTTAATAAATTTTTCAATATATCTAACAATAAATTCTAATTTAGTGGTATAATATGTATACAAATAATAGAGTGTGTTTCACTTTTAAGATGGAATATGCTCTTTTTTCATGGAGGTAACAATGAAAAAATCTAAGCTAAGAGGTTATATATATGATTTAGAACATAAAAATAAAAGTTTTTCTTTTGATAAAACTGTAAGAATACTGGATATAAGTAATATGATTTATATTGATATGATTAAAAATATTGAGTTTAAAGAGATATCAGACTATAAAAAATCTAAGTATATGTTTAAAGAAATATCAGAAGAACTTGAAGAAGTTAATGACTTGTTAAGTAAAGAAAAAACTCTTATGGCTGTATGCTTATTAAGAAATACTTTTGAAGAAATAATGTATATAATAGCTACAACTATTGAAACAGTTAATATAGATATAATGACTAAAGCTGGCTATTTCTACAAAATAGTGGCAAATTACTGTGATGAATTTTTATATAGTTATACCTCTGAAGATATAAAAGAATTATATGGTTATATGTCTAAGATTACACATGTAACTAATGTTAAAGAAGCAGCGAGTTATTTAGTTGGTAATAAGCAAATAAAGAAATATATTAATAATGAAATTAAATTTATAGAGTTAATAATTGAGAATATTTATTTAGAATTTATTAATAAAAAATTAGGATTAGATAATAGCATGTGTGATAATATTATGATTGTTTCAAGTTATGTTGCTTTAATAAATGTAATATATTTTACTGCAAATTCAACAGGAGAACATAAAAGAATAGAATTATATTTTTATGGAGAAAAAAATCAAAAATATCTAAATGAAAAAAGAGAACTAATGGTTCGGGAGTTTAAAGAACTTCAAAACTCTAATGCCAAAATAACAAAAACAATTAATAAAATATCAAAAGAATTGGATAAACAAATCGAAGAAAGTAATTATTCAGATATGGTAAAAAGAATTCTTAATAGATGAAGTGGAGGTTAAAGATGTTTAATAAATATAATCTTAAAAGAGCTAAATTACATTTTAAAAAACTATCAATCATAGAAAAACTATCTATATTTGCAGAAAAAATTTTTTTAAAAATTAAGGATACATTTAGATTCATTAAATTAGATAGGTCTATATTATCAATTGCAATTAAAGAGATGATTTATATTGTTATAATTATTACTGCTATTAATATGGTTGGCAATTTGATATTATTTAATAATAGTTTTAGAGATATAAAATGTATTTCTAAAATATTGAATTCATTAACATTCATATATGATAACTATAACCAATATTTACTTGCTTGCTTGGGCGTAGGAGGTTTTTTAGTAGCATTATTTCTTTCAAATTTATCCGGAATAATTACTGCTAAGTATATCAACATTGTTTCAAAAGTTTCATTATCTGTTCTAAATGAATATGCAAATAAAAAATACTTAAAATCAATGATAAATTATCTATGTTTAATAATAGCCCAGCTGGCTTGTTGGATATTTAATATAAGGATAAATCCAGTTATAGCATTAATATCATTATTCTTAACAATTAGAATTATTATTATTTATTTTGAATTAGCTCAACGAGTTTATTTGTTTTCAGATATTAATATGCTTACAAAAACAATATATCAAGAAATAAATATAAGATTTAAATATTTACAGAAAGCAATTAAGAATAATAAATCAGATAGTGTATTTAATTCTTATGGTAATCAGGTAATATTGCTATTAGACACATTGAAATCATTGCAAAAAGAAATATTAAAGGATAAGGATACCGAAGATATAACTGAATTTACAAATTATACTTTTGCTATTATGGTCAGATATACTGAGTTTAAAAATCTTATTCCTTTAGATAGTAAGTGGTATAGGTTGAAATATGAACCAGTTAATTGGTTTGAAGCCGAATTTTTTGAGGTTAATTTAAGAACGCAAACAGGAACATCATTGAATAATAAACAAATTGCAGATCATTATTTTTTAGAAGAGTATATAACCGATTTGTTTATAAAATCTATTAAATTCCTAATTAAGAACAGCAGAAATGAAGAACTGTATAGAATTATTAATAATTACTATTTATCGCTTGATATGATTCTAGCTAATTGTGGTGACTTTGAATATTGGAATAAGTTTAATAAAAATATTGAAGATATTATTATTAACAATAATCTTGCAGAAGATGATAATTACGAGGCGATAATTGATTTTATAAGTTTAAATAAAGTTAGTTTTGTATTAAATGCTCAAAAATACATTAGTAATACTTATAATAGTTATATAAAAAAAGGTATAAATGAATTAGGAACTTTTTTAACGAAAGATTCTAAAAATAATATATTGTTCATAAATGTTGATTCTGTTAAATTTATTGAAAAAATTAAATATGAATTATCTATTGAGGGAAAAGTAATAACATCTGATAAATACATTCATGAATACTTAAGTTTTAACTTTATAAAGATGATGTCTTTAATTTTAAAAACGTTAGAATTAAATTATGATAATATTTGTTTACAAGCTGAAAATTTAGCTAAAAAGTCATATAGTCTATCTTCTTGTTTACTGTATTCAAGAATTATAGAAATAGAAAATAAGCTTATTATGGTTTTAGATGAGATATCTTCGATTTATGAAGAACTTATTAAAGAACAGTATAATTTTAAATTTGATAAATTAAACGTTGCTGAATTATTGGATAAAATTAATAAAAAACGTTATTCTAATTTAATTGAATATGCAAAGACCTTTTTATCTTCTGATAAGTGTGATTACAAGAGTGTAAAGATAGATTTTTGTGGAGAAATATTTTATAATTTTTCTGAAGCAATTCTTGAAACAGTTTTAAATAATGACTATGATAATTTTGAAAGAATATATCAATATTATCCTTCAATATGTTTTATGGCTGAGTCTTTTATTTATAATAATTTAGATAAGACGTATAATCAAAACTATTTGATTTCGAAATATAAAATTCCTATGATTACATTTATGAATCTAAACGGATGTATAATATATCATTCTCATATAATTAATGATGATAGGTGGGAAGTTAAAATAAAAAATACATTTAATAGTATTGTGAAAAAACTTGATAATAGTTACGAAATACTTAAAAAAATGGCTTTATATGCTTCTGTTGATAACCACAGTTTTGATATGAATGAAATGATACTAAACATAAAACAAAGGTATTCAAGATATTTACATCATAATGATTTAATTAAAATTAAAGAATGTAGTGATTCTATTTATTTTCATAAGGAAATAGATAGTAATGATCCGTTAATAAAAGAATTTACTCATCTCGCTTTTGAAGATTATATTGACTTTTATTATAAATTTTATGAGATATTTATAATATACTATGTTAATCCATTATTAAAAGATGAAGATAAATATGCTTGTAGATTAGAAATAAAAAAGGTTGGTGCTAAGAATGGAAAATAGTTTGTCATATACCTTATTTATCAGATATTTTGCAGAAAACATACTATTATCTTTAAATATGGATTATAGAAAATATATAGATTTTAAGAAGAAAGATAGCGTGCTTAAAACTAAAATTGATTATCATAATGTTGATAACACAATTACACATATTGCATATAATTTATTAATAAATGGAAAACAAAAAATATATTTCTATGAAAAAAACAATAAAGCTATTATTTCATTAAGTTATCACAAACAAGAAAAAGTGATTGGCATAGTAACAATTAAATTTCCTAACAAAATTATGAGTAGTTTTAAAAGAAAAAGGATTCTTAGACAATTAAAAAAAATGAATTATCCAAAAAGTGTTGGTTATATTGATAACAATTATTCAAGAGATAGTTTGTTTATTATGAATTTAATAAAAGATAAATCTGACAAGATAACTAAAGATTATTTGTCAGTAAATAGTGCTGAAAAATGTACTGATCAATATATTTTATATAGAGAAATCAGAAAAAGGAAATATCAGAAAATACTTGTTAATCATATATTGGATGAATTAAATAAAGGTTTTCATCAATTTCTAAATATAAAAGACTATGATGATAATATTATTTTTATTAGTCAGTCATTAGAAGAGTTGGATCTGTTAGAAGAAGAATTAATAAGTAATAAAAAAACAATAGATGAGATATTGAAAATATTGTATCCTGGTAAAATTTAAAAAGAGTCGAAATTAATCGGCTCTTTCTTTATGAACTAAAAAAGATATTTTTTCTGCTCTAATTATTAATCCATTTTCATCAGCATCTATTTTTCCTTTGATACCAATTAAAGAATCGTCTTCGCAACTATTTATTATTTTATTTGCAATATCTGTGCTAGTAATAATTGGAATAGTTAAATCTCCATCTTCATCATTTATAACAATAATCAAACAAGAAACATTATCATCAATAATAGTTATGGATCTATATCTTTCAAGCAGAAGACATCTATTTAGGTGATCCATCGTTAATTTCCTTATCAAAGTATACTATTGATTTAAGAAACTCTATATCTAGATCAAAGTACTTGATGACTTCTTTAGCAGGTATAAATTTGTTAAATTCCTTCCTTCTATATTCTTTCTCAATTGATTGTTTAATCTTACTAGCTGTTGAAGCAGATACATTAGCTATCCTCATTATATCTTGATTAGAACACCAGGGATTTGATATTATCTCCAATATTTCCTTAGCAATCACACAAATACCTCTATTGTATTAATCACTTATTTGCTGATATTAGTCAAGTATTTAGGACTAATTTTTATCGTATCTAAATGTTAAATATAACAAATTACAATAAAATTGCAATGATAAATTTAGGTCTCATTTGTGGTCTGATTATATGAATAATATAAGATAAAATCTTATATTTTATATACTAAAAATGCTTTGTAATAGATTTGACAAAATGATAAATTTTCTAAGAAATCCCTATCGCACCCTAAAGAGAACTTAAACTTTCGTTTTTGTTAATATTAAATGGCTTTAGAATTATTAAATAGTTTTTGATACACCTTTAGTCATAGTTATAAAATCTTTATGTTTAACATTATACGTGATATAATTAGTATGATGTAAGTTTGCGAGAAAAACATTGTATTTAATGAGGTGAAATAGTTTATAAAAGTTAATTTTAAAAAAATTGGAGTTGAAGTCGAGGCTGATGCAGAAAACCTTATTGAAAAGGGCATAAATGTACATGAAAATGATTGGAAAGAAAAATTAGAATCTAAAACTAAAAACAAAAAAGAAATAATAGAGTTAAAACATAAAAACAAGATGGAAGAGAAATATTTTGAAAACAATGGTAAATCATTAATAAGTAAAGAAGAAAAAAGTAAAAAAGTAGTTAGAATTATTAGTATTATTTTATTCTTTATATATGGAATATTTTGCATCGAGGGTTTTAATGATTCACATATAATATCCGCTATAATAACTGTTGTTCAAATGATATTGGTTATTATTTCAATACTTTCTTCATTAGATATAATTAACTTATTTAAAAAAGATTATAAAGTGTGTTTATTAATAAGTTTAATGTTAATAATTCCTTGGTTGGCATTTGCTATATAATTTATTAGATAGGGGTAATATCCTATTTTTTGAATATAATAGCATAAAATACTTACAAAAAATTTAAACTAAATAAAACTTACTATAAAAAATAATTGATTTTTGTTATAATACTATTATAGTAGGTGGCAGTGTGAAAGAGGAATTTATAAAAAAATATAATAATCATGAATATATTTCAAATGATTTATATTTAAATGTGTTAGCAAATTATAATGGTGCTGTGCTCTCTAACTTTAATATTGATACTTATAATGACATTGTATTAGAAAAAGAGTATTTATTAAATAAAGATTACTTTGATAATTTCTATAAAGATATTGATCCTAATATAAAACTTGATAAAGAGCAGTGTAAAGCCATATTAAGTGATGAAAAATATAGTCTTATTATTGCTGGAGCAGGTACAGGTAAAACTACCACTATGGCATCAAAAGTAAAATATTTAGTAGAAAAGAAAAATGTTTTACCAGAAAGAATATTAGTACTAAGTTATACAAGAAAAGCTACTGAAGAACTAGATAAAAGAATTTGCTTAGATTTTAATATCCCAGCACATGTTACAACATTTCATTCACTTGGATATGAATACATTAGAGAAATATTTAATAATCGAAAATGCGTTATACTTGATAGAAATAAAAAAAGAGAAATCTTTTTAGAGTACTTTAAAAACTTATATTTAAATAAAAATAAAATTACTGAAATAATTAATAATTTTGATACTGTTAAACAAATGAAAAATTTTGTATTTAGCAAATTCTTTATTGATAACTATCAAAAATTTAATACTTATGATGAGCTTATAGAATACTATGTAAGTGTTAAACTTAATGAAGCCAAAACTGTAGGAACTATAAATTTAATTAAATCATGGATTGAAAGGCAACTTCAGAAAGATGAAAATATTATATCTATAAATGGAGACTATGTTAAATCAGCCAGTGAAGCAGTAATAGCAAACTTTCTTTATAAAAGAGGTCTTTCATATTCTTATGAAGAAGCTTATCCAGAACTAATGGAAAATAATATAATATATAAACCTGATTTTACAATTGATTATGTTGGTGAAAAAATATATGTTGAATACTTTGGCTTAGAGGATGAAAACTATAATAAAATAAAATTAGAAAAAGAAAAATACCATAAAGAGCATAATAATAAATTTATTGAAATTGAAAGAACATCACTTTCAAATATTGTTAGAATTTTAGATAACAAATTAAAAGAGTTAAATGTTGAATATAAGGAAAGAACTAATGAAGAAATATATGAACATATTCTTCGTTTAAATCCACTTTCACAAGTATATCCATTTGAATATTTTATGTACTCAAGTATTAAATATTTAAAATCATCTGCTTATAGAGAGGATAAAACAGTTATCAAAAAATATATTATGACTTTAAAAGGTGAAGAAAAACAAAATGTTATGATCGAGGCAAAATACTTCTTAGACTTTTATAATTATTATTCAAATAAACTTTATGGTGGAGAATATTATTACTTTGATTTTGATGATTTATTATACTATGCAGTTAAGTATATTGAAAAATTAACAAGTGAAACTCATTTATTATTTGATTATATAATTATTGATGAATATCAAGATATATCTAATATTAAGTATGAACTTACTATGAAGACCGCTAAAAGAAATGATGCTAAAGTATTCGCGGTTGGAGATGATTGGCAAAGTATTTACTCCTTTAGTGGCTCAAGAATAGAGTATATTTATAATTTTACTAACTATTTTAAGGGAGCAAAACTATTTAAAATTAATAAGACGTATAGAAATAGTCAAGAACTTATCAACTTATCTGGACAATTTGTTATGAAAAATAATAGTCAAATAAAAAAAGACTTGGTATCTGATAAACATATAGATAAACCAATTATTATTAAGACTTTTGATGGAACTAAATCTGATAAAGAGGAAATTAATTTACTTAAAAATACTATTTTAGAGATATATGGTGATAGTCCAGATCATAAAATTTTAATATTAGGTAGAACAAATAGGATTATAGATAATTTATATGATGATGAAAGTTTCTTTGATGGAATAGAATCTAGTTTAGTATTCAAAAATTATGAAGATATAGATATTGAAGCAATGACTATGCATAAATCTAAAGGTCTTACTTTTGATGATGTAATTATTATTGGATTAAATACTTCATTTCCATCTGTTAAAACAGGAATGACTTGGATAGAAAAATTGTATCGAAATGAAGTTATTGATGAAGGTATTCCTTTTGCTGAAGAAAGAAGATTATTTTATGTTGCTCTTACAAGAACTAAAAATCATGTTTATTTACTATGTGATAAAAACTTAAAAAAAGATAGTGAGTTTATATCAGAAATATATGGAATAATGAAAAGTAATATGGTTGGTAATTAAAACGCTATTTAAAAAATACTTTACACTAATTTGACACAACCCCTTAAAAATGATATAATTATCGTACTTAAGGGGAGTTTTGTGATATGAAAATAACTAATAAAGATAATTTTTTGAATTATTTAAATAGTCTTAGATTTTTAGGTGTTGGTTCACAAGGAGCTTGTTATTATGATCCTAAAACTAATCAAGTTTTAAAAGTATTCCACATATTTTTTGATAATGATTATGATGATGTTATATCCGAAGATTTAACCCAGTTTAGTAATATAACAAACTCAACTTTTATATGGCCGATAGAAACTATAGAATATAAAAGTTTTATTATAGGTTATACTATGAAGTTCGTTAAATCTAAAAGTTTATATGAAATAAATCCGTTGTATGTAAATTTAAACTCATTTGCAAAGGCTATAAATAAAAGTTATAAAGATATTGAATTATTAACAAATAATGATATAAAGATTTATGATATTATGTATAATATTTTATATTCAAAAGATAAGATTAATGTAATAGATACAATGGAATATTCAAAAAGAAATGTAACATTAAAAGAAAACTCTGAAGGATTTAATTTAGAGTTAAAATACTTTTTAGTGGATAATCTATTTAATAACTTTGTAAATAGTAATTCTTTTTTAAGAGATTTATATGATTCAAAAGATGCAAATGCTTTAGAACTTCTTAATGAATTAAAAAGAAAATTAAGTGAATATGTTGGTTTTGAAATAACTATGTTAAACGAAGTAAGAATGTTAACATCCAAAATAGATAGGCCTAAATATATTAGAGAGATAAGTAAAAGATGATTTTTTTAATCATCTTTTTAAATATTTTATAAAAGTAGAAGTTGCAAAAGTAGGTAAGATTGATTTGTTAGTACCTAAATAAACATTTATTTTTGGAATATCTTTGTTAATTTTTAATTCTTTTAAATTGTTGAAATTTTTTTTTACTAAGTCAATTATTGTAAAACCAATGCCTAGTCCAATATTAGTAAATTCTGTAACTAGTTCTTGACTTACAACTTCCATTTTAGGTATTAAAATAGTATTATTTTTTGAAACAATACTATTTAATAGTTTCCTACTGTTAGAACTTTCTTTTTGCAATATAAGAGGGTAATTATTTAAATCTTCAAAATTAGTTATATCATCTTTGAAATAGTCTGGATTATAAATGAATCCTTGTTTTAGCTCGGTTATTTTTTCTAAATGTAGGTTTGTTTCTTTGATATTACTTTCATTAAATATTACAAAATCTAGCTTTCCTAATTTTAAATCGTTAATTAAATTACTTGTTAAATCATTGGTAATGTTTATTGAAATGTTAGGGTAGTCTTGATGAAATCTTTTTATTACATCTAATAAAATTATTTTTGTGAGTGTTGTTGAACAGCCAATTTTAATTTCACCTTTAGATAAATCTTTAAAAGAGGTAAACTCATTTTCAGCATTACTGATAAGTTCTAAAGCTCCTTTAACATATTCATAAAACATTTTTCCTTCATTAGTAAGTTGCATTCCTTTATTACTTCTTAAGAAAAGTGTTCCTCCGAGTTGGTTTTCAAGTTTTTTTATTGATTGTGATATTGCTGGTTGTGATATATGAAGTTCTTCACTTGCTTTAGTCATATGTTTATTTTTAGCAACAACATAAAATACTTTATATAATTCTAGGTCAATATTCATTATAACTCCTCCTTATATATACTATAACATAAATATATTTTACTTATCAATAAATAAGGAATAAAATATTATTGAAAAGGAGAAATTTTTATGGATATTGAAAAGTTAAAAAAAGAGTTTATTAAACTTAAAAGTGAGGAACTAGAGTATCTTGATAATATAGCAAAACTAGGTTATCAAAAAACTTTTTCCCAAGAGGAGAAACTAAATATTTATCGAAAGTTAAAATTTTATGAAAATGAAAATGCTAGATTCTATAAATTGCTTTCTGATATTTTATATGAAAGTAAAGAAAAAAATATGGACAAAGTATTTATTGAAATTAAATTAAAGGATGACTTTTTTAATAAAGTGAGTGATATATTTAATAGACATAGATATTTAATTTTAAGAAGATATAATATTAATTTAGAAACTAATAGTTATATATTAACAATTAAGGATATTATTGATGAAAGGTATACTAAATATCGTTATGAAGATTTTGATTATTTATTTAATAATCAAGAACTTTTTGAAAAGCCAATTTATATTTTTACCTATTATGATGATCACTCTGATGAATATTTTTTATTTGATTTTACAACGGGGATTTATAGTGACTTTGTTTATGGAGATAGAAAAGAAATTTCTGTAAAGGAAATGGAAAATTTTGAAAAAGGCAAAATTATTATGAGGGTTACTTCATACGTTGATGAGGTTGAAGTAAGTACTATTTTTATGGAAGAATTATTAAATGAAAATAATAAAACTTTAGAGGACTGTGCTAATAGTACAATAATTAGGGTAAATAAGTTAAATTATTTAAGAAGTCCAGAGTACAAAGAAAAAATGTTGTTAGAAAAAATAACTAATATTTATGAAAAGGTTAAAGGAAAACTTACTAAAGAGGAAATATTATATAGTGGTTATTTTATTAATCTTATAAAAGAGGTTTATAGCCTTCCTAATAATAAAACTATCACAAGAGAAAAAATAGTTAAAAATGGTGGTAAAGATTCAGTTATAATTGTTGCAACAGATAGTAATGGTGATTATATATTAACCTTTCAAACAAGAATTAATGATAAAATAATTGCTGAATTTCCTTCGGGTTATATTGAAAATGGAGAAGATGTTATTGAAACTGCCAAAAGAGAGTTAAAAGAGGAAACTGGATATGTTTCAGATAATGTAACACTACTTGATGAATCTTATTATTCTGTAGGTATAGATAACTCGGTTTGCTGTATTGTACGAATGAAAAACTGTGTTAAAGCATTTAATGTAAATCCCAATGAAAACTTGACATATGGAATATTTACTGAAGAAGAACTAAAATATTTACTTAATAATAATATTATGTGTGGTAGTTTAAATAAACTTGCTTATTATAGTTTACAGAATAATGGTTGTAAAAGAACACTTAGAATGTAAAACCATTGTAAAGTTTTGTATAAATAATGTAAAAATATTATTGTAAAAATATTTGAATGCGATATATAATGTAGATGGAACGTATTAATAAAAAATATAGAATTTTTAAATAGTCCTAAGTGTATTTGTAAATCTGTAAATTGTAGTGAAATTGTCATTAAAAATTATTTGAATTTTATAAAAAAAATAGTATTAACAAAAACTAAAAATGAATTATCTTTATAAGAGTAAACTGGTACTATAATAAGATAATTATAATTTTAAAAATTATTAGAACTTTATTATTAGGGCTATTTTATATAATATTTAGATTTTTAAGACTAAAGAAACATAATAGTGATATTAATTATAAAACTAAAATGTTTAATAAATGTTAAAACTCTTTGACAAAGTTCCAAAGACTTTTGGTAGAATGCAAATATTACTTTATATATAATTGTTAGTGAAAGGAGGAATAAAAGTGAAGTTGGGAGATAATATTTTAAAATTAAGAAAAGATTGCAAACTTTCACAGGAACAATTAGCAGAAAAAGTTAATGTTACTAGACAAACAATATCAAATTGGGAGCTTGGCGAAACTTCTCCAAATCCTGAACAGTTAAAATTATTATCTAAAGCATTAAATGTTAGTATTGATGAACTTTTAAATAATGATATTAAACATGTTTTAGAGGAAAAAGTAACCAATACTGAAAAACTTGCTGGATTAATAATTAAAATACTAAAAGTATTGGGAATAATTTTTATTATTGGTTTTGCTATTATTATTTTCTTAAATATTATGTTTGGTTCTAAAAAAGATTCAATGACTATAAAAGAAAATCAAACTGTACTTCTTAATTGTCAACTTAATGATGAAAAATATTCTTACCTAATAGAATATGATAAAGATGATAGTATTGTTGATGCAAGCGGTAGTGATTATATTATAAGTATTGTTAAGGATAAAAACTTTAACAAAGCTAAAGCCTTAGTAAAATATATTGAATCATATTTTGAGGATAATGGAGGAAAATGTTAATTTATAATGGGCTACAGAAAAAAATTATAGTAGCCCATTTTATTATTTTAAAAAATAAATATTATTTAGAAAATGTATTTAAATTGGTGAATACCATGGGCTATTTGCAGATTTAAGTTTAAAATATGTAAGAACTGTACCATATTTCTCTATAAGATCATATAAATAAAGAAAAGTAGATGCAAATTAAAATTATGTATTAGATTATAGTTATACAATTTTGGATGAAACTTGGCTGTTTGGAGTTAGTAATAAAATTTACATCTTAAAGTATACATGCTATAATTACATATGGAAATGTTAAACTGAAAATGATTAATTTAACATGACTAAAAATTAAGGTATTTTTATGAAAAAGTTAAAAACATGAACATTATTAATTGTAATATGAAACATATTATATTTAGCTTATATATATTTTTGTAGCAATGAAAATGATAAGCAGTCTTAAATAATAGTGAGATATTTTATAAGAAAAAAAGAACTTATATGTAAAATAATTTTTTCTTTTATAAGTTGACTTATCTTTAAACTTTAAAATGTTGATATATATATTATTGTAATAATTGTAGGAATATTATCTATACTGGTTTATGCTATTTTATATAATCAAATTATGATATATGTTGAAGACAATACTTAAAATTTAAAGATGTTAGAAGTTAAAAAAATAGTAAAATGGAGATGAGGAAAAAGTGTATTCAAAAAGAGAAGAAGAAATATTTAAAATTTTAAATAGTAATACCCGTGGATTAGATAGTAAAGAAGCTAAGAAAAGATTAAATGATTTTGGACAAAATATCATTCTAAACAAAAAGAAAACGCCATGGATTGTAAGGTTTTTAAAGCAATTTAATGATACTATGATTATCATATTATTGATTGTTGCATTACTTTTATATTTTTATGGATATTTTTATTCTCATGAATATACTGATACTATTGTCATACTTTTTGTAGTTTTTATAAATGCTATTGTTGGATTTATTCAAGAAGAAAAAGCCACTTTAATATTAAAAGATTTAAAAAAATATGAAACTAGTACTTGTAAAGTTAAAAGAGATGATAAAATAATAGTAATAAACACTAAAGAATTAGTCCCAGGAGATATAATATATTTAGAATCCGGAGAAACTGTTCCTGCTGATATTAGAATATTTTTATGTGAAAATTTAAAAGTTGATGAATCAGCATTAACTGGAGAAAGTGTTCCAGTACAAAAAACTGCTGATATTTTAAAAGAAAACTTAATTCTTCAAGAACAAAAAAATATGCTTTTTTTAGGAACAAGTATTACTAATGGGAAATGTACTGGGATAGTTGTAAGTACAGGAAAAAATACTGAGATAGGTAAGATTGCATTATCACTAAATGAAATTGATAGAATAGAAACACCATTACAATTAAAAATAAAAGAACTTTCTAAAAAAATTACATTTATAGTATTTATTATTTTAATATTTATATTTATTTTAGCTTTAATTAATAAATATACGATCCTTGAAATTATAATGCTATGTTCATCACTTGCAGTAGCTGCTATACCTGAAGGACTTCCAACTGTAATTACAATAACATTATCTGTTGGAATATCTAATTTAGCAAAGAAGAAAACAGTAGTAAAACAAATGCAAGCAGTAGAGACACTTGGAGCAATTGATATTATTTGTTCTGATAAGACTGGTACTATAACACAAAATAAGATGACTGTTAAAGAAGAATATGTATTGGATGAGAATATGCTTAATTATATATGTGCTCTTTGTAACGATGCTCTTATTTATAAAAATAAATATGTTGGAGATCCTACTGAAACTTGTTTATATGATTATCTATTCGATAAAAAAATTAATCCCCTTAAATTAAGAAAAAAATGTGAGAGAATATTAGATATACCTTTTGATAGTGATAGAAAGATGTTTACTACTTTAAATAAAATTGATAATGATATATATATTTTATGTAAGGGTAGTATGGACTCTTTAATTGAGAAGATGAATTTGTCTATAACTGAAAAGCAAGATGCTTTAGATAAGGTTAAGATTTTTTCAAAAAATGCTTTAAGGACTTTAGGATTTGCTTATAAAAAAATTAACTATATACCGAAAGATATCAAAGAATTAGAAAAAGAAGAAAACAATTTATTTTTTGCTGGTATTTTAGGAATAATAGATCCACCAAGAGAAAGTGTCAAGAAAAGTGTACTTTTATGTAAAAATGCTGGTATTAGACCAATAATGATTACTGGGGACTCTATAGATACAGCAACCGCTATTGCTAAAGATGTTGGAATTATAAGTAGTGATGATGAAGCAATACTTGGAAGTGAACTTGATAAATATAATGATAAAGAACTAAAAAATATTGTTAAAAGATATTCTGTGTATGCAAGAGTTAATCCAACTCATAAAGAAAGAATTGTTTATACACTTCAAAATAGTGGAAAAATTGTTGCAATGACTGGTGATGGAGTAAATGATGCTCCTGCTATTAAAGATGCTCATGTTGGTGTAGGAATGGGGATTACCGGTACCGATGTTACAAAATCAGCATCAGACATAGTCTTGATGGACGATTCTTTTTCAACAATAGTTGTAGCAGTTGAAGAGGGAAGAAGAATATATAATAATATCAGAAATAATATAGTATTTTCATTATCAAGTAATTTTGCTGAAATATTTACTATTGTAATAGGACTACTTACTAAAACAACAATTTTATTACCAATTTATATTTTATTTATTGATTTGGTAACTGATTCTATTCCTAGCATATGTTTATCTTTTGAAAAGAGTGAAGATGGCATAATGAATAAAAAGCCAAGAGGATTAAATAAACCATTATTTACGCCATTTATAAAATCTTGCATTGGATCTTCAGCTATCATTGAAACTATATTTGTAGTTCTCACTTACTTTATTAGTTTAAAAATGTATGGTCAAGAAACAGCTATGTCTTTAGCACTTCTTTCAATGGTAGTACAGGAGATAGTTTATTCCATATCTTGTAGAAATTTGAAAGAGTCAGTTGTTAAACAGGGATTATTTTCTAATAAAGCAATGAACTACGGTTTACTATTGATACTTTTAATTGAACTCATAGTGTTTGTTACACCTATTGGTAAATTAATAAGTATAACATCAATAGATATTAGTTTGATTTTAATAGTATTCTTAATAAACTTTATGGCAATATTTATTTACGAATTAATTAAGCCATTTTTAGTAAAATGGTTTAAAGATTAGAATATATAAAATTGTAAGTATTTTTTTGAAGTTATAATTACTACTTGTTTTTATAAATAGTAATTTATTAGTTTATTATGTATTAGGAGGTGTAGAAAAAGTCGTTATAGAGTATTTTCCAAAGGCGGATACCATTGCAAAAAAAAGTAGAAAAAATATCTAATGAGATGCTGTAAGATGGATATGAATTAATAACAATGTCTAAAAATAATATAGAGAAAGATAAATAGTAATTTTTTGAAATGGAGGATTGATTATGAGAAAGACATTATTTGCAATTTTACTATGTGGGGTTATGGCTTTAGGATTAACAGGATGTGGAAAGTTTAGTGTAGATGATGCTAAAAAAGATTTACAAGAAAGTCAAGAAAAATATGGTTCCGTTGAAAAAGAAACAACTGATACTTTAGTTGCAAAATTTAATACTGAAGTAATGGATAATGATGGTTCTTCTTTAAATCCAGCATCAACTGATTATTTAACTGAATATAATAATCAGTGTTGGTATGGATTACTTGATGGAGTTTCATTAGTAATTGTTCCAGAAAAATATACAGGAGATAAAGCAACTGACATTGTAGACTATATGCTCATTTATGTAGATAAAGCTAGTAAGTATGGTGATGCAGCACTTACATATGCAAAACATTTAATAAAAGCAAATTATAATGAGGCAACGGAAACTGAAATTAATACATTATTAGATGAAGCAAAAACTAAATCGACTACTGGTAAAACAGCATATAACGGAAAAGGTATCTCTGTTGGTTATTTAGATAGCAGTGATTATTATCAATATCAAGTATTAAGATTTTACAAATAATTATAATTTATTGATTAGTTAGACAAATAGTAATTTGTATTTTGAAAGGTGGTAACAATTATATGTTAGAAACATTTTTGAATGTTGTTCCTATTACTATAATAGTGGGAATAATATATGTTATTTATAGAATTATTAAAATTAAGAAAAACAAATTATCAGTTAAATATTTTTATGAAATAGTTAGATTTATTTTTGTATGTTATTTAACTGGATTAATAAATCTTGTGCTCGTTCCAAGAAATCTTTGGTCGCATTTTTGGTTTTATGTAAAAAATGGATACTCTACAGGGGATAGTTTAGGTTGGTTTTCTGGAAGTTTCAATTTTGTTCCATCATTATACAAATATTTAATTAAAGGTGAACTTTCGATAGGCACTTGGATACGAGATATGCTAATAGGTAATATGTTGATGTTTATTCCAATGGGAATTATGTTGCCATTAGTTTTCAAAAACATAAATAAAAAGAATATATTTGTTATAGCTATTTTAATTACTTTGTCAATTGAAATATTACAACCGATAGTTGGTAGAAGTTTTGATATTGACGATATAATCATGAATTTTATTGGAAGTATTATTGGATATCTAGCAGTTACAATTTTTATAAAATTGAAAGAAACAAACAAATAAATTACAATTTATCGTTATGTTAAAAAGCATTGCTTGTGGCAACGGGAATTTATATAATATACTGAATTTGATGAAAGGAGAAAGTGTATTATGTTAAAAGATAATTTAAAAATATTAAGAAAAAACAAAGGACTTTCACAAGAAGAATTAAGCATCAAATTACATGTTGTTAGACAAACAGTTTCAAAATGGGAATCAGGTTTATCTGTACCAGATGCTGAAATGTTAATGACTATATCAGAAATATTAGAAACACCCGTTAGTGAAATTCTAGGTGAAAGTATAGAAGAAAAAGAAAAAAATGATTTAAAAGTAATATCAGAAAAGTTAGAAGTCATTAATGAACAATTAGCAATGAAACAAAAGCAAAAAAGAAAAATGTTAGTTAATACATTAATAGTTGCTGATGTATGTTTAATAATATTATTTATCTTATTAGCAATATTAGAAAGTCCATATCAATCATGGGATTATAGTGATCCAGAGTGGTCAGTAATTGGAACTTTATGGCATTCGTTTGAATGGGTATATTTCAAAGTAGCTCCACTTATGGTTATTGTTATAACAGCAATACTTGGAATAATATTTGTTAAAAGAAAAAAATAGTAAATTTACAATTTATTAGTGAGATTGGTTTGAAATATAACCAGTCTTTTTATAAAAAAAATTTATTTGGTGTCTAGATTAGAAAATATTTCCATCTATGGTGCCTAACATAATATAACAAAGAATATGAATAGTTATATTAAAATACAAGTATTGATTTGAAATAGCTTCATAAAAAACAACATTATACATTTTTATAATCTATTTTTTAAACCTATAATTAAGCAGTTTTAATTAATTTACCTTTATTAATTCTTATAAACTGCTTTATTATAATCGTGTTTTGCTTTAAAAGTTATAATAGATATTACACATGATATCTTATAATCTAATAATAACTTTAGCAGTTTTAAACCTTAAATTAATCTTGTATATATTAGTATTATTTTTTTTATGTTTAATTTTAACACTGGTTTAGTCACTAAAATAAATATTAATTTTTAAGAAAACAAATATTATTTAGAAAATGTATTAGGCCTTGACAAGGCTAACTTAGGCTAAGACAGCAGCTCCATTAAAAAAACTTACGATACTATAATAGTTCGTAAGTCGTATTTAAATGGAGCAAGTGTGTATCTCGTTTGAGAAACAATTACATACAAATGTAATAAGAGATAAATCTTAATTACATACTTATTATATACTTAAATAGAAGATAATGCAATTACTTCTCAGTATCATTTTTAATTAAATCTTTTATTTGGTTTAAAGAATTATTTATTTCCTTTATTTCATTATTATTAATTTCAATTTTAGTTTCTATATTTTTTATTGAATTATCATTTTTATTTCTGTATTCAAAGAATATACTTAATCCTAAAGCTAATAGTGCAATTCCTATAGAAATTAATGAAAGAAAATAGGAACTTTTAATATTATTAATGTTTGTTCTAAATTCATATTCTTTTTTTAATTCATCTGATTGTTTATTATAATCCTCATACATTTCTTTGATGTGCTTAAATCCATTTAGTATATATTCATCTTTAAAATCAATTTTATATATATCTATTCCATTAAAAATAGAACTATACTTATGAAATTTAGAATTCAATATCTCATATTGTTTAAAATTCTTTTTTATTCTTTTTATTTTACAATTATATAATTTAATCTTTTCATCAGTTATATCTTCTTGCATTTCATCAAGTAAATAAAAAGTTATAGAAGCAATAAAAATATTTATAAATTCATTACTGCTATGTATTATTTTATATTTATTTTCTTCGATATAGAATAATATGTTATTCGAGCGATCTATTTTATTATATTCTATTCCGATGTTATACCACATTTTTGTTTTGATAAAATCATCGCTTTTATTTTTTTCTCTAATACAAATGCTTATATCGTTTCTTTCTTGTGCTGAATAACTTTCAAGAATACCAAGGTCTTGATAAAAAGATTCCTTTCTATCTGAAACAACAAAATTAGTTTGATAAGCATTTAAACTTATAGGAGCTTTGTTTTTATAATCTAATTGAAGTGGTAAATATTTTGAAAATAGTTTATTAAATCTACTTTTAACCTCTAAAATAAAATCTTCATAATCATTATTACGTTTTTCTTTAACTGAAATTAATCCTTTACTATAAACGTACTTATTTTTATATTTATACTTATCATATATCGTTTTAATTTCAACTTTTTCATTGATTATTTTATTCATTGTATTATTAAATACATCTGTTACTTTTAAATCAAATACTATTCCAATTAGATCATTAGATATCTCAAAAATCGATATTGTAATAAAATCACATAATTGAAATAATTCTTTATCACTAGGTGAAATATCACATAATCTTGTCCATTTATTGCAATTTGTGGATGAAATGTAACTATCAATACACTTTTTTAAATCTCTTGTCCTAAGTTCTCCACCTAAATATCCTTTTAAATAATTATCCTTGTATAGATTTAATAATCCTGCATAAAGATTTTTACAATCTTTTTTAGAAATAATATTTAATAGAAAGATATCAGACATTTTTATATATTTATTCTTTGGAATAGTAGTGTTTTTATTATCAAAATCCCTTAAAGGTTCTACATATAAAAATTCTTCCATTTTTGTTAATGGCTTAATTTTTGATGTGTTTGTTCTAATTATTTTTTTTAAATTAATAATCTATATTAATCTATCAGAAATAAAACTGTATAT